>LXOW01096506.1_pt1 | contig 14581 bp, 9 predicted proteins | sample 1368591 | NCBI WGS metagenome assembly LXOW01 (sample SAMN04884650, study PRJNA319009) | bovine gut metagenome | isolation source: Cow rumen | host: Bos taurus | place: Italy: Legnaro (PD) | collected 2014-07-09
CCTTTGTCGTTTGAAAAAAAATGTTTAACTTTGCACAAGAACCTAAATAAACGTAAGGTAAATGGACTAATTTAAACCAATAATAAAGCAATATGAAACAGTTTTTATTACTCGTTGCAATTGTCCTGACAGTTCAGGCCAAGGCAGACAATTACCGCGACACGGAACCCCTTAAGCTCGAAACCCCCGAAATGAAGGCCGAGTTGGGCAATCTGACCGAGCGTTCCACCGTCAGCTTAGACATGGCAACCCCATCAGCCAGTCCAAAGCTGGACTTCGATTTCTTCAAGTCTAAGACAAATCCTGGTATCAAACCCTACAAGTTCATGGATGACTTGTCGTTCGTTGGCATTCCTCTGTTTGTGGCTGGCTGGGCCGTTAAGGGCGACAAGGCCATGTTCCGCGTCAACCAGAAGGCTGAGGACGGCGGTAAGAAGAACACCCAGCTGCTCACCGACTTCAAGACCGGCATCGACGACTATACACAGTTCTTCGGCCCCGCTATGGTGGTCGGCTTGAAACTGGGCGGCTATGAAGGCCGCAGCGACTGGCCTCGCCTGTTGGCAAGTGCCGCCATGTCGTATGGTATTATGGCCGGTTTCGTCAATGGCATCAAGTATACGGCCAAGGAGATGCGTCCCGACGGCTCTACCGCCAACTCATGGCCCTCGGGTCATACGGCAACGGCCTTCGTCGGTGCCTCGTTGCTCCACAAGGAGTATGGTCTCACCCGCTCGCCCTGGTGGTCGGTGGCTGGCTATGGCGTGGCTACGGCAACGGGCGTGATGCGCGTGCTCAACAACCGTCACTGGATCAGCGACGTCATGTCGGGTGCCGGCATCGGTATCATGTCCACCGAGTTGGGCTATGCCCTCTGCGACCTGATGTTCAAGGGCAAGGGCCTGCTGCGCAACGACCTGATCATCGAAAGCGAAAAGCCCTCTTTCTTCAGTATCTCCATGGGTCTGGGCCTTGGCCACAAAGACCTCGTGTTTGAGGATGAGGGCGATGAGATGGGCCTCAAGTTCCGTGCAGCTACAGTGGTTGATGCCGAGGGCGCCTACTTCTTCAACAAATACGTCGGCGTGGGTGGCCGCCTCAGGGTCAGGGCACAATCAGCTAAGGACTTTGGTGATTTTGCCAATTATGTAGCCGCTGAGGATCTGATAGTCTGGGAGGGCCTCCAGCCTCACTACGAGTTGGCTTATCCCGATGACTACCAGCCTGGTCAGGAGATGCTGAACGAGCTTACCTTCTTGGACAAGGTGGGCTATTTGGGTGAAACGGAGAGTGAGTGGAATGCCAACGCCCCTGTCACCAACAGCTACGGCATTGTGAAGAGCGACCACATCACCGAGTTCACGGGCAGTGTCGGTGTTTACTTTAACCTGCCTCTCGGTACCCACTTCTCCTTAGGCACCAAGGCACTTATCGGACGTTCCATCACGCAGGAACTTGACATCGATGGCTACGCCGAGGGTAATAAGAAAGATATCAGCTACACGATGACACTCGACAACCGGCAGGGGCATAAGGACGCCTCGGGCGACCCCACCTTGTTGCTCAGCGACCTGCAGTATCCCGTCAACACAGGTGAGAAATGGACTGACGAATGGGAATACCTCACCGTGGGTGCCAAGTCGTCAACCTCGTTTGGCACTGGCCTCTCGCTCACTTATCGTTACAAGTCAAACTTCTCCTGGCGCATCTACTGCGACTACGACTACACCCGCAAGGACTTCACGGCTAAGTACGACCCCTTCCACTTCGTGCAGAGTAGTCTGACAAGTGGTGCCAGCTTGCTGGCCGACGCTGCCGTCTCGACTTCGATAAACGAGTACGCCGACGGTCTGGGCTTGGAAGCCAGGGAGTACAAGACCCGTAAGTACATGAACTACGTGACGCTGGGCCTCTCGTTCCTGGTGAATTTCTAAATCATTTAAGAACAATACACGATACAAGCTAATGGACAAATTGCGTTCGCCGGATCAGATCAGCAATCATCTGCGCCTGACAGTCGTGCCTACCTATTTGCTGGCTGCTGCTATCACTATCCTGTTCGTCGCTTTCATCGTATGGGGCTTCTTAGGGAGTGTAAGCGATAAGGCCTACTATTCGGGTGTCGTGTTCCCCGTGCAGGGCACCACCGACATCACCCTGCCCAACAAGGGCATGGTGAGCGCGATGCTGGTGCATAATGGCGACAGCGTGCGACAGGGACAGACAGTGGCACTGTTATCCATCGGCGACAGTCACAGCTTCCTGACCAGCACGGTGAACGGTCTGGTCATCAGCACGAAGACGGATAATGAGCCGTTTGAGGCCTTCGATCCCATTGTGAGCGTGATTGACGGGAATGTCTCTGAACGACAGTCGCAGCACGCCCAACTCATCGCCTACGCCGACAATGAGGCGCAGCGTAACCTGCGCATAGGCATGGAGGCCCAGGTATGGCCCGCCGACGAGAAACGCGACGAGATAGGCTATGTGCGTGGCCGGATCCGTCAGGTCGTCCGCTATCCTGCAAATGCTGACGAGGTGCGCCAGACATTGAAGTCGGACGTCCTGGCCCGTCATTTCCTGGGCGATGGCGACGACGTGGTCTATGAGGTGCGCATCGATCTGCTGGCTTCGCCCTCCGACTCCATGAGCTATGACTGGTCGTTCGGCCAGCCCGCCAATGTCAGCATGGGCATCGGCACCTATTGCTCCGTGCTGACGGAGACACGTCGCTACAGCATGTTCCAGTATCTGTTCGAGGCAGCGCGCACACGATTCCGCAACCTGAAACTAAAGATCGACTGATGGAAAAGAAAAAACAACGTCAGCTATCTGATCTTTCACTGTATGCTGCACTTAAGTTTTTTCTTAAGGGCAACTTAGTGTTTGCCACCAGCGGTATCATTATTTATCTTCTGGATACGCCGACGCGTATCCTCCCGGCCCTTTTCCAGCAGGTATTTACCGATAGCATTATCACGCACAAGAACCCCGAATGGTTTGGTCCCTTGATGACGCTCTATATATTGCTGTTCGTACTTGTCCTGATCGCTTGGGTCACACTCACGGTGATGCGCCGGACAAGCTATGCAAAAATAGTCATCACCAGGTTGTCGGAATATCTGTGGTGTGTCATTCGGTTGCCGATGACCTTACTCAGCCAGTTCACGCCCGGTGAACTGGTGGCACGCTATACAAGCATCAACAAGACTGTCAAGTCTTTGGACTCTGCACTGCCATCGGTAGCCCTTTTCGTCATACCGATCATCAACTGCTGTCTCATCATGCTTTTTAACTGGAAGTTTGCCCTGATACAGATATTCTCTATCCTTCTGCTGTTATATGTGATGCGCACGACCTCCGGTATACAGAAAAAGATAGCCATGGATCTGGATGTGACGGAAGCGCGCTTGCAGAACGTCACCATGACCGGCATACACAATCTGGAAACCATCAAGTCGTTGGGAAGTGAACGATACTTCTTTGCCAACTGGGATAGCGCCTACGCGCAGTCGATGAATGCCCGCATCACGACGACCACCAACACCGTCTTCCTCAGTGCCGTGCCGCAGCTCATTCTACAACTCACCAATGCTGCCACCCTTTGTTTAGGCTCCTGGTATATCCTTCAGGGTGAGTTGACACCAGGCATGGTTCTGGCCTCGCAGGGACTCATCAACGAATCCATTTATCCCATCAACAAGACGATCGACAGCATCATGCTCATGTTGAGGGTCCATTCTTCGATTAAGCGTGTCAAAGATGTGATAGACCATGGTGAAAAGTCCCTCTGCCTGAGCCTGCCTGCCAGTGAGGAACTGCCTGATGTGGCCAAACTGACGGGTGAGATAGAGTTGCACGACGTCACCTTTGGCTACGACCGCAACCTGCCACCTATCCTCAGCCACTTCTCGCTGAAGATTAAGGCAGGTGAGCGTATCGCTCTGGTAGGTCCGTCGGGCTGCGGCAAGAGCACCATCCTGAGTCTGGTGTCGGGTCTCTATGAGCCGTGGGAGGGTGAGGTGCTGTTCGATGGCAAGCCCCGCAAGGCCATCGACCGTATGACATTCCTCAACTCCGTCTCGGTGGTCAATCAGGATGTGACGCTTTTCGAGGGTACCATTGCCGACAATGTGAAGATGTGGGACGAGTCGATCGAGGACTTTGCCATGGTACTGGCCTGTAACGATGCGCAGATACACCATGAAATCATGGAGCGCCCCGGTGCCTATCAAGGTATGGTGATGGAGAATGGCAAGAACTTCAGTGGCGGTCAGCGGCAACGCATTGAGATAGCCACCGCACTGGCCAAGGAACCCACGATCCTGCTGATGGATGAAGGAACGTCGGCACTCGACCCCCAGACGGAGGGTAAGGTGATGAAGCATCTCTACGACGAGGGCATGACCATGATTCTGATTGCCCACCGGCTGGAGACCATTGCCGATTGTGACCAGATATATGTGATAGAACAGGGACATATCACCCAGCACGGCACCCACGACCAACTGAGGCAGATGGATGGCTTGTACAGTAATCTCTTAAAATACGCCTGACCGATGACCAAGAATATATTTCTGCAACAGTTAGCCAACCGCTTAGACGGCGATCATCAGGCCATGAGTCAGACCGTAGACATCCTGCGTTCCCTGATTGACCGCAAGTTGTGGAAGCAAATGCAGGCCATGCAGGAGATGCCGCCCAGCCTGGAGCAGATAGAGACATTCCTCGAGGGCAAGAATATCTTCTTCCGTGACATACAGCTGACCGGCCATTGGTGGAACCGCTGTACGGGCAAGATCATAGGATTCTTGGACATCGACCATTCGGCTGTGCCCGTGCTGCTCCTTCCTGGCTTCAAAGACTATACGTTCACCGACCCGACGACTGGTAAGACCATGACGGCAAGCAGGCACGCTGGCCTGCTGAAGCCCGAGGCACTGACGCTCTGCTATCCGCTGTCGGGCGACAAGTTGACGGTCAAGGCCATGATGCGCTATGCTGCCGACCGCTTGTGCCGTTATGATGCTTTCTACAGCCTCTTGGCATGTGTGGGCGTCATCCTGCTCACCATGTTCTCGCCCTATGTCTGCAAATTGATATTCTCGGAGATCATCCCCTCAGGCGATGCTGCCCAGATCATGCCCATTGCAACGCTGCTCGTCAGTGCCGGAATCGGCCTGACCTTGGTGCAAGCGGCCCGTAACCTGGTGGTGGTGCGCATCAAGGACAAGGTGGAGTATGCGCTACAGACCGCCATGATGTCGCGCCTGCTGTTACTGCCAGCCTCGTTTGCCAAGAAGTTCACGCCGGGCGACCTCTCCAACCGTTTGCTGTCGGTGTCGCGCGTCAGTTCTGAATTGACGGCAGCCTTTCTGTCTACCTTCTTGACCTTCCTCTTCTCCTGCATCATGCTTGTGCAGTTTTTCATCTATGGCGGTCCGCTGCTCTATACGGGTATCCTGGTCATCTCGTTACAGTTGTCTTTCATCATGCTTGTGTTCTACTATACAAGGCGGGTACAACTGAATGTGAATGCGGGCGGCTCACACCTCGTGGGCACGCTGTTTGCCTTGTTCTCCGGCATCCAGAAAATCAAGACCAGCGGGGCCGAGTTCCGCGCCTTCCATCAGTGGGCAAAGGCCTACGCCCCTACGGAGATGTACGGCAGCTATCAGCCTTTGGCCAGTTTTTATGTGAACAGCATTGCTTATTGCATGAAACTCCTGCCTATGATTGTGACGATGTGGGCCGCATGGTACTATGGGCTGTCGCTCTCCGACTATATAGCCTATTGTGCTGTGCTGACTTTTGTCTGTCAGGCTGTACAACAGTTTCAGAATATCATGAAGGATGTGGCACGCCTGTTGCCGGAGTTGCAACTCTGCCGGCCTATCATGGCTGCCAAGCCCGAAATCAAGGAATGTAAGAATGTGGTTAAGACGATAACGGGGCGTGTGGACATATGCGGGCTGAAGTTCCGCTATGCCGATGACATGCCGCTGCTCTTCGACGGTTTGAACCTAAGCATCAACAGCGGCGACTACGTGGCATTGGTCGGGGCTTCGGGCTGCGGCAAGAGCACCTTGATGCGACTGATGCTCGGACTGGAGCACCCACAGCAGGGAAACATCTTCTACGACCAGTACGACCTGAACGACATCAACCTGCGCAGCCTGCGACAGTCGTGCATAGGTATCTGTATGCAGGACGGCCGCCTCATAGAGGGCACCATCCGCGACAACATCCTCTTCAACGACCCGTTGCTCACCGACGATGATGCCTGGGAGGCCGCTCGGATGGCCGCACTCGACAAGGACATCCAGCAGATGCCCTTGGGGATGGATACGCCGATCAGTGTCGAAGGTAAAGGCGTATCGGGTGGCCAGCGACAGCGAATACTCATTGCACGTGCCTTGGTCAGAAAGCCCAAGGTCATCTTCCTCGATGAGGCCACCTCGGCGCTTGACAACATCAGTCAGCATATCGTCACCGAGAACCTGGCCAAGCTGAAGTGTACGCGCATCGTCATTGCCCACCGCCTGAGCACCATCCAGCAGTGCAACCGCGTCATCATGCTGCGTAACGGTCGTGTGGCTGCCGATGGAAGCTATGAAAAGATCAAAGATAAATTGACAATAGATATTGATAATGAATAATAAGACAATCATAGTACTATTCACTATTCACTGTTCATTGTGCACTGTCTCTGCGCAGCAGCTTAGTCTTGAACAGGCCATCCGCCACGCTCAGGACAGTACGATCATCGCTTTCCAGAGTCGTCAGGAATACAACTACCACACCTTGCATTACGATGAGTTCATGGCCCTGCGCAAACCCCAGCTCAACCTGCGAGTGGCCCCTAACTATTACAGGCTCATCAGCGACTTGTCGCGCGACTATGTTTACCTGCGCAACTACGATAACCTCTCGGCCGCTGCCAGTGTCACGCTCTCTCAGAAGATGCTTGACTGGGGAGGCGAGGCCTATATCGGCTCACAGGCCACCTGGAGCGAATATTTCAGTTCAAAGTCGTCAGATACCCGTCAGTTTATGGCAGCCCCCATCCTGCTGGGCTACCGGCAGACGCTGCTGGGCTACAATCCCTACCGTTGGGAGAAAGCCATCGAAGACCAGCGGCTGAAGGCTGCCCGTCAGCAGCACGCGTACGATATGAACAGCATTGCCGAGGAGGTGACGCGTCGTTTCTTCCGATTGGTCTGCTGTCAGGGGCAGGTGGATATGTATCAGCGAAATCTGCAGACTGCCGACACCCTCTATGCCATCGCCCGCGAGAAATCCGCTATCCTCATGGTGACGATGGCTGAACTGCGCTCACTGGAGTTGCAGCGCGTCAATGCAGCCAACGCACTGGCCATGGCCCGCACGGCTGAAGAGGAGGCACGCACACGTCTGGCATCCTTCCTGAGATGTGATGGCGACGGTCTGGCAAACCTGCACCTGCAGTACCCGCAAGCGCCCAAGGTCATCTCTCTGACCGCTGCTGAGGCCATCAGCTTGGCCTTGGCCAACAGTCCCGCCTATCAGCACCAGATAGCCGTGCTTACGGAGTCGCGCCATGAGGAGCAGAAGGCCCTGAAGGAAAAAGGGGTCAACGTGTCGCTCGATGTCAATGTGGGCATGCAGCAGGTTGACAATGTCCTTGGCCGTGCCTATCGCGATCAGCGGCTCTATGCCGTGGGGGGCGTCACGCTCAGTGTGCCGCTCATGGATCATGGCGCTGCCAAGAGTCGCCATGCGGCTGCCCAGGCTTGGGTGGAGCGCGAGGAGAGTGCCCTCGACGAGGCTGAGCGCCAGTTGCGTGAGGATGTCACGACCACCCTGCACAACATCAACATCTATCATCAGTTGTTAGAGCAGATGTCTCAGGCTGTCTCCATGGCCGACGAGGTGTTTGAACTGAACGCTGAGAACTATGCCAACGGTCTCTGCGACATCAATACCTACACGCTGGCGCAGAACCGGCGCGACGATGCCTACAACCAGTATCTGTCGGCCCTCGAAAAGTATTGGACCACCTACTATCATCTGCAGACACTCATAGGAACGAATTAAGTGTAACGTGAAATATGAAAAGAATCAAGTTTATAGCCCCGATAGCTGTCGTGCTGATGGCCTGCCATAACGGACAGAAGAATCAGCCTGCCGGTGGTGAGGAAGCTGTCGCCGCCCCGGAACAGCCTGTTGCCACAGCAACGCCTGAGAAGAAAGATGCCATCCCTGTCGACTTTTTCAGCAAGGGCACCATCGAGTCGGTCTCTGAGGTGGCCGTCACCAGCCGCATCAACGAGCAGATTGTCATGTTGGGTGTGGAGATGGGACAGCGCGTGCAGAAAGGTCAGGTCGTAGCCCGGCTCGACAGGACCGCCACGGAGGATAAGATCGTGAAAGGCCGTGCTGAACTGGAGCGCGCCGAATACCAGTACCAGAACATCTTGATGGGGCAGGGCTATAAGCGCGGGGCCTTCGATCGGGCACCTGAGAATATCCGTGAGATGGCGCGTATCAACAGTGGCTACAACACGGCTAAGGCCGCCCTTCGCCAGTTGGAGCATCAGTTGACTTACTGTACCATCCAGGCCCCCATCTCGGGTGTGGTGACCCAGCTTAATGCTGTTCTCTATGGTGCAGCCGTGCCTGGTGAGACACTGTTCCGTATTGTCGATACCGAACATTTGAAGGTCTGCTTCGATATACTTGAAAACGAGTTGCACCGATTCGAGAAAGGCACCGAAATCACGGTGGCCCCGGTTTCCTTTCCTGACGACCGACATCATGCTCACATCACGGCTGTCAGTCCCGTGGTGGAAAAGAACGGTGTAATACACTTGGAAGCCACGCTCACACCGCATCCTCACCTCAAGCCTGGGATGTCGGCCATTATCGCATTAGGATATGTAGAATAGCTGGTGTTCAAATAGTCTGAACGAGTGAAAGAGATAGTCTCTATATATAGTAAGGGATTATTTGAATGAGGCGTTGGGATTATTGGAACGAGGTGTGGAGACTATCTGAACAAGTTAAAGGTAACTAAGTAACACTTCTGACACTTATGCATTATATTGTTGTTTTACAGATAGTTAAATATAAGTATAACTAATACTTAACTAATAAATACTAAGCACTTAATGACGAAAAAGAGGCACTTAACGGGTGAGAAGAGGCTCTTGTCAGATGTAAAGAGGCTCTTGTTAGGTGTTAGATAAATGCTGGATAAATACGTGTTATTTTCATTATTAATATACTTAATACCAATTATTTAATTAAAAAGTGTTAGAAGTGTGAGATATTTGAAAATTGATATGGAAAAATTAGGAAATCCGGAATTATTTTAGTATCTTTGCACTCAATAATAACAAAACTAACAAGATATGGATTATCGGATAACTAAAATTAAGACCAAGGAGAATAGCTTTGGCAGTCCTGTGAGCACGAGCCTCGACGAAATCGTCAGCCGGATGCGCTCTGAAACGCACGCGCAGACAGTAGAGGATATCGCGCACTATGTGACCACGGCTCTCATCGAGCAGCAGGAAAAAGGGTGGGGTCGTTTTCACCTCACGGATTTGGACACATTGCCCTACCTGATCTTCTCGGCTACTTTCGGCCGTCAGGGCCTGCAAGACTTCCGTCAGCCAACGGGACTCGTGCTACTCAGCGTCGACTATGGTTTGGACGTGCAGAAGATGCAGACCATCCGCAATCTGGCCATCCAGCTGCCACAGACGGTACTCGTGTTCCGCAGCGTCAGCCGTCGCAGTCTGAAGATTGTGGTCAGATGCAAACCCGGAAGCGGTGAACTGCCACGGCAGGCTGAGGCGTATGAGCGGTTTCTTGAGGATGCCCAGCAGCAGGCGGCCAAATACTACAATGTCTTCTGCGACTGCGAGGTCAGTCTGAAGAAAGAGTCGCTCAGCAGGGGCTGCAGGATGAGCCAGGACGAAGTACTCTATTACCACCCCGATGCTGAGGCACTGACCATCATCCAGAAGTCGCACAGTCCGGTAGACGACTATCCCAATGCCCACACCGACCAGCAGGGATGGTTTAGCAGCGACACGCCCCGCGAACAGATAGAACGCGAGCGCGCCGACTTCTATGCCTGTCAGCGCAAGGCAAGGGAAAACTACGTGGCGGAATCCGACGACAAGGCCCTTCAGGAGGAGGGCGTGCTGACGCTCCTGGCGCAATACTGTCGCAAGTCGGGACTGCCCGAGGAGTCGTGCGTCATCCGTGCTTCGCGCTATGCCACCCAGACGGAGAGAGAAACCGTCCGTAGCATCTTCCGAAGTATATATGCCGACTATGAGGCAGGCAAACCGATGTCGCAGATGACCGAAAAACAGCGGATTGCCAGAAATGTCAGGGATTTCTTCAACCGTCGCTACGACCTGCGCTATAACGAGATGAAACGCATGGAGGAGTTTCGTGCCAAAGGACATGAGCACTGGCCTTGGCAGCCGCTCACCGACAGAGAGCTCCGACGTATAGCCCACGAGGAGATGATTGATGCGGGCGCGGCATGGTCGGTAGATATAGAGATGTACGTCCGTTCCTCTTTAATAAAGAACTATAATCCCATTCATGAGTTCCTCGCAGGCTGTGGAGAGTGGAACGGGAAATACGACTATATCGGTGACCTGGCGCGCAGGATACCTAACGACTTCGAGCCGTGGGAAACCTTTTTCCACCGCTGGTTCCTTGGTATGGTGGCACAGTGGTTGGGCAGGAACCGCGACTTCGGCAACAGCGTCGTCCCCATGCTGATCGGTGCGCAGGGCACGCACAAGACCACCTTCTGCAAGTATATCATCCCCCGTGGACTGCGCGAATACTACATCGACGACATCAAGATGGACAACGCTGAACAGGTGGAGCGTATGCTGGGCCGGATGGCACTTGTCAACATCGATGAATATAATGCCAAAAGCAGCCGTGAACAGGCAAAGATCAAACGCATTCTCACCGAAAAGGATGTACAGGTGAGGCGGATGAGGTCGGAACACTACGAAATGACACCGCGCATGGCTTCGTTCATCGCGACCACCAACGACAGTCAGCCGCTCAACGACCCTACGGGTTCGCGCCGCTATCTCTGTGTAGAAGTGACGGGCATCATCGACACGGAGACCCCCATCAACTACCAGCAACTCTATGCCCAGGCTCTGTATGAACTGAAAACGAACCATCGCTGTTATTTCACGCGGGATGAAGAGACCACCATCGTCGCCCATAACATACAATTCCAGAACATATCGACAGCCGAAGCGTTGTTGTGTACTTACTACGAGCCTGCCGAACGCAGAAAAGAAAACTTCTTCAGAGCCATCGATATCCTGAACGATCTGCGCGAGAAATATACCGGCACCGACAGTCCGAACATGAAACAGCTCACCATGGCCCTCAAGTCTGCCAAATTCCTCTACGGTGCAAACGACTCCGTCAGGGGGTGGTATGCCAGGAAAAGACAGCCGTGATGTCACGCTTAAGCTGCCAAGTGGAAAGAATACTTAGCCAAAATAACTAAATTTTTAATTGATTTGGCTGATTATTGCTAGAATATTTGGCCAAATGAATAGTTTTTATTATCTTTGCGGCTGAAAATGAACAATAATTATGGTAGGACGCAGAATCGAATTTGAGAAACTGCAATCGGCCATGGATAAAGATCGGGCACAATTGATTGCGGTTTATGGCAGGAGAAGAGTTGGTAAGACATTTCTTATCAATGAGTTCTTTGAGGGTAAGTTCATCTTTAAGCACACGGCCTTATCCCCTGTGGATGATGCAACGAGGAAGAGAAAAAAGAACATACTGAAACTGCAGCTTCAGGAGTTTTATTATTCCATGCGGACGTATGGCATGGATAGCAATGAGCATGTCCCGACCAGTTGGCAAGAGGCTTTCTATATGCTGGAACAACTCCTTGAAAAGAAAGACGATGGCAAGCGTCAGGTTATCTTCATCGATGAACTCCCATGGATGGATACCCCCAAGTCGAATTTCGTACCTGCCTTCGAGCACTTCTGCAACGATTGGTGTCTTGCTCGCAGGAATTTCAAGATGGTGGTCTGCGGTAGCGCAACGTCCTGGATACTGGACAAACTAATCAACAACAAGGGGGGCTTGTATGGAAGGGTGACGTTGCCCATCTATCTTTCACCGTTCACATTGTATGAATGTCGCGAGTTCTTCATGGCCGATGGCCTCCATTTCGATCAGTTCGATATTTGTCAGGCATATATAGCATTCGGTGGCATACCATTCTATCTGGACCAGTTCAGGAAAGGCTTGAGTCTGGCACAAAACATCGATGCCATACTCTATGATGTTAATGCGCCGCTCAAGGAAGAGTTTGACCGACTGTTTACCTCGCAGTTCTCCAGCCCGGATGAGCTACAGCGCATTGTGACAACACTCGCTACGAAACGCATCGGTTTTACACGCGATGAACTGGTCAAGCAAGGCAAGTTCTCTTCAGGAGGAACCTTGACAGAGAACTTGGCGGCGTTGCAGAAAAGCAGGCTAATTATGGAATACATCCCTTTCGGTGAATCGACTGCGAAGTATAAAGTGGCTGATCCGTTCTGTATCTTCTATCTGAACCATGTCCGAGGTAACACAGACAATCCCTCATACTGGCAGACGCATGAGAAGTCGCCCTCCGTCATCTCGTGGATGGGGTTCGCTTTCGAGGATTTGTGCTGGACCCACATCAGGCAGATTAAGCACGCCTTGGGGATTGACGGAGTGATTACGAAGGAATCTCCGTGGAATACCCCTTCCGATTTTAAGATAGATCTGATTATAAACAGGGACGACCGTTTTGTTTGTTTGTGTGAGATGAAGTTCACCCGAGGGGACTTCGAGGTCACAAAGAGTTATAACAAAATCCTCCTTGAACGAATGGAACGTGTACAGGAGATTGTAGGGGACAAGAAAACCGTTATGTCAGTATTGGTAACCACATACGGCCTAAAAAGAAACGAATATGCCGCCCGCTTCGACAAGATAGTCACTATGGAAGACTTATTCCAGAAATAGAAATAACCTCATCACCAGAATTGGCAGTGAGGCTAAGATAAAAAACAGCCGTGATGCCACGCTCTGGATTGCGACTAATACAGAAATCCAAGCATCCAGAGAGGGAGTTTGGCTCCGTCGGGGATGTCCCAATCGTCAGCAAAGATATAGGAGTCTTTTACACCTGCAATTTGCGAGAAGTCCTTGCTACGGCCGCCAATCTCGAAGGTGTATTTAGAATCTACCTTGAAATCACCCTGTACCTTACGATATTCAACGCTATGAGACTCTGAAAGACTGCCTATGGCAAAAGTCTCGCGAAGAGTGCCAATTTCGGTCTTTGATGGAGCCAAGGCATATAGAATATTAGGGTTCTCTAGATATACTTTATCAGGCTTAGACAACTTTCCGATTTTCTTCTTGTCGGAGTACAGTAGGTTTAACACCTTGGCATCACCCAGATATTTGAGGTATTCGACAACCGTATCACGCCCAATCTCAAGAGCAGCGGCAACTTTGTTAGCATTTAGTTCGAAAGGAACCTCGCTACATATAAGGGCTATCAGCGCTTGTAGTTTCCTTACATTGGCCACATCAACCTTACAAATCTGAGGAAGTTCAGTTTCGATGATATAGTTTACCACCTGCTCAATCTTTGTATAATATTCTCCTTCGCCTTCCAGTAGAAAAGGATAATAGCCCTTTTCCAAGTACTCTTTGAACAACACTATAGGCTTACACTTAGAAGAAACCATTTGCCATAGGTCGTATGGATGGGCCAAAATCTCTTCTAATGACCATTTAGAAAATGACAGACCATGATAGAATCGGAGTGCCTCACGGAAGGACAGCCCTGGCATAGTGTATTTGACGGCACGACGTGACAGATCGGCATCACCTTCCTTCAGGCGAAGAAGTGATGACCCACTTACAATCATTTTCAAATTGGGGAACAATTCGTAGATTTCCTTAATCTCACGGCTCCAATCCGCAGTACCAGAATGGTATTTGTGAATCTCATCGATTACCAACAATTCACCGCCACGAATCACAAATTCTTCTGCCAATCCTACAAGCGTACGCATAGAAAAATCCACAGTATCAGCAGAACAATAAAGCACACGGCGATCGCCCAGTTCAAAGTGTTGTTTTAAATACTGCTTGATGAGTGTAGATTTACCAACACCTTTTGCACCCATGATACTAACAAGCTGGGTATTCCAGTGTATTTCGTCCATCTTGTCACGAATGATTTCCGTTGACGTGTTGGACAATAGTCTGTCGCTCTTTCTAAATAATGCGTCCATAATTATTCATTTTAACGCCGCAAAGATAATAAAAATGTTGCGCACAAACAACAATTTCCTAAAAAAATGCGGTCTGTGTGCAACATTTTAACAAAAGAGGATGTCGAAATGACAATACCTACGATCGCCAGCGGCCTGTCTGGTCCGTCTTTGTGGCCTTGTTACCATTCGTGGCACTGACGGGAAGTGAACACGCTCATTCTCTTCATAATTTTAATTCTCTTTCCTTA
>LXOW01354987.1_pt1 | contig 14578 bp, 10 predicted proteins | sample 1368591 | NCBI WGS metagenome assembly LXOW01 (sample SAMN04884650, study PRJNA319009) | bovine gut metagenome | isolation source: Cow rumen | host: Bos taurus | place: Italy: Legnaro (PD) | collected 2014-07-09
TAGAAGACCTCCAGAAGGAGGCCTTAAATATTAAGAATTAGAGGCGATTTCAAAATCGTCCTTTTTGATTACGATAGGTTCTTCCTGTTTTTCAACAGTATTCTTGTCTACAACAACTCTTTCAACATCCTTAACTGAAGGAATATCGAACATTGTATTCAACAGAAGACCTTCAACAACAGAACGCAGTCCACGTGCACCGGTATGACGTTTAATTGCAGTATCTGCAATTGCATTTAAAGCCTCTTCGGTAAACTCAAGCTTAACATTCTCAAACTTGAACATTTCCTCGAACTGTCTGATGATGGCATTCTTTGGTTCTCTTAAAACGCGAATCAGTTCATCACGGCTTAATTCAGATAAAGCGGTGATAACCGGCATTCTTCCGACGAACTCTGGAATAATACCGAATTTAACCAGATCATCAGGCTCAACATTCTTGTACTTGTCGGAAAGAGACATCTTCTCATTCTCACCAAGAACCTCGGCACCAAAGCCGATACCAGACTTCTTGGAAACTCTCTTTTCAACAACCTTCTCAAGACCATCAAAAGCACCGCCACAGATAAACAGAATCTGTGAAGTATCTACTTCGATGTTCTTTTCCTGAGGATGCTTTCTGCCACCGTTAGGTGGAACAGATGCAACAGTACCTTCAACAAGCTTTAAAAGAGCCTGCTGAACACCTTCACCGGAAACATCACGGGTAATTGAAGGATTTTCACTCTTACGGGCAATCTTGTCGATCTCGTCGATATAGATAATACCCTTCTGAGCCTTTTCAACATCAAAATCACAGTTCTGAAGCAGACGTACAATCACGTTTTCTACGTCCTCACCAACATAACCTGCCTCGGTTAGGGTGGTTGCATCAGAGATAGCGAATGGAACATTCAGGAATTTAGCCAGGGTCTGAACCAGCAGAGTCTTACCTGAGCCGGTAGGACCAACCAGAAGAATGTTTGACTTGCCTAGCTCAACACCAGAGTCATTGTTTGCATGACGCAGTCTCTGGTAATGATTATAAACAGCTACAGATAAAACCTTCTTGGCATCATCCTGACCAATTACGTACTCATCAAGATGCTTTGCAATATCACGTGGAGTAGGAATGTTATCAAGATCAATTCCTGAACTGCCCTTTGAACCTTTTGACATGCCACGCTGCTCAAGCATCTTGTAGCATTTGGTAATACAGTCTGAACAGATGCAGGTTCCGTGAGCCTTAATCAGAGTTCTGGTTTCAGATGAACCCTGTCCACAGAATAAACAGGTACTTTTTGGGGTATCAGACATGATTAATCTTCCTTATCTGAAGCAGTAATTTCAGAACGGTTTGTTATAACTCTATCAATCAAACCAAAATCCAAAGCTTCCTGAGAAGTCATGAAGTTGTCTCTTTCAGTATTCTGAACAACTTCCTCTAAACTCTTGCCTGTGTGCTTTGAAAGAATACCGTTTAAGGTATCCTTGATACGCTGGGTCTCCTGGGCATGAATCATAATGTCGGTTGCCTGACCCTTAAATCCACCTAAAGGCTGGTGAATCATAATTCTAGAATTTGGCAGAGCAAATCTTTTGCCTGCAGCTCCGCCGGCCAATAAGAATGAGCCCATGGAACAGGCCTGTCCCATGCATAAAGTGCAGACATCTGGCTTGATGTACTGCATGGTGTCGTATATAGCTAAACCAGCTGTAACTACGCCACCAGGAGAATTGATGTACAGATAGATATCCTTGTCAGGATCTTCTGATTCTAAAAACAGAAGCTGTGCCACGATCAGATCAGCCATGTGATCTTCTACTTCACCAGTAAGAAAGATCACTCGGTCTTTTAACAGACGTGAATATATATCAAAGGATCTTTCACCTCTGGCAGTCTGTTCAATAACCATAGGCACCAGTGAAGATGCCATTGTTGTCTGATTCTCAAAATTTAACATTAGTAGCACAGCTCCTTATAATTATAATAATAGTCTATTAACGAGCACGAACTAGTTCGTCAAATGACATAGTCTCATCGCCGTCTGCAGCCTTTTCCATTACCTTAGCTACAACTTCAGCCTCAATAGCTGCATTCTGGATGTTCTCGAACTGAGCCTTATCCTTACGTAGCTGAGCGATAACCTCTGCAGGATCCTCATATGCACCAGCGATCTGGTTTAACTGAGCGTCAACATATGAGTCTGATGGCTTGGTGCAGCCTAAATCAAGAATGATCTTGCGAACGATGATGCCTAAACGAGCAGCCTTAACTGACTCATCCTTGAACATCTCTTCCTTCTTGAAGCTTGCAGGTAGCTTGGTCATGCCGTAAGCTCTCATCTGGTTCTCGAAGTTCTTAGCTAAACGCTCGATCTCTGCATCGATGTAAGCCTGTGGAACTGCGAACTCACCGTACTGAGCAATCAGTGCATCGAATAGGTTCTGACGGGTCTTTACATAAACAGAACGAGTTAACTCGCGGTCCATGTTCTTACGTAGGTCAGCCTTGAAGGTATCGATTGAGCCATCCTTAACACCGAATACCTTAACGAAGTCCTCGTTAAGCTCAGGTAGAACTAGCTCTGAAACTGAATTAACAGTGATGTCGAACTCAGCATCCTTGCCCTTTAGGTTCTCAGCGTGATACTCCTCTGGGAACTTAACCTGGATGGTGAACTTGTCACCAGCCTTGTGGCCTTCGATCTGCTCAGTGAAACCAGGAATCATCTGGGTCTCACCAACAGTTAGAGCGAAGTTCTCAGCCTTACCGCCTTCGAACTCAACACCCTCTGAACGGCCTAGGAAGTCGATTGATGCACGAGTGCCCTTAGCAACTACAGCACCATCCTTAACCTGCCACTTGCCCTGCTGCTTACGTAGGTTCTCGATCATCTTCTCTACGTCAGCATCGGTAACTTCAGCCTTGATGTTCTTTAGCTTTAACTCTTCAAAAGGCTTTAGTTCTAACTCTGGGTTAACTTCAACGGTTGCCTCGTAAACGAACTCTTCATCATTCTTGAATGAAGCTTTCTTTACTTCAACACGTGGATAGCCAACTACTTCTAGCTTTGACTCTTCAACAGCCTTGCCTAAGGTCTTATTGATTAGTGAATCATAAGCGTCTGAATAAATCTGTCCGCCGAACTGGCTCTCTAGAACTTTAGCTGGGATGTGGCCCTTACGGAAACCATCTACCTTTGCGTTCTTAGCGTATTTGCGGAAACTTGCGTCATATGCCTTTTTTACGTCTTCTGCTGGCACAGTAACAGTTAGAAGATGCTGAACACCTTCTTTTTTCTCGGTTGAAACCTGCATTTTTTTCCTCTATTTGGGTTGCAGTAATTAACATACAAAATTGACGCATCGGAGTATATAACTGTGCCGTGCGTCTATACAAACCACGTTATTATACTAGCGAAAAGCCATCTAATCAATGTACAAATGTGTCAACGGTCAAAAGGTTATACACAAAAATAACAAGAAGGATTATTTTTGAAGGAAAAGCTAGTAAGATCAAAGAATACAGGTTAAGGAGTTATTATGGAAACCACATTGGGAATAATTGAAGGTTTTTATGGAAAACTTTATACAAAAAGACAGCGTGAATCTCTGTGTTCATTTGCCTCAAAAAACAGTTATTCCTATTACATTTATGCTCCAAAAAATGATCGCTCCTTAAGACGTGAATGGATGAGAGACTTTTCTGCATACGAAATTGAAAAACTAAAGGATTTCTCAGCATTCTGTCATCAGCGAAACATGAGATTCGGTATCGGTATTTCACCTCTTGCAATAACAGAAGATCCAAAGAAAAAGCTGCCTTATCTTTATAAGAAAATTGATACCGCAATCAGTAAACTGAAAACAGATATCATTGCAATTCTGTTTGATGATATAAAGCTTTATACCCCTGATGAAGGGATAAAGCAGAAGCAGATTGTTCTAGACATCTACAAAAGACTTAAAGGAACAGGAATCAGACTTATTTTCTGCCCGACCTACTACAGTTTTGATCCTATTTTAGACAAGGTGTTTGGAGAACGACCTTCAGATTATTTTGAACAGATAATAAAGGGACTTCCAGAGGAGATTGAAATCTTCTGGACCGGCAACAAGGTTCTATCAAAATCAATCACAAAGAGTGATATTCAAAGCATCAACGATAAATTCAAAAGAAAGGTAACCATCTGGGATAACTATCCTGTCAACGATGGAAAGTTCATCAGCAAGAAAATCTACACCAGAGAGTTTTCCTCTAGAGAGAATCTTGATGGAACCGTCCTGTCACATGCAGTTAATCCAATGCTGGAAGCAAATCTTACAAGAATTGCCCTCTCGACACTGCCTTTATGCTACCAGGAAAAAGACGCTGAAGAGATAAGGGATTTCAGGCTGAAACAGATAAAAAATCTTTTTAAATCAGATAATTCAAAGCTTATTGAGTATCTGAATCTGTTAAATGATGAGGGTATAGACGCTCTTAACGAAAAACAGAAGAATGAGCTTTTAGGAATCTGTCAGAAACTTAAGAATGCAGCAGCAAGGGAAGTAATAGATTTTCTAAAAGGTGTATATAAATTTGACCCTGCCTGCCTCACATCCTAAATTAAGTGGTAAACTAGACAAGGTTAACCTCTGAGATTTCACGAAAACAGGAATTCTTACAATCTGCTCATGAAAAAGGATGCTTCATACTATAAACAGAGAATCGGAGATCTTTCCTCCGAGCTCTTGGAGACAATTCGAGATTTATACACAGAAGCATCATCTCACCGCTTTATCTGCATGTCACTTTCAGAACTGTGCAGTACACTCAAACTTGATTATACTCATACAGAATTCGACAAGAACTCTCAGCAGATCTATATAGATATCAATTCCTATCTTGAAAAGATCAACCTCAAACTGGTTCCATGTTCAGTACCTGTGGATCTATCCTTTTATGACAAGATTTTTGTTACCACCAGACCAGATCTGAACAATGACGAGGACTGCGCTGCCGTAAAAGCACTGGTTGCAGCAAAGAAAACTCCTACTGTAAAAGACTTAAAGCACATCAACATGATGAATGTAAAACTATCAAACTACAACATCATGCTGAGAGTATTTGAAGGTCTTTTTGTGGTTAGCTCTGCAAAGCTTGATCCTCATCAGAGAGTCGCTTTGAACAACATCATAAGCAAGATGGAGCTTCCAAAGGAAGGTCTTGCCTACATAAGAACCTGCTATACCTACTCAAGTGAATACAGAAACCGTCACTGTGATTATAAGAATCCAGCATTCTGCTTTAAACCACTTGATAAGGACAATCAGCTTAAGGTAAGTCAGTATCTAGCAGCAATCTCAGCATCATCAAGCTATAAGGAGCCATTCAATCTTGATTATCCTTATATTAATGATCTTGAGAATGCATACAGACAGCTTGTTGCATCTAAGCCAGAGAAAAATGACTTACAGATTAAGCAGTTAAAAAGAATCAACGCAGAGTTTGTCAAAGAGGAAATTTCTACAAGCTTCGTAGAAAGAATGTTCCTTGATTTAAAGAACAACTGCTACAACTATATAAACTCACTTAGTGCACATGAAAAAGCCCACATCGATTTATGCGGGATTATCAGCAAAAGCTCTCCTGTATTGAAAAACGAGCTGGTAAGAAATATCTACAGATATATCAGCAGTCATGTTACTCCACATATTGAAAAGCTGATTCCTCAGAAAAGTTCTCTAAGTCTGCAGGAAATCGATATTCCTGATCACAGAGCAGCTAACTTTATATATACAACAGATGACAAGCAGATCTCCATTGTCTTCCCTAACATTTACTACACTCAGGACAAGGTTAGAGAACCGGAAAAGTGTGAGAATTTTGAAGAATTCACCGCATTTATAAAAAACACCGTGGAATTTAAGGATAAGAGTAATAAGNNAACAAATATTCAGATTCTTCTGTTTAACTTTTTTATACGTCTTATTTTAAAGAATCTGTACCTGTCCTTTGATAAAGAGGATTCTCAGAAGGGACTTGAAGCTCTGAAAGATGAGTTTGATAACATTCAGATCATAGAGCTTCTGTATATAAGGACTCTTTATTTTGCATTCTTTGAGTCATTTGATAACACCTTTGAGAGCATCAGCGATAAAAATCTGCTTCTGCTTGGAATGTATTATTATCCTGAGCTTACAAGACTGGCTTTATTCTCTCTTTTAGCTTCAGACAAAGAAAAAAGTATTGATGCTTACTATCAGAAAAATAAAGAAGTTTTTGAGCTTTACATCTATCATCTGGTAACCTGCAACGATCAGAGCAGATTCAAGTGGGTACGCGACCTTAAGGGAACCACTGATTATTTTGTAAAGGCAATAATCCGAAAGATAAGACCGCTTATCAACACTTCCCTTTTAAATAGTGTTTTCAGAGGATTAAATCTGGAAAAATTCAGCTCAGCTGTTGAATACAACAGTAAGCACGATGAAGATTTCAATAACTATGTTATCTTTGATGAATCACTAAGACAGATGAGTACTCACGCTCATAAGAATCTTCAGACTCTGATTCATCATCCTGTTTTTGCAAACCTTATAGCGCCTGTAACCGGAGAGAATACAGTAAATAACCTTACCGGCCTTAAGAGTCAGGAGAACCTCCCTGAGCTTTTAAAAATAGAGGAAGAACTGTCTGTTGCAGATAATCTAATCAAATACCTTTCAACAGTAAAACCTCAGACAGATCATACTCTTGCAAAACTTATACTGGGTGAACTTGGAAGACTAGAGGCACAGAATATCAAGAGAAATCTCAATGAGATTATCTTTACCAAGTACTCTCAGCTCTGTGACATTTTCAAAATTGAATACTCCTTCCTGGCAACAGAATGTATTGAAGATCATCTGCCAAAGCTGGGGCTTATGGTAGTTCCTATTGATATGTCTCTGCCTAAGGAGGCACGAGCAAAGCTCAAGCAGCATAAGATTATAACCACTTCTCTGCCTGCTGAAGAAATGACAGAAGATTTTATGGATAAGCTCTGTGCTGCACAGATGGCGTTTATCATCTTCAATTATGTTGTACCAGTTAATACTGTAGAAATCAGACTGTCCAGATATATGGAGCTTTCACCAAAGCAGAACGTATATGCAATCAAGTTCTTCAATACCCTAAGACTACTGATGCATGGTACCAAACCATTTGAGAAGAACTACTACAGTAATCTTTATGCTGAACAGAAAAATAATCCTAACTTCAAGCTGTGCATAAGCTATCTGAAAAAAATCGTTCTTGATGAAATCAGAACTTCTCCTCTTAAGAACTATCTGACCGAGAAATTCAGTCAGATTTTTGCCCTGATGAATGTTAAATCATCAGTTAAAGCAGTTAAGCAAGAGAATGAGAGAGCAGCTGAAGACCAGAATAGCGTAAGCGTACAAAAAGGAATGCCATCATCTCTGTACAGAAGTTCAGAGCACAGTTTCTTTAAGGCCAACAGTTTTGATACCAAGAATCTTGATTCTTCTCTGATTGATTCAAAGCTTAAAGAAAGTGCACAGATTCAGGACGTTATTACCCAGATCCGCATAGATGAGGGAACTCTTGAAAAGGAAGCTCCTGAGCAGCCAGAAGAAATCAAAACTGAAATTTCTGATACACCGAATAGCGATACCAGATACTCATCTGAAAATGCCAGAAAACTAATTGAGGCAATAAAGAGTATGGAAGCTGAGGTTATAGATATAAACGAGTTTAAAGGTCTATGTCTAAGCCTTAAGTTTATGTCCTCTGATGCCGCTATTGAAGAAATCAATGACTGGAGCTACGAAAACTTTGACGAGCCTTTACTTGACTACGCTCCAGAGGAAAACTGCATCTATATCTCAACCGATCTCATATAGGCTGAATGATCACAGAAAAGCTCAAAAAAAATACATTTTAGAAAAAATGTGAATCAGTTAAAAATTCTCAAATCGACTGTGATACAATACACGCGGAATAAAATTGGCTAATATAATTGTCAATTTTATTTTTACTCTCGAAATTTAAGCTATCTTACTGATTTATTACATGTATTAGAGGTCAGATTTCGACGGGTTATCTTAGTTTAAGGCAAACTAAAACCGTGGGACACACGGGGTTAGCTTGTATAGAACAGGATCGAAAGATCCGTTAAACAAGAAGCTTCACTTTCAAGCAAAGTGAAGTATGTCAGTTTATCCAATTAGGATTTATAAATGTCATCTCTTGCCCTGTTAATTATTTACGTTTCAGTCGGCGCTGTTTTAGGTATTGGCCTCGGCCAGCTTAAATATAAAGGTGTCGGTGTCGGAATCGGTGGCGTGCTGTTCTCTGGTATTTTTGTCGGACACATGGCACACGCTTATTTTGGCTTTGATTTAATTTCAGCAACCGGTGCTGCAACCTCAGAAGAAACCATTCTTCACTTCCTTCAGGAATTCGGATTGATGTTATTCGTTTACGCAATCGGTATTCAGGTTGGTCCAAGCTTCTTTGCCGCCTTAAGAGGTAATGGTCTGAAGCTTATTACTCTTGCAGTTTCAATCATTGTTTTAGGTTGCATTATTTCATTAACAATGTTCTACTGCGGCATCGTAACTCCAGATGCTATGGTTGGTATGTATTCAGGTGGTATCACCAATACTCCAGCTCTTTCAGCAGCTATTGCCATGGTTAGTGATCTTTCAGCTCAGATTCAGGCTTCAGGAAGAGATGCAATTGCTTTAGGCTTTGACACCAAGACTGTTCCTCAGGCATATGCTGTTGCATATCCTTTTGGTGTTTGCTCCATTCTTATCACCATGATTCTTTTAAGAGCAGTTTTCCACATCAGCATTGAAGGTGAAGGAAGCGCTTACGCAGAAAGCAAAGGTCGTGGTGTTGATACTCCAATCGTTTCAAACGTAGAAATTGAAAACTCAGATTACTTTGGCAAGACAATCAATGATATTCCATGTGTTGCTGACGGTACCGTAATCTGCTCCCGTATCAAGAGAGACGGTGAGCTTTCAGTTCCTACAAAAGATCTGATTCTTAAGAAGGGCGATATTGTTCACTTAGTTGGCGGTGCCAAGTATGTTCAGAAGGCATCTCAGGCAATCGGTACTGAGACCAAGGACGTTCTAACCACTCACGGTTCAACAATTTCTGTTCGTCATCTGATTATCACCAACAACCATGTAATGGGAAGAACCCTTGCAGAACTTGATCTTGAGAACCAGTTCGGTCTTGTAATTTCTCGTGTATTCAGATCTGGTATTCAGTTCATGCCAACTCCTGATTTACGTCTTGCCTTAGGCGACGAAATCAACGTTGTTGGTACAATGGAGAACATCCGTAAGGCTGGTAAGGTTGTGGGTAACTCATCAACCACCATGAACCACGTTCCAATGATGCCAATCTTCATCGGTCTGTTCCTGGGTATGCTTTTAGGTTCTGTACCAATTCCAATTCCAGGTGTTCCAGCTCCTATGAAGTTAGGTGTAATCGGTGGTACTCTGGTATGCGCAATTATGCTTGCAAGATTTGGTGACATGTGGACCAAGAACGTAATGCACTGGAGACTTCCTGTTTCAGCTCTGTCTGCATTCAAGGAAATCGGTATTACTCTGTTCCTGACAATCGTTGGAATCAGAGCTGGTGCAAATGGATTCTGGGAGACCTTAACCAATGGTCTAGGTCTTCACTGGATGGCTTGGGCAACTCTGATTTCCATCATTCCTCTACTGATTGTTGGATTCATCGGTGCCAAGGTATTCAAGATTAACTATCTGGTTCTATGCGGTGTATTAGCAGGTTCCTATACTGATCCTCCAGCACTTGCTTATGCAAATGGTATGTACAAGGATGCTGAAGCTTCATCAATTGGTTACGCAACCGTATATCCATTTGTTATGTTCCTGAGAATTCTATCTCCTCAGGTAATGCTGATTATCATATCTTCTGCATTCATCTAATATGACAGAAAATATCGAATCCATCCGCCCACATGCTGTCGCTGTGGGCGGCATTTTTTCCGCAGTACTCAAAGCAGTAATGCATCCTTTAATTGGAATTCTACTGCTGCCTTTAGCCGTTGTCTTTCCTAACCTTGCAGCAAATCTTTACTACACTGAATTTTCAAAACAGAATATTGTTGATAAGAAAAGCTTTGTAGAAATCTTCTGTCTGAAAGTCTTTGTATATACACAGATTGTGTATTTCGCTATTCTTTATGCAGTGTACAAATGCGTTTCCTACAAGGCAGAACAGTATCTTCAGATCTATAAGGAAAAGGCTTTAAACAATCAGGTACTTCAGATTGCTACTCCGGAACAGATCGAGTATGCAAGAAATATGTCCACACTTTTTGGAATAAGTGCTGTTATTGTTTTTGCACTCGTTGTTCTTATTGCAACATACTCTTGTATATGCGAGTTAAAAGCAGATAATAAGAGTAACCTTTTAAGCATAAAGCTTACACTGGTAGCCGTTGCCAAAAATCTGCATCTCTATATCCTGATTTTTGTTCTCTTCTATGTTCTGGCAATGATCATAGAGAACAGTTTCGCTCACTACAAGATTATGTATCTTGAGTCAGTGATCCTTAAAAAAGAAGGTGCGTTTGATCCTGTCTACGTTTATCTTTTTGTAAGAATCTATGTTCTGTACATTCTCTTCTATGTACTGAATTTACTTTCACTAAGATCTGTCAACAGTAAAGATTCACATAAGGCTCAAGTCTGACAAACATTCATATACATCGCAGCAAATCTGCGGTGTATTTATATTCTCTTTTTCCACTCTAATCTGCATTTTATGAGTGCAACCTGACAGCTCAACCAAACGCAGCCTCAAGAAAATTAAATTAATTTTCAAAATGCATGACAAATGCCCTTTTAAGCTATTAAAAAATCAACGCTTTCGTAATATAATCTTTTTGATAATCTTTTAAGTTGATTCTTAAAAAATCTAGCATTTAAAGAATTCTCTTAATAATGTTATTTTTTTTACAAAACACAAAGATTACAACATCAATCAAATACACATTTAGAAAAAACATGAGGCTGTATGAACACTTCAATAAGCTATGCTAAGGCCGGAGTGCTTAACTTTTTAGGTAATGCGCCTGCCTGGTATAAAAACGTAATAATAGCTTTTCTGGTATTAAATCCAATCGTTGCCCATTATTCAATGTTTGTTGCAGGTTGGCTCTTAGTACTTGAATTCATTTTCACACTTGCAATGGCACTTGACTGCTATCCACTTGAAGCTGGCGGTCTTCTGGTTATTGAAGCCTGTTTTATCGGCATGTGTGATGTTCATAATGTTACTCATGAGATTGAAGCCAACCTTGAAGTAATCATGCTTCTGATGTTCATGGTAGCAGGTATTCACTTCGTCCGTGACTTCCTTTTATTCTTCTTCACAAAACTTCTGGTGAAGGTAAGATCAAATATCAAGCTGGCATTCATGTTCTGTTTCATGAGTGCCTTTTTATCAGCATTCGCTGATGCTCTGACCGTTCTTGCAATTATCATCTCAACCTGTGTTGGACTGTATCAGCTTTATATGAAGACCATTACCAACGACAATGCACTGGCTCTAATAAGCACTAATGATGATATTGTTCCAGAGGAACATAAGCAGAACCTGACAGAATTCAGAGCATTCTTAAGAAGTCTTTTAATGCATGCTGCAGTTGGTACAACCCTAGGTGGTGTTTGTACTCTGGTTGGTGAGCCTCAGAACCTGATTATCGGTAGCGTCTGCAAATGGAGCTTTATGGATTATGCCTTCCGTATGTGTTCAATTTCTCTACCGGTTTTAGCCTGCGGTCTTTTAACCTGTGTATTACTTGAGAAATTCAAATTATTCGGTTATGGACATGTAATGCCACAGCCTATCTATGAGATCATGGTTAAGCGCGATGAGGATCAGACCAGAGAACTGACCAAGCGTGATAAGATCAACCTGGTTGTTCAGGGCTTATGTGTAGTTTGGCTGATCTTTGCGCTAGGCTTCCACTTAGCATCTGTAGGTCTGATTGGTTTAAGTGTTATTGTACTTGCTACCTCTTTATGCGGTGTAACCTCTGAAGGTCCTATCGGAAAGGCATTTACAGAATCAATGCCATTCTGCGCCTTATTATGTGTATTCTTCACAGTTGTAACAGTTATTGCAGAGCAGGGCCTATTCACTCCAATTATTGACTGGGTATTCTCCGCTCCAAGAGAGTTCCATATTCCTATTTTCTATATGGCAAACGGAATTATCTCTTCAGTATCTGACAACGTATTCGTTGCAACTATTTATATTGAACAGGTAAGAGACGCCCTAATTGACGGAGTTATTACTCCAGAGCACTTTGACGAGCTGGCAATTGCAATCAACGCCGGTACCAACCTGCCATCAGTTGCTACTCCAAACGGTCAGGCTGCATTCCTGTTCCTTTTAACCTCTCCAATCGCAGCTTTAATTAAGCTGCCTTACTTTAAGATGATGTACATGGCTCTACCATATACCATCGTATTGACTGTAGTTGGTTTAGTAACCACCTGGTTCCTAATGCCAATCGCATCAGAGTGGTTCGTTTCAAACGGAATACTGCATATGCCTACAGTTGAACTAATTCTAGGCAAATAATTACCTTAAATCCCGCATATAAATAGTAAATGCGGGATTTTTTTGTCAAAAATTTGTAAGCTGTATCAAGTTTTCGTTGAAATATACAACTCTTTAATTTGTAATAAAAAAATGATCTTCTAATCTATAAGTAGAAGAAAGTGATATTATTTGCGGGTAGGAATTTTTCCACACGATTTAGGAGTTAATGTGTTCCAGATAATTAAGCTGATCTGTGCCTCTAGATTCTTTTGGTTTCTATTATTAGTGGCAGGCATTGCTTTTGAAGGTTGTGGTTTATATTTTCAATATAATCTCCATCTGGATCCTTGCGTAAACTGCGTATATGAAAGAGCCTATTTTCTAGGTTTTATTGTCGCGGGTTTCGTTGGAGCTATAGCAGCTAATTTTCTGGTTGTAAGATTCCTCTGTGCAGTAGCATTCCTGGCCTCTTCAATCGGAGGTTTAATTGTAACCTTTGAACATTATCAGGCTTACAATTCATCTTCTATTTTCGGTTCAACCTGTAAGCTCAAAACAGAATTTCCAGATTTTCTTCCATTAGATGAAATTGCCCCATTTATGTTTAAGGCTGTGGGTATATGTTCAGACAAACTTAACTGGGAATTTTTAGGACAGAGTATGCCATTCTGGATCCTGATAATTTTCTCAGTATCCACTCTGGTAGCACTATTACTATTCCTGTCTATCTTTGTAAGAAAGAGAAATAAAAGTCATTCCGATTTTTACAAGTAATACAGAGAGAAAATTTCCTTACACAAAAACATTCGAGTCGTCTTACAAAAGACGACTTTCCAGTCTTTATACTGCTCAAAAAAACAACCAACTTAACGAAAATTAAACAAATTCTTTTGGCTTGCGTCACAGTGCTTGTCAAATATATTTTACGGTTGATTTTTATACAAATAAACTTTAAGTCAGAAGTTGTGTATTTGGTGGATCTAAAAAATGCAGTTAAATAAATTATCAGTAATACTTTCAGCTGGTGTTCTTGCTCTATCTCTAAGCTTTGCATCCTATTCTGAGGAAAGCAGGCTGCAGAGAATTAAAACAAATGAAGAGCTAAGAGTTTCTGTAAACAATGATCTAGAAATACTTTCCATGCAGGATAGTAAAACCGGTGACTATATCGGACTTGAACCTACTCTCGCTCGAATGATTGCAAAAGAAATAGGAGATAAGGTTAGCGTAACCTTTATCACAACAACCCCAACCAATCGAGATAATATGCTGGAAATCGATTATGCAGACTGCATGATCGGTACATATACCATTACAGAAGAAAGAAAACAGAAATACGATCTTTCATCTCCATACTTTATAACCAACATCTCAGTGCTGGTAAACAAAAATACAAACATAGATTCCGTAAAAGATCTGGTTGGAAAGAAAATTGGTGTAATTCAAAACGCAACTGCCGCACTGGAACTGGTTAAGTACATGGTTTCAAAAGGAATTATTGCAAAGGAAGAATTTGATGAAAAGACTTTCAGTGCAGACTCATGGAACAATAAGATAAGCTTTGTTTCCTACGACACCAATGAGGCTGTAATGGAGGCGATGGAAGAAAATGATGTTCAGGGCTTCTGTAACGACAAGATTATTCTTTTACCGCATCTGGACGTCAACAAAAAAATATTAAAGGATGAGTTTGCTCCTCAGGCCTACGGAATTGTCACCCCAAAGGGCTCTGATCTTTCTCCATTCATCGACAATCTAATAAAAAAATGGAAGGATGATGGAACCCTAGATAGGATTGTTGAAGAAAATCTAAGATAACGACTCCACGATTCAAAACATTATCTTTAAATCAGATCCAAAACTGATCAGTTTTGGATCTCGACTCTTGTTGTTTTTCAATATATTTGCTTTATTTTTAATTATGTTACACTATTAGAGTTCTAAGTGATTTAATTCACTTTTTCTTATTGTTTTTCATTTAATTTTAAAGAGATATATATG
>LXOW01374325.1_pt1 | contig 14576 bp, 16 predicted proteins | sample 1368591 | NCBI WGS metagenome assembly LXOW01 (sample SAMN04884650, study PRJNA319009) | bovine gut metagenome | isolation source: Cow rumen | host: Bos taurus | place: Italy: Legnaro (PD) | collected 2014-07-09
TAAAGAAACTATTCGTCAAGTGTGCGATGGGATTGCACAAGCATCCAGAGAATGTAGCCTGTCCGATGTTATTGTAAATCCAACAATCTCTGTTGGAGAAGATGGTAATTATTATATTCCACGTAAACCTTCTTCTGTTGCTATGCAAAGACGAGTACAAAAAATTGACTTTGATATTGCAGTTGAGGTTATAGAATCTGAAGAGTTAGAAGGCAACGGAGGTATATCTCTTCATATTATTACAGCTAAAGGGAACCTTTCAACGAAAACAACCAACTCCACGGTTAATAGAGTCAGTTTTTCCGTGCCTATATGCCTACCGATACAGGATTGTTTTGATGAATGAATTTGACACNNGAATACACACAATTAATATATAGCTCTGGAACAATAATTTGCAATGACGGACAGTGAAATCACAGAAAAAATTTAAAAAAAAAATAAAATGGGATTTGAAGATTCAATGATAGAAGATGGCTTCCATGATGAGGAAGAATACCTCGAACATCTTATGGATGAAGCCGAAGAAGAATGGGAACGTCAGAAATATGAACAATCTTCGTATCAAGAAGAATATGATGGCGATGAGAATTGTTATGATGAAGATGACGAGGAATATTATGATGAGTTGCGAGAACGATATGGACAATGGATAAAAGATAATCCGCTAAAACATAGAATATTTTGTGCATGGGTAAGATATGACTCCGACTGGGAATATAGAAACCAAGAACCAAATATTTTTCTTGATAAATTCGAACAGTGGCAAGAAAATGAGGAATACTATATTAAACAATTGGAAGACTATTATCACGTTTATTACCCTCGTATACTGAAATTCTTTGAATGGAAAATTGAAAACCCAATAGAGGAAATTCTCCGCCAGCCACGTATAGAATATTTTTATCCGATATCAGAATACCCATATATGCAAGAAATCCCAGACCGGGAGTTACTTGTTGATGAAATGGAAGACTATGAGGAATGGATACAAAACAAAGAAAAGTATGAACATTGGAAATCAACAGCAACAGACGAAGAGAAAAAAGAATTTTGGGATATAGTTAATGAAAACGAGTTTCAAAATGATACATCAATCGAGCATACAAGAGAATGTGTATTAAAACAATTGGAAGATGATAAAGCCTTGGATTTCACAAAAGAGAAGGTAATGAATTGGTTTGACGAGGATACAATACGCGGACAAAATCTTTTTTACAACATCAAATGTGTGCAAAATTACTTCGAGGACTAAAAAAAATCGCCTTCTCACTGTGGATTAAAAAATTTGTCTTACCTTTGCGCACTGCATCGATGCAATATACCTATTAACAATTAAATTACATGTATTATGTACGATATTAGAAATGGTATTCCTTACTGTGCTGGATGCAGTAGAAAAGTAAAGAGAACTGATTTAAAAGCAAATGAGTATTTCTGTCCTATTGTTGCTGATACTCCAATGAATGGTATTGTTACTGGAGATATTGATGGAAGTAAATGTATTGAACTAGGTGTATACATACCAATTAACTTAACAATAAACGTCAATGATTAAAATCCCCCCATTTCCACAAGCTATACTCGAAGGGATTTGCCGTGCCATTGGTGATACTAACACAGGATTAACAGGTACACAAATAGGCACCTATTTGGCACAGGAACACATCAGTGATGTTGACCAATTAAACACAAAATGGAAACGATTGTACCATGCATTTGTTGTGTTCCAGAACAAAGAAAAATGCTCAAACAACATATTAAACTTTATCAAACTTGCACCTGTCTCTTATACACATCTGACGCTGCCGACGAGCGATCTAGTNNCTCAAACAACATATTAAACTTTATCAAACTTGCACTATGCCCTTCAAGATATGTAGATAACAAAGAACGATTTGACATACTCCGCGAAAAAACAAATCAGCAATTGGCATTTGTGGGGTTTTCTGTTAAAGAAGATGGTAATCTATTAAAGATTGATAAAGCATCAACAATTTCGGACGTACAGATAAAGGCAGATAATCTGAAACAGGAAATAGAAAAACGCAAAGGCCATCATGAGTTAATAAAGTACTGTAAAGCCGAATTGTTGGCCAATAACTATTTTCATGCAGTCTTTGAGGCAAACAAAGGACTATTTGCAAGAATAAGAGAGCTGTCGGGNNCCATCAGAAAAAGATGAGCTCAAAGGATTTTGTAATATTCTGAAGGGTTTATGTGGAATGTTCAGAAATCCAGAGGCTCATGAAACAAAGATTAGTTGGAATATTACTGAACAAGATGCCCTAGAAATTCTTGGCATAATTTCATATTGCCATAGGCGATTAGATAATGCACAAAAAATTAGATAACTTGAACAAAACATGATACCAAAAGACATATTAGACTTCATCAATACAAACTTCACAATGCGAAACAATGCAGCATGCTATCAAAAACTCAATTACTTTGTTGATGCGATGTATCGTGGACAGTATTATCCAATTACTGACGAAGAGATACATCGTGGTGTGGAGTATAAAAAAGCAGAGGGGAAAGCCTTGTTGAAAGCCATTGACTCAATCATCCCAGACAAAGATAAGCAATTAGCTGAAACTTTGGTTGAAAACTTGTGCAATCAAAGCCTGCAACAATTCTTAAACTACAAGCACGTACACGAAAATCAGAATAATTGCGTTTGTTAACACGAAAAAAAACTCATTATGAACCACATTAGAATATTTATCAGCAGTGTACAAAATGAATTTGCGAAAGAACGCAAGCAAATAGCTGATTATATACGACAAGATTCATTATTTTCGATGTATTTTGAGCCATTCTTGTTCGAGGAATTACCTGCACAAGATAAGTCTGCACAAACAGCCTATCTTGAACAGGCGGCTGATGCGGGAATTTATCTCCTTCTGTTAGGTAAGCGTTATGGTTATGAAGATGCCAACGGAATTTCGCCCACAGAACGGGAATACGATACCGCCACCGCCAGTCACGCATACAGGATAGCATTTATAAAAGAAATGCAAGAACGTGAACCCAAAGAAGAACTATTCAAGCAGAAAATAGATAATTCTGTTATTCGCAACTCGTTCAACTCATACGAAGAATTAAAAAGTGGCGTATATGCGTCATTAATAGAATACATGATTTCTCATCGGATTCTCCGTAATGGACCTTTCGACGCATCAATCCATCCTGAAGCTTGTATTGATGACTTGGACAAAGATAAAATACGTTGGTTTGTGGGTTTGGCACGCGAAAAGAGACAATTCCCTTTGCAATACTCAGATGATAATATTCATAAGATTCTGCTTAGTCTCCATTTAATTACGGATGACAATAAGATAAAAAATGCTGCATTACTATTATTTGCAAAAGACGTACAAAAATGGTTTGCATCGGCCACTATTAAATGTGCTCATTTCTATGGGACAAAAATCCAGAAACCCATAATATCCCAACAGATATACGGAGGCACCGTCTTTGAAATGGTAGATTTGGCTGTTGGTTTTGTGATGTCCCGGATAGACCAGCATGTGGGCGAACGCACACATACAGCACAAGTAGATGTAGTGCCAGAATTACCTATGCAAGCTGTTACAGAAGCTATTGTAAATGCTGTGGTGCACCGTAGTTATACAAGCAATGGCAGTGTGCAAGTAATGCTTTTCAAAGACCGCTTGGAAATATGGAACCCTGGTAAATTACCGCAAGGTACAACCATAGCAAAACTGAGTAAAGAACATTCTTCTAACCCCGTTAATCCTGTCCTTGCAAATCCTGTTTATCTAACTGGCTATATAGAACAATTAGGAACCGGTACCACTGACATTATTGACCATTGCATCGCTTTGGGGCTTCGCAAACCTGAATTTCATCAAGATGATGATTTCCGTGTTATAATATGGAGACAAGATAAAGCAGGGGGTGAAGTAAGAGGTAAAGCAGGAGTACAAGAAAGAGTACAAGAAAGAGTACAAGAAAGAGTACAAGAAGATAGTAATATCATCAAAATTGTGTTGGCCATCCGAGGGAATACAGTATCGGCGGAAGAGATAAAGAAAATAATGAACTTGAAAGGTCGATCCAACTTTACAATCCGTTATTTACACCCCTCCATAAATCTGGGGTATGTGAACATGCTTTATCCTGATGCTCCAAAACGCCGAGACCAGGCCTATTATCTTACGGAGAAAGGACTGGAATTGTTTGCGGAAATAAGTAAAACATTAAAGAAGCCAAAGAACTCTTCGCCAAGACCGAGCAGTTCGCCAAACTGCGCTACGAAGGCTACAAAAAACTGAGCGAAGGAACATAACATGTAGAAGCGTATCGAATACACCACCTGAGGGTGACTATAAAGTAAATATTGCCTTCTGAGAATGCAATATTTGATATTTTCCTCAGGTAGGTGGTACCCGAGAATATAAAAACGTCAGAAAGGACTTTTGTGTCACCCTCAATTCCCTAAAAACGGGTGTGATTATTACGATGGCACCCATTTTTTTGTGTCAGATTTTTCAGTATCTTTGTGGCTGCAAAAAACACAAAGGAAACCCCTATGCAAATACCTTTAAACCAATTTGAACAAATCATAGACGAGACAATCCTTAAACGTGGACTCACTTATTTCAAAAAAGGAAATGTACAAGAATTGGAGGAAATTGGTCCAGATACATACGAGGCTGTGGTCGAAGGAACAGAGAACTATACCGTGCAGCTCAAGATTGAAAACAATGTGGTGACTGAACATTCATGCGATTGCCCGTATGACAGAGGTCCCGTGTGCAAGCATGTGGCCGCCGTCATTTTCGCCTTGCAGGAGGATAAGTTGGCATTGACAGAGGAACAAGCGGCGGGAAAGGAAAAGACAAGTTCCACAAGTCCGAAACGGGAAAGTATGGCCGCTCAAATTGACGATTTGCTGTCGAAAGCGACCAGAGAGGAGCTGGAACAATTGATCAAAGAAGAGGCAAAAAGGGATGCCAAATTCAAAAACCGGATTTTGATGGTATTGGAGCACTACAACGAGAATTTGTCCCAATCCTATTACGAACAACAGATTAAGGCCATCCTGAAGGCCTCAAAGGGCAAATACGGTTTCCTCGACTACCATGGCTCTATCGCTGCTGGACTAGCTGTCAGTCAGATGCTTGATATAGCAAATAATCATATCAACAATCGGAACTTCCAAAAAGCACTTTATATTTGTTTTGCCGTACTGGAGAAAATGGGTGTCGCTATCAACGAAGCCGATGACAGCAACGGAAATATGGGCGGCTGCATCAGCGAAGCTTGCGAAATGCTTTACAACATTGCTAAGATGAACGAATCAGAAGCATTGCGCAAGCAAATTTTTGACTGGTGCGTGTCATTTTTTGAGAAAGGGACGCTTAAAGACTGGGACTGGCACACGGACATACTGGAACTTGCAGCGGAAATTGTGGATACCCGCAAGGAGTTCGAGCAAATTATCGCCTTGACAGAACAGGAACCTGAATCTAAATTTAAAACGGAAACACTTCAAAACATCAAATACCAAGTCTTAAAGAAAATAGAGGGGGAGGATACCGCAGAAGCCTTTCTAGAACAGCAAATTGCCAATCCCAAATTTAGACGGATTGCGTTGCAGAAAGCCTTGGACCAATGTGATTTCGCCAAAGCATACCGTTTGGCCGAGGATGGTGTTAAGCAAGATATGCAGAAGTATCCAGGACTGGCTAAAGAATGGTACGACTGGATGCTAAAGACTGCGCAAGCTGAGAATAACGTTCCAAAAATCATAGAATACGCCCGCTATTTGCTGGTTGATCACTTCATAAATAAGCAGGACTATTATCAAATTTTGAAGCAGCATGTGGCACCAGAGAAATGGACGGCTTTCGTGGAGGAACTAATACGTGACATTAACAAGGGAAACCGCATGGATAACGATTATCTTATTGCCAAAATTTACATCAACGAGGAGTGGTGGGACCGACTTTGGGAAATGGTTCAAGGGGCCAAGAACCTGTCAACCATTGAGCAATATGAAAGTTATCTTTCGAAAGATTACGCCAAAGAACTTGCCGATTTATATGCGAAACAGATTTTAGTGCTTATGGAGCATAATGTGGGTCGCACTCATTACATAAATGCCTGTCGCTACATCCGCCATATTATCAAGTTAGGCGAGCGGAAGACAGCCGATACTGTCATTACTACCTTACGTACCAAATATTCCAACCGTCGAGCTTTGATAGAGGAGCTGAACAAGGTGTGAGGACGTAGATTTCCTGTATTGGAATATTTTGAACTTTTGCAAGGTAGAACAAATACGTTATGAAATAAATAAAAACATCAAAAAAACTCATTGTGCCACAGAATGGCACTTGCATACTGTATTTTTGCCGCCGAAAAATAAAAGCAGTTATTATGAAAGGGTACATTGAACTTTATTATGATTTACCACATTTAGAGGCATATTTGGAGGCCGGCAGCGCACAATACAACAGCCAATCTTTGAAAAATGAAATTGACGATTTCTTGAGAGAGGCCGTCTTGCATTATGTTGAGGAAAAGAAGTTTGTCATCATGGGAACACTTACCGAACTTTTGGAGAACAAAGAACTCTTTGCCGGCAGTCGTAATCTGTTCCGGCGAATGCCTACTATCTCCGGTGACATCCTCTTTGACACAGACATGAGCAGCCTGCAGGAATGCTCAGACTATCTTGTTGAGAAAGAGAAACCAGTTTTGTTGGATTGGAAAACGAACGGAAGACACGGCGAACAGAGATTGTTCAGGACGACAACGGATGTCCTTTTTGCAAAGGAGAAAGAGACTGAAGAGGAAGAAGATGCGGAAAGAGCGATAGAAATAATTAACCAATAAAAAATATCATTATGAGTAAAGTTACATTTGAAACACTTAATCCATCTTCAAAAATCCNNAAAAACAACCATTATACATGGTGGGAACGATTCAAATCTGATTCGAGTTTTTATATTGAAATACGCAAAGACAATCAGATCAATGTCTATTATGAAGGCGGTAATGTCGTCCGATTGCATTATTGCTCTAAAAGAAAAAGGTTACAAGCTTTCACACATTGCAAATATTTAGGGCACGATGAATTGAAGAACAATTACATTAATTGCATTGATATTATAGACGATGAAATCGACAATATAGTATCAAGAATTAAAAAGATTTATTCTGAAAAGTATGGTACTAACAAAGAAAATTGGAGTGAAAAATACATTCAGGGTCATTTAATTGAGAATGAACACACAAGATATATTGATTCCGAATTTGCTTATAAAAATGAGGAGATTGATAATCGTATTGACTTAGTAGAGTGTATGAATGGGGAACTTCGTTTTGTGGAATTAAAAAGATTGGATGACAATAGAATGTTGAAAAAGACGGAAGATAATCCAAAAGTGATTACCCAGATGAGAAATTACAGACAATTTGCCAACGATAATAAAGAGAAACTTTTAGAATATTACAATAAAATCTATAACATCAAGTGGTCGTTAGATTTACCATTACCCGCACAAAAACCTGTCTCTATATGTGAAGAACCATTATTGATAATTTTCAATCGATGGGAAAAACAGCATTATAAACGGGATAATCATCTCCAACGTATGGAGGAAATTCTAAAGAGAGAAAAAATTGAATATACAATCATTGATAAATTGTAAAAGTGATGAAAACTGAATTTGAGAAAAGAGAATTTATCAAACATATAGAATTGATTAATAGGGATTTTTTTGAAGAAGCAAAAGGGTGTGGTCTTTGGTGGAACAAAAAGAATAATACATGGGAACAATATCCTCACATCCTTCAACATCAAGACAGCCTGAAGAACCTGTTTGCACCAATCCGCCAAGAGGTAATGTCATATTTTGACGAATATGACATTGCTTGGTGGCGTGCAAATGAGGACAGATATTTTCCGACAGGGAATCTTTTATCTTCTCAAATTCATTGCCTAAACCATCTGTTTGCCATTCGGAGGGATGAAAAAGCAGTTTTATCTGTTATCCAGAAAATTTTCCCAGACATAAAAAAGGTTTTGCCGTCCCCAATTGATTGGCACGAATATGTTGTCACAAGTGGCATACCCCAAAAGGTTAGAAGCTTCATTTCCTTCGAATTTGCACTGGATAACATACAATTATTAGGAGAAAGATGTTGTAAACGGGGTAAGAACTGCACTTCCATTGATGCTTTTATCTATGCAGAAAATAATTGTGGGGAAAGAATACTTATTGGTATTGAATGGAAATATACAGAAAGTTATGAAAAAAGTGAAGAATACAAAGTGGATAAGGCAGTTGTAGAAAGAAGGTATTTAGAGTTAGCGAAAGACGAGAGATCCAATCTGAATGGATGGCCAGAAGAGTTTTATTGGAATCCGCTTTATGAATTTGCCAGACAAACATTATTGTTGGAGCAGATTGTCGCAAAAAAACCTAAATGCGGTGCATTCCCAATCAAAGCACACGATTACGTCCAGTTGATTGTTCGCCCCGAAGACAATAANNCAAAGTGATTGAAATCACCCCCCAAGCCCTTCTTTCTCCGCTCAAAGACAATGAGAACTACAATGACTTATTAAATTATCTCGAAACCCGCTACTGGAAAGCCTTATGACCCCGACCAACCTTTTCAATCGCTACCTCTGGCTTGTGGAGCAGCTTTCTCCCAACCGTAGGCTCACCAAGGAAGAAATAGACCGGCTTTGGGAAAAGTCGGCCCTCAATGAGAACGGGGAGGAAGAGATTCCGCGNNATTGAGGAACTGTTCGGCATCCGCATCGCCTGCGACCGTTCCTCCAACGTCTATTACATCGTTGATGATATGGAAGAACAGACCCGAAATGTTCGCAAGTTCCTGCTCTCAGCCTTCTCTGTGAATCAGCTGCTGCGGGAAAACCGAAACCTGATGCCTCGCATCCTCATGGACAACGTGTCGATGGGTGGCAACACCTTCTTGGAAGACATCACCACCGCCATGCGCGACAACCGCCGGATTTCCATCGTCTATCAGAGTTTCGAGATGCAGAAGGCTCGTGAATTTGAGGTCTGCCCGTACGCCCTCCGCTATGCCAACCACCGCTGGTATTTGCNNCCACAAAACCCTGCGCCTTTACGCCCTAGACCGCATGAGTGCAGTAACAGTTACAAGCACAACCTTTAGTCTCCCCAAAGATTTTGATGCATCAGACTATTTCTCCCATTTCTTCGGTGCCATGATGACGGATGCTGAGATAGAGAACATCCATCTGAAAGCTAATAATTTCCGCACACCTTATCTCCGTTCGCTACCACTGCATCACAGTCAAAAGGAAATCCGTCCCGGAGAGTTTGAGCTGCGCCTTGTCCCCACTCCAGACTTTCTGCAAGCCCTGCGCTCCATCGGCCCCGACATCGAAATCACACAGCCAAAATGGCTGCGGGAACAGTTCCGGGACGAGGCAAGGACACTGGCAAAACGATACGACAGATAATTTACCATGTACTATTGACCAAGAATTAGGGACAAGAGTTAGGGTACGGATTTCAGTGCTTTTTTGCAATTTACCAATTTACCAACTCCTTGTTAAGCTCACAAACATCNNATATTCACAAATTGATAGTAAATCCCAATTGACCAACGATTGACTGTCAATAAAAAACTTTTTCTCGAAAAAACGACCGATTTTTGCGTAAGATTTTGTATCTTTGCAGGGCTTTTAAAAGCAAGAAGCCACTTTTAAGGTCATTTATAAGTGACGCTACCGCAGAATAATAGCTTCTATAGGTTTTACTCCCCTTTTGCTCCCCTTTTTATCATATTTTATAGAGCTCTAGCATCAGTCCGACCGAAACTCAACCGAGACTCAACCGAAACCAAGTGAGAGTTGTATCAGACTCGACCGAGACCATACCGAAAGGATACCGAAACCATACCGAGACCTTGTGAGAGTTGCATTAGACTCAGAACAGACCATGATGCTTCCTTGGTAAATTGGTATATTGGTAAATTGCAAAAAAACACTAATTCCTAATCCCAATCTTGGTATACTGGTATATTGGTAAATTGCAATGCTAAACAATTTTTTAGGTNNACTAAAATGACATCATTGAAAGACATCGCAGAAATACGGTCAGGGGTCTATCTCAACAGTCCTCCAGGAAACGAAGTGGCTTACATGCAAATGAAAGATCTACTGATGGATTCGCCAGAGAAGATTGCCTCTTTTGTAGAATATAATCCGAAAATGGAGAAGAATCTGCTGCAAAAAGGGGATTTACTATTTGCGGGCAAAGGCACTACCTACCTTTGCACANNGCGATAGCCTCTACCACATTATATATCATACGGGTGCATGACGACAAGGTATTACCGGAATACGTCTGTTGGTATCTGAACCATCCCAAAATAGTGAGCAAAATACAAGCTTCGCAGATTGGAAGCTCCACACCGCTTATCCACAAATCTACTATAGAGGAACTTGAAATACCCATTCCGGATAGAGATATCCAAGAGAAAGTGATGGAAATATCCAAACTTCAGAAACGGGAAACCCATTTAATAAATACCCTTGCAGAGAAACACACAAGCATCATTAATCAGTTATTAATCAATGAAATAAAAAAATAATATGGAGAATAAGAAAGTTCATCAAGAAGACATTAACCNNGCGTTATCGATCCGAGCCAATACAAGGACTACATCCTCACTATGCTGTTCTTGAAATACGTGAGCGATGTCTATAAATCGAAACTGAACGATTATCTTAACAAATATGAGGGCGATAAGGAACGCGCCGAGCGTGCGATGCGCCACGAGCGCTTTGTGGTGCCCGAAAAGAGCTCATTCGATTTTCTCTACGAACACCGTAATGCCACCAACATTGGCGAACTGATTGACGAAGCATTGGCCGACCTCGAAGATGCCAACCGTGAGAAGATGAGCAGCGAGGACGGCAGTAGCATCTTCCGCAATATCAGTTTCAACAGTGCCAACTTGGGTGAGACGAAGGAGAAAAATGCCCGTCTACGAAATCTCTTGCAGGATTTCAAGGGATTGGATTTGGACGAATCACATTTGGAAAACAACGACATCATTGGCGATGCATACATGTATTTGGTATCCACCTTTGCTGGAGAAGCGGGCAAAAAGGCGGGCGATTTCTTCACTCCGGCCGAAGTCTCCACATTGCTCGCCAAACTCACCAAAAGCAACCCAGGCGCACGTATCTGCGATGTGACTTGCGGTTCCGGCTCTCTGCTGATTAAGGCAGGCAAAGAGGTGGGTAATAACAACTTCTCACTATATGGACAGGAGGTCAACGGCAGCACGTGGGCATTGGCCATGATGAACATGTTCCTGCACGGCTTCGACAACGCTGTCATCCGTTGGGGCGACACGTTGCGCAACCCGAAGCTGAAAACCAACGACAAACTGATGAAGTTCGACACCGTGGTGGCCAATCCACCCTTCAGTCTCGACAAATGGGGTGCAGAGGAGGCCTCCAGCGACCCGTACAACCGTTTCTGGCGCGGCATTCCACCCAAGAGCAAAGGCGATTGGGCCTTCATCAGCCACATGTTGGAGGTTGCCGACGACAATGGGGGCAAGGTGGGCGTGATTATTCCTCACGGCGTGCTCTTCCGTGGCGGCAGCGAAGGCAAAATCCGCCAGTATATCCTTGAGAACGAGCATATTTTGGAGGCAGTTATCGGTTTACCTGCCAACCTGTTCTATGGCACAGGCATTCCTGCCGCCATCGCCATCTTCCGCAAGGGTCGCGGCTCCGAAAACGTGCTGTTCATCGATGCCAGCCGCGAGTACGAGAACGGCAAGAACCAGAACAAGCTCCGCCCGCAGGACATCGAGCACATCGTAGGCATTTATCGCAAGTTCGCCAATGGCGAGTTGCAGTCCGGCGTGGTAGAGAACAAATACGCCTATGTGGCCACTCCCTCCGAAATCCGCGAGAACGACTTCAATCTTAACATCCCTCGCTATGTGGATACCTACGAAGAAGAAGCCGAAATCGACATCCCCACCGTGCAGAAGGAGATAGAGCAGTTAGAGACGGAACTAGCAGAGGTACAAGGGAAGTTGAAGGAGTATTTGAAGGAGTTGGGGTATTAACAGACCATTTCGTGGATATGCATGAAATGGTAAATGCAAATAAATAGGTGATATTCAATGTATATAAGATTTTGCACAAAATATAGTTGTCAATATAATAAGCAAAAAATAATATAACATCCCATGAATAAGATAGAAACATTATACAAAGAATGGCAGTCGCTTCTGCCACTCAAAGAGCAAGACCAAAATCGCCTTGACCAGAAATTCATGTTGGAATTCAATTACAACTCCAACCATATAGAAGGCAATACGTTGACATACGGGCAAACGGAATTGTTGTTGCTTTTTGGTCACGTAGTGGGCGAAGCCAAAATGAAAGATTTGGAGGAAATGAAAGCTTCCAATGTAGGATTGAAGATGGTTAAGGAGGCTGCATTAGACAAGGAACAGCCTCTCACCGAATATTTTATCCGAATCTTGCATCAAACATTGCTTCGAGAAGACTATACAGTATATCGTCAACTTTCTGATGGTACCAACATCTCGTATGTTGTTCATGCCGGACAATACAAAACTCGTCCTAATTCTGTCATTACACCTACTGGCGAACGCTTTGAATACGCATCACCAGAAGAGACTCCCGCACTGATGACAGATTTACTCCAATGGTACAACCAAGCTGAAAAGGAAGGAACAATGTCTCCAATTGAACTGGCATCCCTTTTTCATTACCGTTATATCCGTATCCATCCATTCGAAGACGGAAACGGCAGAATATCTCGTTTGATAGTCAACTACATTCTTTACCGTCATGGATACCCCATGATTGTTGTAAGGACAAAAGACAAAAAGAATTATCTTGCAGCTTTAAGCAAATGTGATGCTGTCGTAGGGAAAATACCATCAGACGGAGCTCAGGCATCTTTAGAGCAAACCAAGCCATTTGTAGACTATATGACAAGCGTTCTCTGCAAGGACATCAGTACAAATATCGCTATCATCAAAGACAAAGACAGGTCTATATGGTGGTATAATGGTGAACTTATTACCTTTAAAAGTCAAAATACAATTAACTTATTAGATACTCTTAATGAAGATGACAAGATTACAGTTCGCGATTTGGCAGGCAAACTTGGAATTAATAAATCAGCTGTTCAAAAGCAACTCAAAACTTTACAAGATAAGGGTTATATAATTAGAATTGGTGGTAGGAGTGGTTATTGGAAAGTTATTATTGTTTGTACCACTCAAAATAGTGGTACAAACAAATAAGGGTGGTACAATTTGTACTACTTAATATGGTGGTACAANNATAATAACTCACATATCCCCGCTGGCTACAAACCCTCTCCTCTTGGCCCCATTCCCGAAGATTGGGAAGTGAAGAGGTTGGGAGATTGTACAAATCTTCTAACAAATGGTTTTGTTGGAATGGCTACGCCCCATTATACAGAAGATAATGATGGAATAATATACATTCAAGGGTATAATGTGATTGAGGGCGGTTTCAATCTAAAAGGGATAAAGAAAGTAACAAAGGCATTCCACGAGAAAAATAAAAAATCAATATTAAGCGAAGGTGATTTGCTAACTATTCAAACCGGTGATATAGGACTCACAACAATTGTGCCTAAAGAATTAGAGGGTAGTAATTGTCACGCTTTGATAATATCTAGGTTTAAGGATTTGATTACACCTCGCTTTATGCTATATTATTACAATTCTCCCATCGGGCATAATAGATTTCACATAATTGAAACGGGCTCAACGATGAAGCATATCAATACNNGCACCGTATCGTCTCCGTCCTTTCCCTTTGGGACTCCGCCATAGCCAAGCAGAGCGCTCTGATAGAGAAGCTCAATCTGCGCAAGCGCGGTCTCATGCAGCAGCTGCTCACGGGGAGGAAGCGGCTGAAAGGGTTTGGAGGAGAATGGAAAAGGATTAAACTTGAGAGTATAGCCGAACGCATTACAAGAAAAAACGAAGAAGACCATCAAAACGTAGTCACCATATCAGCGCAAAGAGGTTTTGTTGTTCAAACGGACTTTTTCAATAAAAGCGTAGCCAGCGAGATTCTTGATAACTATTATTTAGTACACAAAGACGAGTTTTGTTACAACAAAAGTTATTCTAATGGTTATCCCATGGGCGCAATTAAACGACTAAGAACCTTTGACAAAGCCGTTGTAACAACTTTGTACATTTGCTTCAAACTCAAAGAAAACCCACAGACCAATATTGATTTCTTCGAACAATACTGTGAATCAGGTTTACTAAACAAGGAGTTAGTAAAAGTCGCCAACGAAGGCGGTCGTGCTCATGGTTTACTCAATGTAACGCCTACCGATTTCTTCAATATGCACATGATTGTTCCGTCAATCGAAGAACAAACCGCTATTGCCTCGGTCTTGGTCAATGCCGACAAAGAAATCGAATTGGCAAACAAGAAATTGGCGAGATTTCAGGAGGAGAGGCGGGGGTTGATGCAGGTGCTG
>LXOW01444945.1_pt1 | contig 14569 bp, 16 predicted proteins | sample 1368591 | NCBI WGS metagenome assembly LXOW01 (sample SAMN04884650, study PRJNA319009) | bovine gut metagenome | isolation source: Cow rumen | host: Bos taurus | place: Italy: Legnaro (PD) | collected 2014-07-09
CGTTTGCTCTGAAGAACATTTTGTATATAGAAGGACGTTCTGAAATGCCCCTATGATACTTTTAAACAAATCTATAAATCTTCCTTCTCCAGAAATAACATGTATTGGATGAAAAACTATATTATCAATGTACCCATATTGATTACCCTTCTCTTTTATATAATCGAATGTACTTTTATGTTTGTAACAATCAACGCGCGACGAGATCAAAGCACAAACATGAAGAAAGCAGGTATCAAACATTTGATGTAGTACACCTGTTGCGTATGTCCCTATGTATGTTATCTTCGACATAGACTACAAATAAAGCCTTAAGCAATTAAAACTAAACTTAATGTATATTTTTCTTAGAAATAAAGCGAGACACGTAGTCTCTTTCCTCTTTTGCCATACTAAATACATAACATAACGCTAAATATGAAGGGCAAGAGATTAAAAAAGCAAGCAATAATCTTAAAATGCCACTCTCTATATAAAAATTTATAGCACAAACAACAGCAAGGTTAATTATAAACGGAAGAGCAACTCTATAAATCATTTCTTTTAAATATTCCCATACTGTTGTATTTGAGTATTTTGTCATAACAACTATTCTCAGAAAAGCGCAGATAATTTCAGTTATTATAAAAACGATTGCTAAAACTAAAACGCTGTCTTTGAGTAGCATAAAACAAAACGCCACAAAAACAGACAAGAATTTAAGAAGATTAATTTTCAATGCATACTCTTTTAAATTGCCGATACTCATATTTACTATCCCAAGCCCTATTGATAAGCTGTCTATCATTACGCTTATCATAAACATTCTACACAATAGAACTGTATACTCCGGGTATTCTCCTAACCAAATCCTTAATAATTCCGGCATTTCGAAAATACATGGGATAGAAAAACAGGCTAGCAATATAAAAGAATACTTACTACTCAAGAATGCAAGACGGAATGATCTTTCTCTGTCATTCTCACCTTCCGCTTTAATAATTTGCGGCCTTACTGCATTTAATATTGACTCAGACAGATAATTTAAATAAGATGAAATTTGAACTCCTAAACCGTATGCAGCATTTGCTGCCGTCCCAACAAATCTATTAATAATAATTGCATTCCCTTGCATCCTTCCTAAAGTGCAACCTAAATTGAAGACATTCCAACCCGCGAACCCTAACAACTCATAAATCGGTTCTTTGGCCAACCATTTATGATGTATTAATCTAGTCTCACCATATTTATGTATACAATATATAACAAATAAAACTAAATTAACGACTTGAGTTAATGCTAGCATTACTCCATAAAAAATAAGCTTGTCATAATTAATGCTTGCTAGCATTATAGCAATGCCTAATTTTAATAAGGCATCTATAAATTCTACTATAGAAACAAAAACAATGTTTTCGTGAGATATTGTTAACGCTTTGAAAGGGGACGATAAAAAAGAAAAAAACAGAGTTACAACGACGGCAATATATACAGCAGTTGCAGCATGAATCCTTTCTTCTGGGATTACCAGTGCGTAATTAATAATCGGTCGTGTTAATAATAATAGAAGTATTACAAGAAAGACACCTAGGGCAAGGTGCATATATGTACTATTTGCCAGGTAACGAACCACATTTTCATCATCTTGTTTTCCTTGATATAAGGAAAGGAATCGCTGAGTTGTATTCGATAATGCGTTTGTAATAAATGACAACATTGCCACAACTCCAGCAATCAAAGAATAAATACCAAAGTCTTCTACTCCTAAGTATTGAAGTATTAATCTTGCGGAATAAAGTGTAATTATCCCGCACAATATTGTTTTAACATATTGAGCTATGGTATTTACAATAATTCTATTGGTTCTATTCATTGTACTTTTCTTGCGATACTTTTATGACGGCAAATATCTACACTAATACTAATAAGTATTAAGAAATATTATCAAATAAAAACTATTTCCACCATGCACGGAATAGATGCGCTGAAACACGTTTCTCTTCTGGCGGCAATTGCATATAGTTTCCATAAACCCCAGTTAGATAACTATCATAACCATTCGGTATAGGAGCTTTGATGTTCTCAAAATCAACTTCAATCACATCATCCCAATTCTTACGCAGATTAATCTCCTTCGCGCCATACCCCCAAACAGCCACTCCGCAGTATTCTGATACAGTTCCTTTATATTTTGTTGCATTTTTTTCTAATGCTGTGATCAGTGTCTTCATGGATATTAAGCGAAGCAGTTGATGCGATAAAAAGACAAGAAAATTCTTATNNTAATGTTTATTAAATCCTTATACAATTGAAAACGTTTGTACATTTTTCGTTGTTTAGCCCTTTCATTAGGAACAACGTCTATTGGAAATACATCAATATTTACTCCCATTTCAATGGGATCTTCTGCATATTCCTCGAGAACAGTGTTACTATTATCAATTTTAACAAAAGGCTTTAGATATCCCTCTTCCAGTTTGAAATAATGCAGTTTGTATTNNACCATGATGACGCACTGCGCCAATCATACTGCCCCCACTGAGGAAATACTTGATACAATTCTCTTTACAGAACGCATCAACATGTTTTAAAATATCCAACTGAATTCTACGAAGTTCAGCAATATCATTGATTGGCTTCATATAAAGTATCTATGATAATTGATTGATTGTTTTAAATAATCCATCTTTTATACCCACTAGAGGCTTCCACCCAAGTCCCATAAGTTTTTCAACAGAAAAGACGGACTTCGTAACAAGATTATACCCTCTCCTCTCTTTTGCATCAGGGATTTCTATCACAACTTTTTTTCCACCGATTGCCGCAATCGTCTCCGCCAATTGTTTGATGCTGATGTTAGACTCTGGATTTGCGATGTTATATGCTTGGCCATTCTCCCCTTTCATCAGCAGATAAAGTAAAGCTGAAACACAATCTACGACATAGCAGTATGAACGAAATTGTTCACCTGAACTCTTCATTACAATATCCTCATTGCGAAGCACATTGCGGATAAACTGAGCATAAGCTCTATTATCATTTTCGGTATAGTTGGGCCCGTAAACATGACAAGGTCGGGCTATTACTACATCCGCACCATATTCTGTAGCATAAGCAACACAAAGAGCTTCAGCAGCCCTTTTCGCGGAAGGGTAACTTGAGCGTGGATGAATGCAATTTACATAACCACTGTATTCTTCCGTAAGAACTCTACCATCACCCTCACCATATACTTCTCCTGTGGAAACGTATACGAAACGTTTAAGACCGTGATTCAATCCATAGCCAATAAGATTATCAACACCATATACCACCGTTTTTACAATTTCAACAGGATAATTCGAAAAGAAATTCGGACTAGCGTTACTGGCTGTGTGTATAATGTAATCAAACCTTATATCACAATCAAATGGCTGAACAACATCGTGTTTAATAAAATGATAACACTTGTCATTCTCAAAAGCCTTAAAACGCAAATGTGCTCGTTCTTCATTACGACCAGACGCGTAAACATTATAGTCGCGCTTCGGGTTGTACATAAGAGCTTCTACAAGACAGCTTCCTATCAACCCTGTAGCACCAGTTACTAAAATATTTGCGCCTGAGAGTTTATCCCAAGGTAAATCCTGGTCATAAATATTGAGAATGTCCCCTTTATACGATCCTATTTCAGCCATGTTTCTTTTGATGTATGCATTAAAGCCTTAAGCATCTCAAGGTCTTCAACAGTTGTGATCTTAATATTCTTTTCAGAGCCAGGAACAATATGCATCGTACGATGGGGTCCAAGTTCTGCTATCAAAGTACATGATGCGACAGAATTAGTTATACCCTTCTCTTTAGCTTCTTCATGTGCTGCAATTATATTTTTAAGACGGAATGTCTGAGGCGTTTGAGTTCGAATAAGAGTATCACGTGGAATACTCTGATTTGATGAAAAACCATCTTCACTCTTCAAAATAGCTTCACGGCACTGAATACCTGTAATCGCATAGCCATAAGCTTTACAAATAGCTATATTCGAGGAAATGATCTCTTGAGAGAGCAAAGGGCGGACTGCATCGTGGATAAGCACAAGATCTTCATCTCCACAGCCAGCATCTTTTAACCCATAAATACCATTATGAATTGATTCCATTCCTGTATCCCCGCCAGGGAATATCCATTTCAGTTTATCTATACTAAACTGATTAGCATAGCTTTGCAGCACGGTTTCCCATCCTTTAAGACAAACCACCGCAATCGCGTCAATATCAGGATGCTGCTGAAAGGCTTTAAGTGTCCAAATAATAATGGGAGCACCATCTACATGCATAAATTGTTTGGGGATATCCTGTCCCATTCTGTTACCGGAGCCGCCGGCAATTAACAAACCAATATTCATATCGATAATTTTTTTAATTTTTCTCTTTTATTCATAATAAGAATTTGCATCATGCCTTCTGAAATAATGCTTATACGGCAAACCTACTTGGCATTGAGTTCTCCTGGTCACAAAAAATGTTTTGATTTCAACTATATCAACTCTTCGCACATCCAAACGGAGAGCTGCCGGTAGGGCAGTCCAACTTAAAAGGCTTGTCTGCTGATGGTTTAGCTTCATTAATTCACTTGTCCACATAGTTTGCAGCCCATTTCGACATACGTTCGTAGTCTGGTTCAATAATCAATCATGCCTTTTTCGTTATTAAATGTTTGTATTATCTTCGGAGGACCTGCCACTGGGAAAGCTAAGCAGGGGGGGCCTCTGGGTTTATTTCTAATTATTATTTACGCGGTTCAATCATCAAATACTTTTCTTTTACCAGAACACCATAACTTCTTGTATATTTGATACAATCTTCACATAGTGTCGTAAGATAAGTAATGTCTGCATTATCTTCCTTTACCACATGGACTGCACGAATCTCGTTTTCACTATAAAGACCATCGCAAAACTGATTCCAACATTTAGCCTTTGAAAGCATATGGTCTTCCCATTTTTGTAAATCTTCACAATCAGCGACACCTTTGATTTCTATATTTACTTCGCTCATCTTTATTCTACTGTTACAGATTTAGCCAAGTTTCTTGGCATGTCAACATTCAATCCTTTAAGAACCGCTACATGGTAGGCAAGCATTTGGAGTGGAATCACACTCAATAGTGGTGCTAAGAAGTTCAGTGTGTGAGGTACTTCTATCACTTGATCAGCAATCTCTCTGACTTGCTCATCGCCTTCTGTTACCACAGCTATGATTCTGCCACCACGTGCCTTCACCTCTTCCATGTTGGAAACAATCTTCTGATATTGCTGATGGTGGGTGGCCACAAACAGCACTGGCATATCTGCATCAATCAGGGCAATAGGGCCGTGCTTCATTTCTGCTGCAGGGTAACCTTCTGCATGAATATAGCTGATTTCTTTCAACTTTAATGCCCCCTCTAATGCCACAGGGAAGTTCCAGCCACGACCAAGATACATAAAGTTGTGAGCATAAGTGAAAGTCTTCGCTATTTCAGCTATCTTTTCATCCTGCTTCAAAACCTTAGTTATCATAGATGGGATCTTAGAAAGTTCTTCCGTATAATGCGAGAAATCCGCATCTGACAAGAAGCCTTTCTCATGACCAAGGGTTAATGCCAGCATGGTCAATACTGTCAACTGACCTGTAAAGGCCTTTGTGGATGCAACACCTATTTCAGGTCCTACATGGATATAGGTGCCTGTATTGGTATTACGGGCAATGCTACTACCTACGGCATTCACTATGCCAAAGACAAAAGCGCCTTTACTCTTTGCCAATTCAATGGCAGCCAATGTATCTGCAGTTTCTCCGCTCTGGGAGATGGCAAAAACAACATCGTCATCATTGATGACAGGATTACGATAACGGAACTCACTGGCATATTCCACCTGCACGGGTATCTGGCAGAAGGTCTCAAAGAGCTGCTTGCCAATCAAACCTGCATGCCAGCTGGTGCCACAGGCCACAATGATAAACCGGTGGGCGTTCATGAGTTGTGCCCTAAATTGCTTAACGGCAGACAGATTGATACCATACTGGATATTCTCAGGTTCAATCTTCAGGCGCTTATCCATAGCTTCGAGTCTGCCTCGCATACAGTCTTCGAGGCACTTTGGCTGATCAAAGATCTCTTTCAGCATAAAATGCGGGAAGCCGCCCTTATCAAGCATATTCAGGTCAACATCAATTTCTGTAACGTCAACATCTACATGCTCTGCCTGAAGGGTTGAGATCTCTATCTCCTTGCCAAGTTCGATTTTGACAATCTGTTCATCGTCGATATAAACCACATGACTTGTGTATTCCGCAATGGGACTTGCGTCAGAAGCAATAAAGAACTCATTGTTATCTTCGTTGCCAATGCCTATCACCAAAGGACTGCTCTTTCTGGCAGCAATAAGCGTATTGGGTTGACGCTTGTCAATCAAGACGATTGCATAAGCACCGATGACCTTGTTGAGAGCATAACGCACGGCTGATAAAACATCGCAATGATGTTTGTTCTCATAGTATTCAATGAGTTGAACCAACACTTCCGTATCGGTTTCGCTCTTGAAACTATAGCCTTTTGCCTTCAGCTGGTCGCGAAGCACCGAGAAGTTCTCAATGATCCCATTGTGTACCAATGCCAGATTTCCACTCTCCGAAAGATGTGGGTGGGCATTGGTAACCGAAGGTTCACCATGAGTGGCCCAACGGGTATGGGCTATACCCACAACACCATTGGTGGTTTTATCTTTCGCTACCTCTTCCAATGCAGAGACCTTACCCTTAGCCTTATAAACTGATATCGAATCCTGGCCCTCATTCAGCAAGGCAACGCCCGCTGAATCATATCCACGATATTCCAACTTATGAAGTCCTGATATCAATATCGGATAAGCCTCCCTATGACCTATATATCCAACTATTCCACACATAAATAGTTTCTATTTCTCTATTCCTTTCGGTTAATCCCGCGCGGATTAACCACTCTCCTACTCTATTTTATTCTGTTACTGCTTCACTGTTACCTCAGGCTACATGTATATACCTGTTGGCTCGGAGCCGTAAAATGATTATTTATTCCATTCCTTGTATTAGTCAACCTTCATTCTTTTTCATTCTGTAAACCAACGAGCATCTGATATATTCGATTGGCATAATATCACGAAAAGTGGATTAATCGTTCAAAACTGAGATCAATTCCATTCGTCTCCTCTGCAAACTGTGCTCGAAAATCTTGTTTTATAGCGGTCGCTCTGGGAAAACGATGTGCAACGATAATTCGACATTCTACTGCCATTACCTCATTCAAATCTATACCTTGAGCAGTTAATTTGCTACCGAAAACATTAAGGGTTTCCTTCAATTGGTTACATGCTTTTTCGAAGTTTTCCCGTATTGATTCCTCGCTATTTCCGTAAGCATTTGTTTTGAACTCTACAAAAGCTATCTTCTGCTCGTCCATAACTGCACAATCAGCAATTCCTCCTGGATGATTATCAATCAAGGCATGGTCGATGGATATCAATGTAATAACTTTATTCTTACTATTAACAATCACCAACGCACGTTCTTCATCTAGTTCATCATCGGAAAATCGTGATTTCTTGCTATCATCATCGTCTACAACGAGTAATCTGGTATCTGTGCGTACAGTCCAACAATCATTGAAATGATTGCCAAATACTAGATCAAGTTGTAACTTATCTATAGAGTCAACTCCTACTGCCATTATTTCTTACGTAATTCGTTACGGTAGATTTCAAATAGTCTATCGTAATCTTCACCGATATATTCCGATACCACATCCAAGGAGTTTATACCTATCAAGCCTGTTTTGGGATTTATCAAATTTTCACAGAACTTCTCGGAAACAGGATCAAATTTATAAACGGACACTAGTTGTGGTGCCACATAATGATGCTCTCCTACTATCTCGATGACTTTTGAACGTAGTTCTTGGTTTTGAACAAGTAACTTACCTGCAAGCATCATTACGTTCATACAACTTAATGTATATGGACTATGAGTCGTCAACACCATACTCATATTACCTGTTATATCGAACTTCCCAACTAGATGGCTGAGCAACTCTCGCTGATTAGACGGGAAGAGATTCTGTTCGGGCTCCTCAATGGCGAAAGTATTGAAATAATTTGCACCTATTGAATAATCAATACACATCAGAAGAGGCAATACAGACTGCAATCCTGAGGAACAGGACTGAAGCGAAAGGGGCTCTCGTTTCTTATCTTCTTTTCCTAGCCAAACCTTTTCTGCTCCGTCCTTATATGTATAGGACACATCCAAGAAGGGTACATAATACTCTTTAAGAGCGGCTTTTGCCTTTTCGAAAACACTCATGTATTCAATCAACGAATCATAGAGTGGTATTTTTGCAGCCATCACATTAGCCAAAGACGCAGATAGCATTCCTGCCACATTGCGCTCTGCTGGTATATACAGCATCGTACGTGCATTGGCCTGGAGTAAATGACCATACTTTTCTTCGATTCCTGGCTGATTGATGTCTACAACACCCATTTGAGTCAAGAAATCCTTGTTCGCTTCGATAATTAGTTTTGAAAAGTAACTTCTTGCCTCTGCCGCAGTCAAACCATCCTTACGCAGATTAAAACTACCATCTTTGTATTCTACCTCAACATCATCTTGAAACCGAAAATAATGAATATAAGTGTCATCTCGGAAGAATTCGTCAATGCCAAACTTTCTGAAAGGCTCCAGTACATTCTGACTATTATCCAGAATCTGCAAATACCAATTATGGTCACGGCAAATGGTGAGTACCTTTGTAGCAGTACTCTTTCCGCAACCTTGAGGTCCGATAAAAATCGTAAATATGCGAACATCTACTTCCAAATCTTTAATCGGACCAAAATTCTGTATTATTAACTTTTCTTCCATGACATGTATTATCCAAATATCAAATGTTCCAATTCCTTATATACAGATGTATCAGAAGTTATCTTCTATCATCTTGTGCAGATCAGCACGGAATGTCTCAAGGTCAATCGCCTCGTCAACCTTTACACTTACTGTACACATAGTTGTATCGCTTAATTGTCATTGTTTCTGTTTTGAACTTAACATTAATTGCCATGTAATTGACACGTTAATTAGACATTAATTATTATTCCGCACTAAATATTAATGAGAAATTAATGACTAAATTAGACGTTAATTATATGTTTGTATTGTCTTACCATTGTCTTACTTGCATTCTTAATGTCCCGCAGAAAGTGCAGATAATGCAGAAAGTTCTCTTTTCAGATGACGAACCTTTAAAAAGTTTGCTTTGTTACTGAGAACAAAGGTTTATTTTTCTGGATGAACTTCTAAGAGCAAGCTCTTAAGATTCATCAAACAAAAATACACTTATCATCTGAAAATGAAAGCTGCACTGAACATCTCTCTGAATAAATTCTTTCAGCCGTTTCCGCTATTTCTGCGGGACCTAAATAATTACTCAGCGGGAAATCACATTAGAACGTCAGGTGGGTTTCGCCGGCCCAGTCGGTGTTGACCGTCACGCCAGTGATGGTGATGGACGAAGAGCCGGAGCCGTTGAAGAAGGCACCAGAGAGCCACGTGATGTGGTTCTGCTGCATGGGCACGTCGAAATCACGCTCGTACAACACGTTATCGTCATCATCGAGGGCCGTGACCTTCAGGGAGATGTCGCTCTCTTCCGCGTGGAGGAAGGTGTACAGGTCGAACTGCTTCTGCGAGCCCGACGAGACATCGACGGTCACCGTCTGCTTGCTATTCACACTACCAAAACCCGTGAGGGCATTGAAAGCGCCAGAGCCTCCGGTATAGTAGAACCGCATCCGCTTGACATCTGCGGGTATCTCGTCGTCCGTCAGTACAAAACGGCATAGGGACACGATGCGGTCGAGGGAGGCTGGCTGCTCCACAGGGTCGTCGGCAATGGTCACCGTAGCATGATAGAGGAATGTCTCGGTATAACCCTGGGCGTTGGTGAACTGGATCTTCTTGAGGTCCGTCATCGTGGGGTTGCCACCAGAGCTGTGGCCCACGACCACCAGGGTATAGTCGCCCGGTTCCAGTTGGAAATGTGCCGTTCCGTAATTCGTCGTCTCCTTGGTCTGGTTGACCTGTTTCACGCGCGAACCGTCTTCATCGTAGATGGCGAAATTCAGTCGCGTACATACCGTGGATGCCTGTTGCTGGCCTGCACGGGTAAGACTCCCGAAGGGGGTCTTTTCTATCTCGAATACGGTGACCGTCAGGTTGGCGTCGTTGTCAGCGGCCGAACCGCTGACCACACTACCGTCGTCCGTGATGGGCTTCTCACAAGAAGAGAGGAGAAGCAGGAGTGTGCATAGAATGCACACGCAACGGACGAAGGAACGGGCACCAGAGAACACACAAAGAACGAAGCGATGTGCATAGGATGCACAAATACTTAACTGCAATCTAACCATAGTTTTGTCCTCCCATGATTAGAAGTTCACTGTATTACCATCACCTTCCAGCCATGCGGTTTCTACCTGGAAGGCAGAAGAGGCCAGCGCGGTTGCAGTATAGACCGGTCCACGGAGAGTCGTTTTCCGATTGCGCTTCAGCGGCACATTATTGATGGTATGCGTACATATCGCATCACCGGCTTCATTCAACACATCGACCGTCACGGTCATGGTCTGCTCATTGCTATACAGAAAAGCAAAGTTGACCGATGAAGAGATGTCCCCTGCAGGGGTACTGACTCCTACGGTATTGCTGAAACCGGTATTGGTCGTTGCCAGTCCCGTAGAAGGATTCAAACCCTTGCCACTGGCGGAAAACGTTGTACGCACCCTTTTGGCATCGGCCGACTTACCATCGGTAGAAAGTATTATTACTTGAGCAACAATTCTTTCCAGTGTTGCACTCAGATTTACGGGGGCACTACTCGTGATATTCACCGCTTGTGTCGCCACAAAGGTCTCTCGCACATGGTCACTGGTGTATGCTGCCACCGTCGGACTCGTCAGGGTAAACACATCGGTATTCCAATAGCCACGACCAATGACTACCATGGTGTAGCTACCGACAGGTAGGTTGCAAGAGAAGTTACCGAAGGTGGTGTAGGTGCCATCACCTCTTACCTGAGTGGTCTTAAATATCTCCGTCCCACCAGAATAGAATGCCAGATCAATGGCCCCTACTCCATCGTAAGAAGCCGGATTTACAGCCGAACGCGTTGTGCCTCCGCCCGAAGGCATTTCCTCCGTCGTAATGGAGAAGTCGTTGACTCGCACCGTGACTAGTGTTGTCTCTTTCTGGTTCGCTACTTCGGTTTCTACACTCTCGTTGGTGCAGCCTGTGGCTGCCAGCAGCATGATGGCTGCCGTTAAAAAATACTGTTTCATTTGAATAAAACGTTTAAGTTAATAATTATAGGTAAGACGTTGTGTCAATACCAAATTATTTAACGTTTTATCTTATGAAATCGTATCAGAGAGTGTGTAATTATTATTTGTTGCAACGAATTTGTTTGGCGATGGACACGAAGCGGCGCAGAGCCAGCGAACAGTCGGGATGGCTTTGGCGCCAGAGCTTGACTTGTTTACGAAGCGGTGCTTCGTGCTTCACGATGAACAAAGATGTAACCAAGTAACAGCTTAGTTCATCGTGAACCATTGAACATTGAACATTGAACATTGAGGCTGCGCCTCGAACATCAGACTTCAGACTTCCGACTTCAGACACCAACAAGTCTTCGACTTGTTTGGTCCTTCGGGAGATTTCGGCCTTGTCGTTCAGCAGATAGACGCAGATGAGCATCAGGGCGGCAAACTTCTTGCGGTTGTCATCGTTGTCCTCGAAGACTATGTCCGCATACTGATAGAGGAAACGCAGGCGCTGGCGGTCTTCCTTATTGAGCGCCTGGGAGCCTTTCTTGCCATGGAGATGGCAGAGGAGCTCGATGAGCTCGTCCTCGAAATGGCCTATGACAGGATCCTGCAACAGCTGCTGGGCATCCTGAGTCTTCAGGCGCACATCAGCAATACTGATACCGGGAACGGCAATGCGCATCTTGTCCTGGAACATGGAGAATACCACCGTCAGAAGCACCTGACCGTCACGCTCGCGAATGGCCTGTATCTGACCATCGCTACCCTCCATCGGTCCGCTGATTATGGTCACCATGTCACCCTCGCGCACTTCGTCAGTCGGTTCACCATTGACAATCTGGAAGTCATAGCGCTTGATGACGGTCTTGAAGCGCTCCATCTCCACATTGCTAATCTCGATGGGAACGCCATTCTCGTCACGATAGGCATACAACCGACTCCTGAGCACCTTGTTCCATGGCGCATCCAGGATCTGCAGCACCACCTCCTTCGGTTGACAAATGAAGATGTAATGGTGCAGGTCATTGCGCAACGCCCGTTCGTCAAGCATCGCATCATACGACTTGTATTCGTCATCCGGTGTCGCCATCCGCTCCACCGGCCGTTTTTTCAGGTCACCGAAAGGAATGAAATGTTCGAAAGGCGGCAATGGATAGTGACTATCATCCGAAAGGTTTTGCACCCGCCTCTTGCCACTGAATATCTCGCCTATCAAGTCAGCATCCGGATGGCGCAGAATGCACCACCGCTTCTGGTCGCTGACCACTGTTGATTCATTTTTTCTATCTTCCATATTGTGTATAGCTTCGCTTTGCCCGCGCGAGCAGAGCTCGTTTGGACTGGTTATTTTTCGGGAGCAGCATAACTGCATCCCTACCGTCGGTCCATCCCACCATCGCGTAATCCCTTGTCAGTCTTAGAGTTAGACCTTCAGTACAGCGGCGGACTTCCCTGTCCTTGATACGTGCACAATGCCACTTGTCACGACAAGTGCACAATATCGTTTGCAAAGGTACGAATAATTTTCGAATAAACATCAAAGAAAACAAAGATTTTTTATTATATTTTTCTTTCTTCGAACACGGATCGGACGGATAACACGGATTTTTCTNNGAAATCACAGAAATAGCAGAAAGTTCTGAATGTAGATGACAATCATCTTATGATTGCTTTGTCCGAGAACAAAGGTTTGATTTTGATGGAAGATTGATTAAAAGCTTGCTTTTATAAAGTCTTCAACCAAAATAAAACTTATCTTCTACATTCTTTTCGTATATTTCGTTTATTTAGATGTTATAAAATATTCGTTAGATTCGGTAGATTCGTGTTCGTTTAAAATATACTCCGTGGATTTTTAAATTTATCCGTGTGAATCCGTTAAATCTGTGGTCGTAAATATAAATTCTCTAATTCTTGATATTAATGGATAATTAACGTTCAAGAGAAACTATCCGTGGCGTTACGCGATAGAAAAAAAGAACAAAAAAAATGGTCCTTATTTAAAAGGACCAAATTTTTTTAGCTTAATTTGTGGATGACTAAGCCGCTGCGGAGCTTGGGCTCGAACCAGGTGGCCTTTGGAGGCATGATTTTGCCGCTGTCCGCGATATCCATGATCTGCTGCATGGTGACGGGATAGAGGGCCAGGGCAGCACGCATTTCCCCAGAATCCACACGACGCTTCAGCTCTCCCAGTCCACGCAGACCTCCTACGAAGTCAATACGCTTCGATGAACGCAGGTCACCGATGTTCAGAATCTCATCAAGAATCAGCCTGCTGGAGATATCCACATCCAGCACCCCAATAGGATCCGTATTGTCATACGTTCCCTCCTTGGCCTTCAGACTGTACCAGTGCTGGTCCAGATACAGCGAGAACTCATGCAACTGCTGGGGCTTGTAGATGTCCGTGCCTTTGTCCTCTACCGTGAAATTCTTGCGCAGGGCAGCGAGGAATTCCTCCGAGCTCAGCCCGTTCAGGTCCTTCACCACACGGTTATAGTCCAGGATGGTCAACTGCGAAGCCTGGAAACAAACGGCCATGAAGTAGTTATACTCCTCATCGCCACGGTGGTTGGGATTCTGCTTCTGTTTCTCTGCACCCACCAGTGCTGCAGCGGCACTGCGGTGGTGACCGTCAGCAATATACAGTGATGGCATCTTGGCGAATTCTGCCGTGATGGTCTGCATATCCTCGTCATTGTCTATCACCCAGAACTGATGGCGGAAACCGTCTATCGGGGCAATGAAGTCATATTCCGGCTTGGTGGCAGCATAGCGCATGATGAGCTTGTCGAGCACCTGATTGTCGGGGTAGGCAAAGAATACCGGTTCGATGTTCGCATTATTCACGCGGACGTGCTTCATGCGGTCCTCTTCCTTGTCGCGACGCGTCAGCTCATGCTTCTTGATGTTTCCCTTCTGGTAGTCATCGGTATGGGCACACACCACCAGACCATACTGTGTCTTCCCGGTCATGGTCTGAGCATATATATAATAATGTTCGCGCGCGTCCTGAACCAGCCAGCCGTTGTCCTGGAATTTCTTGAAATTCTCCGCAGCCTTCTCATACACCCTGGGGTCGTACTCCGAAGTCCCTACGGGGAAGTCAATCTCGGGTTTGATGATGTGGTAGAGGCTCTTTTCGTTGTCGCCAGCCTCAGCCCTTGCTTCTTCACTGTCCAGCACGTCATAGGGACGGCTTTCTACCTTCTC
>LXOW01013416.1_pt1 | contig 14568 bp, 14 predicted proteins | sample 1368591 | NCBI WGS metagenome assembly LXOW01 (sample SAMN04884650, study PRJNA319009) | bovine gut metagenome | isolation source: Cow rumen | host: Bos taurus | place: Italy: Legnaro (PD) | collected 2014-07-09
TATGTTGGATTGATTACCAATTATTTCAGCAAATTGGGTGTGGCCGAAATCCGCATGGACAGTCATGACCTCAAGCTCGGAGAACAAATCATGATTATAGGCCCAACGACGGGCGTTTACGAAGACACACTTACCGAAATCCGCGTGGACTTAGGCTCTGTTGAGCAGACCGTCAAAGGTGAGTATTGCTCGATTCCCGTGAAGTCATTAGTCAGGCGCGGCGACAAAGTATATAAGGTAATCAATAATTGACACGCTTCGCGTCATTGCGAGGAACGAAGCAATCCAGAGTATAATTTCTTATGACAATGCAAAACTTCAATCTTCATACCCACAGCATTTATTCCGACGGCAAATCCCAGCCCCGCGAAATCGTTGAAGAAGCCGTCCGACAAGGGTTGACCACAATCGGCTTTTCCGAGCATAGCCCATTGCCGTTCGACAACAATTTCTCGGTAAAGTCGGCTGATATGCCACGATATGTGGCTGAAATCGCGCAGCTGAAAGAGGAATTTAAGGACAGAATTGACATCTATTGCGCTTTGGAGGCGGATTACCTTACAGGTGTTTCCGAGCCTTTCGCCGTGACCAAAGCGAAATACAATCTTGATTATCTGATAGGTGGCGTTCATTTGGTTGTCAATCCGGCCCTTCGACAAGCTCAACGACCTAAGGTCCCTGAGCCTGTCGAAGGGCCGACCATATCGGCCGAAGAAATCTGGTTCATCGACGGCCCGAAATGGGAAGTCTACGACGAAGGTTTACAGAAGTTTTTCGATGGCGACATCCGTCGTGCTGTGCGCCGTTTCTTTGAGCAGTCGAACGAAATGATTGAAAACGAGCAGTTTGATATCATTGCTCACTTCGACAAAATCAAGATGCACAACCGAGACAGGTATTTCCACGAAGATGAGCCTTGGTACCGCAAACTGGCTTTGGAGACCCTCGACCTCATCCGTGAGAAAGGCTTGATTATGGAAATCAATACACGCGGCATTTACAAAAAACGCTACAACGGCTTTTATCCATCGCCTTGGCTGATGGAAGAGGCCTGTAAGATGGGCGTTCCTGCCATTATCTCCGCTGATGCGCACCATTTCAGCGAAATCTCTTTGGAGTTTGAAGCCGCCGAGGAAGCCTTAAAGAAAGCGGGCTACCGCAGCGTAGTCAATTTTAAGGATGGGCGTTGGATTGATGTGTCGTTTTTGTAAAAATTGAAGTGAAAACGACCTGCATTTAGGATTTTTGCTAATTTTGCAGATGGAAACAATAAGGCATTATTATGAATAGGACATACAAAATCAACTTAAGGAAGGAAGAGGAAGGTGGATATACGGTGTTTGTGCCTTCCTTGCCAGGTTGCATCACTTATGGGGAAACCGTCGATGAAGCCATTGACATGGCCAAGGAAGCCATTGAGCTTTATATCGAGGAATTGCAAGACAGGGGCGAAAATGTTCCTGACGACAGCAATGTGTTGGAATACTCACTGAATCTGATGGCTGTATGAACCTAAGTCCTAAATACTTGATCCAGTTGCTTGAAGAAAATGGCTTTGTTTTCAAGAGGGCAAAAGGCTCACATCAAGTATATTATAACCCTATTAACAACAAGACGATTATTGTGCCTTATCATAATGGGAAGGATTTGAAGAAAGGAACTTTTATGGCCATTATGAAACAGGCTGGAATTGAATTGTAGTAAAAAACGCCCTCAGTCGGTTAAATTGAGGGCGTTTTTATGATAATAAGACAGAAGTGTTATAGCTTCAAGTAATTCAATACATTATTCTCAATCCGTTTGACAAGGTCTTCCGAATCGGGAGCCTTCTCAAACTTGTGCCCCGTGACCTTCTCGTAAAGTTCAATGTAACGCTCCGAGACGCTGTTGACATATTCGGGTGTCATTTCGGGTACTTGTTGTCCTTCTTTGCCTTGGAAGCCGTTGGCCATCAGCCACTCGCGGACGAATTCCTTCGAGAGTTGCACCTGTGGCTCGCCCTTGGCGAAGCGTTCCTCGTATTGGTCGGCGATGAAGTAACGCGACGAGTCGGGGGTGTGGATTTCGTCCATCAGCACAATTTGGTCGCCAATCTTGCCGAACTCGTATTTCGTGTCGACGAGAATCAAGCCCTGCTTGGCGGCGATTTCCGTACCGCGCTGGAAGAGCTTGCGAGTGATGTCCTCAATCTGGACGTAATCCTTCTCGCTGATGAGACCACGGGCGATGATTTCCTCGCGGGAGATGTCTTCGTCGTGACCTTCTTCAGCTTTGGTGGTGGGTGTGATGATGGGCTCAGCGAAACGTTGGTGCTCCTTCATGCCGTCAGGAATCTGTACGCCGCAGATGGTGTGCTGTCCGCTCTTGTAGGTGCGCCATGAACTTCCGGTGAGGTAGCCACGAATAATCATCTCGATAGGGAAGGGTTTGCAGAGGCGGCCCACGGTGACCATCGGGTCGGGGGTGGCGAGTTTCCAGTTGGGGACGATGTCGGCGGTGGCGTCGAGGAACATGGCGGCAATCTGGTTGAGCACCTGTCCCTTATACGGAATGCCCTTAGGCAGGATGACGTCGAAAGCCGAGATGCGGTCAGTGGCGACCATCACCATGTATTCGTCATTGATGAAATAACAATCGCGGACCTTGCCGTGATAGACCTTGGTTTGGCCAGGGAATTGGTAATCGGTTTTTGTTAAAGCGTTCATTATTGTTGAATTGTTGATTGTTTAATCGTTTAATTGTTGGTCGGGGCCTTCGACAGGCTCAGGCACCCTCTGTTTCTGTGAGGTTTACGGTCCCTGAGCTTGTCGAAGGGCTGTCTTCTTGCATTGTATCCTCCTCGTGGTGCCGTTTGTAGGCGTTGATGATATCCGTCACCAATTTATGTCGCACCACGTCCTTGTCGTCCAAATAGATAAATTCAATGCCTTTCACGTCTTTAAGAACCTCCATAGCCTGTGGTAATCCAGACGGTGTCCTAGGCGGCAGGTCGATTTGGGTGATGTCGCCGGTGACGATAAATTTGGCCGAGCGTCCCATGCGGGTGAGGAACATCTTCAGCTGGCTGCGCGTGGCATTTTGTGCCTCGTCCAAGATGACAAAAGCATGGTCTAAAGTACGACCGCGCATGAAAGCCAGAGGTGCAATCTCGATGGTGTGGTCTTCGAGATAGCCTTCCAACTTAGTGCCAGGAATCATATCGCGCAAAGCATCATAAAGCGGTTGCAGATATGGGTCGAGTTTGTCCTTCAGATCGCCGGGGAGGAAGCCCAGGTGCTCGTCAGCTTCGACGGCGGGACGAGTCAGGATGATGCGTCTCACTTGTTTGGCTTTCAAAGCCCTGACCGCCAAAGCCACAGCGGTGTAGGTTTTACCAGTTCCTGCAGGGCCGATAGCAAAGATTAAATCCTTCTGTTCTGAGGCCGTCACCATGCGCTTTTGGTTGGCGGTGATGGCCTTGATGGGCACACCGCTACGGCCAAAGACCAGTACATCGCTTTCCGACATCTTCCGTTGTAGTTCGCTGTCGGTGCTGGCCATCATCACGTCTTCGACAGTTTGGGCGGTGAGTTTGCCGAAGCGTTCCAATTGCACCATCAAGGTTTCATAACGGCTGGAAAAATACTCAATCTCATCGTCGTCGCCAATCACCTTCACGAAGTCGCCGCGCGCAATGATTTTCAGCTTGGGGAACATGCTCTTCACCAGCTCCAAATACTTGTCGTTAGGCCCGTGAAGTTCCTTAGGATCAACATTTTCTATCTGAAGAATCTGCTCTGCCATGTCTATTGATTTTGACACGGGACGCGGGACTTTAGGACACGGGACAGTTCGTCCCGCAGTCTCGTGTCTCGTAGTCTCGAGTCCTTATTTTATGCTTGCAAAGATAGATTATTTTTCAGTTGTATCGTTCCCTGTGATGGCGGAAAGAAAAATTTGAAGTTTTTTTCGTTATCGTGTGGCGAAATTGCCATAAATGATTTAATTTTGCAAACTCACTGAAAGGTCTACAAGGGACGATGGCAATTATCACATTAACAAGCGATTGGGGTACTAAAGATTATTACGCCGCTGCCGTGAAAGGCACTATTCTTTCACAGTTGCCGAATGCCACCATTGTTGATGTCACCCATGAAATCGAGGCATTCAATGTTTCACAGGCGGGTTTTACCTTGAAAAACTGCTATCGCTGTTTCCCTCCTGGAACGATACACATCATTGCTGTCGACACGATTGAATCGGCGGAATGTCCGCATGTGGTGGTGAAGGCCGAGGGTCAGTATTTTATCTCCACCGACAACGGCATTTTCAGCCATATTCTCGACGGCAAGTTTGATGAGGCGGTGTGCATTGACGTGATGCAGGACTCTGACTTTTTCACTTTTGCCACGCGCGACCGCTTTGCCAAAGTGGCGGTGATGCTGGCCAAAGGAGAACCGCTGTCGAGCATCGGTGAGCCACGTCCAAAGTTGAATCCTGGTGGCGCTTTCTGTGCCGTGGCACGCGACAATACCATTGAAGGCGTAGTGATGCATATTGACTCTTACGATAACCTGATCACCAACATCTCTCGTGAGTTGTTCGAGCAGGAACGCCGTGGCCGCGATTTCACCATCATGGTGAAAGGCGACCTGTACACCGTCGACGAAATCTCCGACAGCTACCTTGATGTCGATGTGGTGGATCTTGTGGCCATCTTCGGCACGCACGGTTACCTCGAACTCGCCTTGAACAAAGCCAAACTGGCCTCGCTTTGCGGCATTGAGTTGAAGTCGACCATCAAGGTGGTTTTCGATGACGATAAAGAAACGACTGCTACAGATTTATTGTTCTGATTTCCAAGTTTTTCTTTGAATGCTTTGGAATACTTTCCAAAGCACCAAGCCTATGAGTATGCCTAGGATGGCACCGCAGATGATGTCTCCAGGGTAGTGGTAGCCAATATAGATACGGCTATAGCTGGAGATAAAGGCCCACAAATACAGTGCAAGGCCCGCCCATGGACGGTAATTGCGCAAGACTGGTGTGAGAAAAGCCGCAATGGCAAAAGTGTTGGCGGCATGAGAGGAGACAAAGCTATATTTCCCTCCTGCCATGCCTTTTGGGAGATATATTATATCTTGTAAATCAGCATTATAACAAGGTCTTAGCCGTTGAAACAGGGGCTTGCAGACATGAGCGGACAGCTGGTCGGAGCAGAGCACCACCACACCGATAGCGAGGAAGACCCACCAACAGCGTTTGCCATACTGCTTCACCGTCCAATATATTAATAATAGGTATAGCGGGAGCCACGCCCACATGTCGGTGATGAGCACCATCACCTTGTCCAACCAATCAACGTGGAGGCCGTTGAGGAAGAGGAAAAGGTCAGTATCTATGGTGGAAAGTTGGTCCATTACCAATCCTCCCCTTCGTCAGATTTATTCAGCGTTAGCCAAATCAGGTCTTTCAGTTCGTCGATGCCTTGCTGGGCTACGGAGCTGATAAAGACATGCGGTACTTTCTTGGGCAGGTGTTTCTTGACATCCTTGATAGTGTCGTCGTCCACGAGGTCGCACTTCGTAATAGCCAGAATGCGGTCCTTGTCCATCAGTTCAGGGTTGTATTTCTTCAGCTCGTTGAGGAGAATGTCGTATTCTTTTTTCACGTCCTCGGTATTGGCAGGTACCATGAAGAGCAGGGTGGAGTTTCTTTCAATATGTCTCAGGAACCTGATACCTAACCCTTTACCTTCTGCTGCACCTTCGATAATGCCGGGGATGTCGGCCATGACAAAGCTTCTATGTCCGCGATAGCTGACGATGCCGAGGTTGGGCACTAAAGTGGTGAAAGGATAGTCTGCGATTTCGGGCTTAGCCGCCGAAACGACTGACAATAGAGTAGACTTGCCTGCGTTGGGGAAGCCCACCAGTCCGACATCAGCCAGCAGCTTGAGTTCCAAGGTAATCCATTCCTCTAGGCAAGGCTCGCCGGGTTGTGCGAACTTGGGTGCCTGCAAGGTGGCTGTCTTGAAGAAGGCGTTGCCTTTGCCACCGCGACCGCCTTTCAGCAGGATGACCTCTTGTTTGTCCTCAGTGATTTCACCCATTAGGGTGTGGTCTTCGGCACGATAGGCCACCGTACCCAGCGGCACATCAATATAGACATCATCGCCAGCGGCACCTGTCAGTTGGTTTTTGCCCCCTGGAACGCCATCGCCAGCGTAGATATGCTTTGTGTAACGCAGGTGCAGCAAAGTCCACAGCTGGGCATTGCCGCGCAGGATGACGTTGCCGCCACGACCACCGTCACCGCCGTCGGGACCACCCTTGGGGATATATTTCTCCCTGCGGAAATGCAGCGAGCCGGAGCCGCCTTTGCCCGATCGGCAGAATATCTTTACGTAATCTACAAAGTTTGAAGTCATAATATCATAATTTGACTTCGGGACTTCGAGACTTGGGACTTCGGGACTTTTTCGTCTCGCAGTCTCGCAGTCTCGCAGTCTCGTGTCTGATTAAAACTCATCAATGTATTCCACACCCTCGTCGTTGTCGTAGCGGTCGCAGTCGAAGTTGAGGTCGACGCCAGGGATGTTGGGTTTGGTGAAGTCACCCTTGCTGATGCCCAAGCTCTTATCGGCATACACCTTTTTCATGTATAGTGCCCAGATGGGTAATGCTGTATGGGAGCCTTGTCCAAGCTTGGTGGAGCGGAAGTGTACACTACGGTCTTCAGCACCTACCCATACGCCTGTGGTGAGGTCGGGGGTGATGCCCATAAAGTAACCGTCGCTTTGTTTTTGTGTGGTGCCCGTCTTGCCGGCGATGGGGTTGTTGAAGCCATAGTACGACCTGAGTCGGATACCTGTGCCGCTTTGCACCACGCCCTTCATCAGTTCCACCATCTTGTAGGCCGTCAGTTCGCTCATGGCCTCCGATTCCTCAGAGCTGAAACGTTGGATGACATTGCCGTTCTTATCTTCGATGCGGGTGATAAACATGGGCTTGATGTAGACGCCTTGGTTGGCGAAGGTGCTCATGGCACCAACCATCTCTATAAGCTTCAAGTCGCAGACACCCAAGCAAATGGCGGGTACAGCATCAATCGGTGACTCCACGCCCATGCGGCGGGCTTGTGCGATGACGGCATTGGGGCCAAATTGGTTCATCAAGTAGGCCGAAATCCAGTTGTTGGATTGTGCCAAGGCGGATTTCAAGGTGATTTCTTCTCCTATGTTGTCTCCCGAGTTGCCTGGCGACCAGATATTTCCGTCTTCCAGTTGGATGTTGTATTGGATGTTCGGGATTCTGGTGCAAGGCGTGTATTCACCCTCTTGCATGGCTAAGGAATACAGGAACGGCTTGAAGGTGGAACCCACCTGACGGCGAGCCTGTGTGACGTGGTCATACTTGAAGAAGCGGTAATCCAAGCCACCGACGTAAGCCTTGACGTGACCTGTGTGCGACTCAATGGAGATAAGGCTGGCTTGCAGAAACCACTTGTAATAACGAATGGAATCCATGGGCGACATGATGGTGTCGACGGGTCCGTGCCATGAGAATACCGTCATGGGCACGGGGCGTTCAAAGTTGGCCTTAATGGAATCCAGTGGCATTCCGCTGTTCTTGAGGTTGCGGTAGCGGTCGCTGCGCTTCATCGAGGTTTCGAGGATATGGTCGATTTCATCAGCAGTGACATTGGAGAACGGTGCGTTCTTCTGTCCTTTCCAGTGGTTGTAAAACATCGGCTGCAATTCCTTACCCATGAATTCTTTGACGGCTTCTTCGGCATAATGCTGCATGCGTGAGTCGATGGTGGTGTAGATGCGCAGACCGTCACGGTAGATGTTGTAAGGCTGGCCGTCGGCACGGGTAGTGTTTTTGGCCCATTCGTTCAGCTCACCTCTCAGGAATTCACGGAAATAGGTAGCTTGGCCGCTGTTGTGGTCCTTGACACTGAAGTGCGACATGTCGATGGGAATCAACGAGATGGAGTCGCATTCGGTCTGGGTGATGAAGCCGTTTTCAGCCATTTTTTTAAGGACAAGGTTACGACGGCTCAAAGAATTATTGGGGTTACGCACAGGGCTGTAGCGTGTCGGGGCGTTGACAACACCAGCCATTAAAGCGCATTCCTCGATGTTCATCTCGCTGGGTTTCTTGTCGAAGAAGGTGCTGGCTGCGGAGCGGATACCATAGGCGTTGTGGCCGAAAGCCACAGTGTTGAGGTACATCGCAATAATCTCTTCCTTGGAGTAGTTATGCTCCAACTTGGTCGCGGTAATCCACTCCTGGAACTTACGCAACACGAGTTTGGACTTGCTCAGGTTCTCTCCACGAGGGAAGAGGTTCTTGGCCAGCTGCTGTGTGATGGTGGAGCCACCGCCTTTTTTCCTGCCCGTGATCACACCGAAGGCCACGCGGAACAAGGCGCGTTCGTCGATGCCGGAATGCTCCGTGAAACGTTCGTCCTCGATACTGATGAGGGCTTCGGGCATATAGTGTGACAACTCGGAATAGCGCACATTGGAGCGGTTTTCAATATAATAGGTGCCCAACACCTTGCCGTCGGCGGAGATGATTTCCGTGGCCAGGTTGGTGCGGGGGTTTTCGAGTTCGTCGAAGGTAGGCATGGTACCGAAAACGCCTTTGGCGACGCAAAAGAAGAACAAGATGACCAAGAGCAGCAGCACCCCGAAGATAATCCACAGGTTGCGGATGGCCTTCATTAGGCCATTTTGTTGCTTCGTATTATCCTTGTTTTTTTTCATATCTTATTGTTTTTCAATGTAAAGACCAATGTCAGAGATGCCCTTTAACGCAGGCTCTCGCATGGCTTGTTCGATTTCAAAATGATAGGTGCCTGACAAGGGAAAACGCAGGTTTTCGTTGAGCGGGACAATAAGGTCACGCATGGAGCCGCTACTCTTGCCAATCCACCGACCTTCTGGCGTGGCGAGGGTGCATTCTATGGTGTCGTGCGTGATGTTGCCGTTGGGCATTTTGGTATGTAGGAAGACGAAAAGGTTACTGTAGCGGTAGTTTTCCAGATGGCGCAGGCCGATGCCGAAAACGTAGCCGCTGAGGGTGTCGTCAATGGGTACGTCGAAGGCGACGTGGTAGTTCTGATCCCATTCCGCCTCGGGGATGACGGCGCGCATGTTGAAGTTGCTGCTGGTGCAGCTTGCAAACGCCAATAACAATACAATATACAACAGCTTTTTCATCAGTCACTCATTTTCTTAAGGTCCGCTTCGCCATAGCCTTCGTTGGTGTTGGTATGGGCTTCTTGCGTGATGGCGTAATCTTCCAATTTCTTGGGTTTTTGTCCCTTCTTGTTCATGGCGATAATGTCCTTCACCTTGTCGACGGGGATGGCCATGATGTTGCCTTTGTCGGTGGTGTAGGAATACCACATGATGCCTTTGAAGACATCGTTTTTTTGGTGCACGGCATCGCCGCTCTCGAAATGCAGCACGATGTTGGGGTCGGAAAAAGCTTTCAGTGCCTCCACGTAGGCTTCATATTCGAAGTTAAGGCAGCATTTCAGTTTGCCACACATGCCAGCCAGCTTTTGCGGGTTGGGGGAGAGCTGTTGTACGCGGGCCACGTTGGTGGTCACCGATTGGAAGTCGCTGATCCATGAGGCGCAGCAAAGCTCACGGCCACAGGAACCGAGGCCGCCCAACTTGGCCGACTCTTGGCGTACACCGATTTGCCTCATCTCAATGCGGATGTGGAACTCCTCCGCCAGTTTCTTGATGAGCTCGCGGAAGTCGACACGGCCATCAGCGGTATAATAGAAGATGGCTTTTGTCTTGTCGCCTTGGTATTCGACGTCGTTGAGCTTCATCTCTAGCCCGAGGTTGTCGATGATGGTGCGGGTGCGCGCCAAAGTGCTGTCTTCCAATTGGATGGCGGAGAGAAACTTCTCTACATCGTTGATTCTTGCGCGACGGTAGATTTTCTTCATCTCTTCCATCGGCGTGCGGAATCTCTTGCGTTTCATCTGGCGTTTCACGATGTCGCCCAGCAGGGTGACGATGCCAATGTCGTGTCCGATGGCGGTCTCCACGGCGACAAACTCGCCCACCTCCAGTTCAAGGTCTTCGGGATAGGTGAAGTAATCCTTGCGGTCGTTTTTGAAACGTACCTCTGCCAGACAGACATTGCTTTTCACTTCTTGGTTCTCATAGTCCTTCAACCAGTCGAATTGGCTTAGTTTGCAGCGACCGCACGATAGCACCTTTTGGCCCGTGTTGTAGGTCGTTCCAAGGGTGCATCCTCGGTTTAGCAGTTGTCCGTCAATGCTTTTAATATCGTTTTTCTGTTGATTATCAGTCATTTGATTATATAGCTTGTGTAATTGTGTATAAATTGCAAAAATACAAAAAATATTGTTTACCTTTGCACTCTGATATAACATCGCTGAGAATCATATTATTGTCCAACTAAAAACTATAGAAAAATGAAAAAAGGTCTTATTTTGATTATCGCCCTTGTCGTCGTGGCCATTGTATGGGGCGTGAGCATCTACAACGGCTTGGTTACCAAGCAAGAAGGTGTCGAAAAAGCCATCGGTAACGTGCAGACGGCATTCCAAAAGCGCGCCGACCTGATCCCCAACCTCGTCGCCACGGTGAAAAACTATGCTGAATATGAGGCTGGCACTTTGACGGCTGTCGTCGAGGCCCGTGCCAAGGCTACTTCCGTCACTCTCGACCCGACTAACCTCACTGAGGAGAGCTTGAAGACTTACATGAACGCCCAAAGTGAATTGTCGGGCGCCCTCTCTCGCCTTTTGGTCACTATTGAGCAGTATCCCGACCTGAAAGCGAACCAGAACTACCTCGATTTGCAGTCGCAATTGGAAGGTTGCGAGAACGGCATCGCCAATGCGAGAAGGGAATGGCAGGAGGCTGTGCAGACCTACAACACCGCTGCGCGTCGTTTCCCCGCCAACATCATCGCTGGCATGTTCGGCTTCGAAAAGGCCCCCTATTTTGAGGCTTCCGAAGCAGCTCAGCAGGCTCCCGATGTGAAGAGTCTTTTTGAATAAAACTAAAAAAATTCTTGCATCGTTTTTTCCAAACACATATTTTTGCACCTTTTAATCAACGCAAATATGTGTGGAATTGTAGCTTATGTAGGCCAGCAAGAGGCCTATCCCATCCTCATTGAGGGCTTAAAGCGCCTCGAATATCGTGGCTACGACAGCGCCGGTGTGGCACTGCTCAACGATGCCGACGAACTGAATGTATATAAAGCCAAAGGCAAGGTCTCCGACTTGGAGGCCTTTGCTTCTTCTAAGGATGTCAGCGGACATATCGGCATAGCCCATACTCGTTGGGCTACTCACGGTGAACCCAACCAGGTGAATGCCCACCCGCACCGCTCCCAATCGGGCAACATCGCCTTGATACACAACGGCATCATAGAGAACTACCTGAGCCTGCGCAAGGAGTTGGAAAAACGAGGCTTCACCTTCAAGTCGTCGACTGACACCGAGGTGCTCACCAACCTCATCGAAGATGTGCAGCAAAGCGAGCATGTCGACTTGTTTGAGGCCGTGCGCATCGCCTTGAACCATGTGGTGGGTGCTTACGCCATCGCCATCGTGGAAAAAGGCCACCCTGACCAACTGATTGCCGCCCGCAAGGGCAGCCCCATGGTCATCGGCATTGGCGAGGGCGAGTATTTCATCGCCTCTGATGCTACGCCTATCGTGGGTCGCACCCAGAAAGTGGTTTATCTTGAAGATGAGCAGGTCGTCCGTATCAAACTAGGCGAGGAACTGCACATCAAGACCATACAGGATGTAGAAGCCATGCCATACGTGCAGGAGCTGAAGATGAACCTCGACAGCATCGAGAAGGCTGGCTTCGATCATTTCATGATGAAGGAAATCTACGAGCAGCCCAGCATCGTGCGCGACACCATGCGTGGCCGTCTCCATCCCGAGAGCAACACTGTGCGTTTGGGCGGTATCTTGCAGTATGAGAAGCAATTGCTCTATGCAGACAACATCGTTTTCGTGGCTTGTGGTACCTCGTGGCATGCCAGCCTCGTGGGTAGCTACATGATTGAGAACTTGGCTAAGATTCCTGTCAAGGTGGAATATGCTTCAGAGTTCCGTTACCGCAACCCTGTTATCACACCTCACGACGTGGTGATTGCCGTGTCGCAGTCGGGTGAGACCGCTGACACCCTTGCCGCCATCCAGCTGGCGAAGGAAAAAGGCGCTGTAGTGCTGGGCATCTGCAATGTCATCGGCTCTTCGATTTCGAGAGCCACAGATGCGGGCATCTACACCCATGCTGGCCCAGAGATAGGTGTAGCTTCCACCAAGGCCTTCACTTCGCAGGTGACCGTGATGGCCATGTTGGCTTTGCGCCTCGCTGAATTGAAAGGCTCGATGAAGGACGAGGAACGTGCTGCTTTCATTCAGGAACTAGACAGCATCCCCGAAAAGATTCAATGGACCCTTGACCATAGCGGTCATGTGAAAGATATCGCTGCGAAATATAAGGATGTGCGTAACATGCTGTACCTCGGACGTTTGCAGAACTATCCCGTGGCGCTTGAAGGTGCCTTGAAGTTGAAGGAAATCTCCTACATCCATGCTGAGGGCTATCCAGCAGCAGAGATGAAGCACGGCCCCATCGCCTTGATTGACAAGGATATGCCTGTGGTGTTCATCGCCACCAACCACAGCACCTACGAGAAAGTGATCAGTAATATACAAGAGGTGAAGGCCCGCGATGGCAAGATTATTGCCGTGGTGAGCGAGAAGGATGTTCTGGCCCGCAAGATGGCTGACTATGTCATCGAGATTCCAGAGACGGAATGCCTCTATTCGCCATTGCTGGCGACGGTGCCCTTGCAGATTTTGGCCTACCACATCGCCGTGATGCGAGGTTGCAACGTCGACCAGCCGCGTAACTTGGCCAAGTCGGTCACGGTAGAATAAATGAAAAAGAGCAGCTCTTCGAGCTGCTCTTTTTCTTTGGTACCGAAGGCCGGGATCGAACCGGCACGAGTGTTACCTCATCGGTTTTTGAGACCGACGCGTCTACCGATTCCGCCACTTCGGCATGGTTCGACAAGCTCACCATGTATGGTTTATCGCGTCAAACGCGGCTGCAAAAATACGGATTTTTTCATTCATGGCAACTATATTGTGAAAAAAATCTATTTTTGGGTTGGTTCGCTTTGAGAAAATGCCTACTTTTGCAGCCTCAAAACACACGCAAAATGTCAGGCAAATACGTTTCCATTTTCGCCGGAAGGGCTACCAAGGACTTAGGTGCAAAGATTGCTGAAGCCTATGGTGCTCCCTTGGGCAAGTCGTCGGTGTCTGTTTTCTCCGACGGTGAGTTCCAGCCTTGTTATGAAGAAAGCATCCGTGGTCATCACGTGTTCATCGTGCAGTCCACCATGCCTTCCACCGATAACTTGATGGAGCTTCTGCTCATGATTGACGCCGCCAAGCGCGCCTCGGCCCACAAGATCATCGCCGTGATTCCGTATTTCGGATGGGCTCGTCAGGACCGTAAGGACCAGCCGCGTGTGAGCATCGGCGCCAAGCTGGTGGCCAACCTGTTGGTTGCTGCGGGAGTGAACCGTATCATCACCCTTGACCTCCATGCCGACCAGATTCAAGGTTTCTTCGATATCCCCGTGGATGCCCTCTACGCTTCCACGCTCTTCATCGATCACATCCAGAAGATGGACATCGATAACCTGCTGATTGCCGCTCCTGACCTGGGCGCCTCCAAGCGTGCTTCGGCCTACGCCAAACGTCTCGGCTGCGATCTTGCTGTGTGCCACAAACATCGTCCGCGTGCCAATGTGGTCGACAGCATGACCCTCATCGGCGATGTGAAGGACAAGAACGTCATCATCCTCGACGACATCATCGACACGGCTGGCACCATAGTGAAAGCTGGTCAGGTGATGATGGACAAAGGTGCCAAGAGCGTCCGTGCCTTTGCCACTCATGCCGTGTGCAGCGGTCCCGCCATGGAACGCCTCGACAATTCGGTGTTCAGCGAGGTGGTGGTCACCGACTCCATCCCGTTGCCCGCCAACGCATCAAAGAAAATCCGCGTGGTCAGCACGGCAGACATGTTTGCCGATGTCATCCACCGTGTAGAATCATACGAGAGCATTAGCTCTTTATTTAAATAACTAATTTATTAACAACCAAACATTTAAACACAATGAAAACTGTATCATTGAGCGGTTCTCTTCGCGAGAACGTAGGGAAAAAGGATACTAAGGCTTTGCGTCAAGCCGAAATGGTTCCATGTGTCATGTACGGTGCTGGTGAGGAGCAAATCCACTTCGCCACGTCCGAGAAGAACTTCACCAAGATCCTCTTCACCCCTGAGACTTACATCATCGATTTCGATGTCAATGGCAAGACCTACAAGACCATCCTGCAAGACATCCAGTATCACCCTGTGACCGACAAGGTGTTGCACGCCGACTTCCTCATCGTGAAGGAAGACAAGCCCATCACCGTCACTCTGCCTATCACCCTCGAAGGCTCTGCCGCCGGTGTCATGCGTGGTGGTAAACC
>LXOW01359613.1_pt1 | contig 14564 bp, 11 predicted proteins | sample 1368591 | NCBI WGS metagenome assembly LXOW01 (sample SAMN04884650, study PRJNA319009) | bovine gut metagenome | isolation source: Cow rumen | host: Bos taurus | place: Italy: Legnaro (PD) | collected 2014-07-09
TAGAGGTGATGGTAGACCGCCGGGATGCCCAGAGAGCCCATGGAGGTGAAGAAAATGGAACCATGGAAGGGGCTGAGCTCCAGAATGAGCCGCGGCAACAGGCCGAAGTAGTCCAGCAGCTTCAACAGCCAGACCGTGAATTTCAGCAGCACGCCGGGGACCATCCCGAACAGGGCCGTGATGTTGTCCAGGCCGGAATCCAACTCCATGGACTTCTTCGCGTCGTTCACCGTCTCGTGGTACTTGCGGTAGACCTCCTCCACGCTGTCGCCGGGCTTGAGGTGGACCTTGATGACGGTGTCCGGGGACTCCTTGGTCATTTCCTTCTTGACCGTCATGCAGAATTGGATATCGTCCTCCCGGGCGTAGACCCGCTCGCCGGAGATGAAGCGGTTCACGCCGGGATACTTGGACAGGGTGCGGACGTAGGCGGCCAGCAGGGCCTCCGTCAGGCCAAACTGTTCAAAGCCCTCGGCCCGCTTGGCGCGGATGTATTTTTCCAGCTCGGTGATCTCTAACTTATCCGAGAAGAAGACGTTGGCTTGATTTCGCTCCGGCATGATGTAGGTGCCCACCACGGAGATGGGGCTGAGGCTGCGAATCCGGCGTCCGTCGAAGCGGTCCCCCCAGGTGGGGTGGTATTTGCCGTCGTTCAGCTTTCGCGTCGCGGGCAAAAGCAGCTGCAAGGCGGCGCAAAGCAGGACCTCCGCGTAAATCCGGACTTGGGCCCACAGCGATTGTTCTTCCACGTAAAGCGTGAGCAAGGTGAACAGCAGGAAAAACCCGGTACCGCACACGCAAATCGGCACGAGCAGGAGCCAGCGGGGCGCGATCGTTCCCTTCAACACGCCGTGGGTGATCCAAGACGCAACCAGAGCCACCGCAGTGATCAGCAACGAGTAATACCAATCCGGCAGAGCCCAGGCCAGGAAGATCGCCTCCGCCGCCAGCAGCCAGAACGGCAGAGACAGGCGAAACACCCGCTCCTTCCCATTGACGGCAAGCTGATAGGCAAAGTAGACCGCGCCAAGCCCCGGAAGGACGCTGATAAAGCAGCCGGTCCAAAAATCGAAGCCGATCTTTTCATTCTGTACAGCAGTTCCCAGCCGCAGGAAGAAGCCCACGGCGGCCAGCAGCGCCAGGATCACCGCGATCCAAACCAGCGGATTTTTCCGTGAAACCGTGTACGCAATACGAGAACGTTTCAAATTTCTCTCCCCTTAATTCTTCATTCTTCTTTTTCATTTTTCATTCAGCAAACCGAGGGCTTCCTCGCAGTTCTCTCCGGCCAAGGTCCGAAGCCGCTGGGCAGTTTCCTGGAAGTCCCCCCCCGAGGCGCGCATCAGGCCGTCTACCATGGCCCGGAGTCGGTCCGCAGTGGCCTCCTTCAACGAGCAGCAAAGTCCGTGGCCCATGTAGTCCACAAAGCCCGATACCTTTGGATCGTAGGAAACCCCGGCAAAGGGCGTTCCCTGGGCGGCTGCAAAGATCAAGGCGTGGAGCCGCATGCCCAGCACGGCGTCTGCCCGGCGAATCAGGCCAACCACAGCCGTGGCATCCTTCGACGCGGCCAGCATAGGGCATTGAACGCCGTCCCGGTCCAGCGCAAGCTTGGCAACCCGCTCACACACACTCAGGTCCTTCCCGGGCTCCATGGCCAAGAGGACCGGCTTCAGATTGTACTGCTTTGCGGCGTGGGCCGCAGCGGCGGCAAAGTCCGCCAGGTGACGGTCAGATTCCTCCCAGGGCCTGGGGGCAAGAATCAAGAGTCGATCCGTGGGGTCGATCCGTCCCTGCACACAGCAGGAAGCGCACATCTGCTCCACTGCCTCCACTGGAGCGGGCGGCACCAAGAACGCGATATCCGCTGTGACCCGGGTGGGAATTCCCTGGACCCCAAGCAGCTCCAATTCCTTGACAGAGGTAGCATCCCGAAGGGTAATCCGGTCCACATAACGCTGGATGATTTTCGCCGCTCGGCGGCGGTTGGCCGACCGGTAAACAGGACCGATTCCGCAGCCGAACATCATAACCAGATTGCCCAGCTTCTTGGCGGTCTTGATGGAATTCAGATAATACCACAGGGAGCGAGAGGAGGTGGCATCCTGAATCAGGCTGCCACCGCCGGAGAGGTAGAGCGCCGTCCGCTCCATCCGCTTTCGAATTTTTCGCGGATGAAAGGTGTAAATCGTGCCCACATCCGCCTCCACAGCCGTTTCTGACGGAGAACGGCTTGTGGCATAGAGGGGCAGATCCGGGTCCCGCTGCCGCAGCTCCCGGACAATGGATTGCAAAATCGCATCGTCCCCGGAGTTGCCCTTGCCGTAGGCGCCGCAGATCAGGACGCCGTCCCGTTCTCGGGAAGCAGCTCTGGCTGTCCGGCGAAGCACAGCAGCGTAAATTTCCTTTTGCCGTGCCACCGTGGCATCGATGGAATACTTCTCCTTTGCGTCCGTGTAAAGCTGATCCGCGTAGGTACGAAGAAGCTCGTGATCACGAGCCAGGCGAATCATATACGTCGCCAGGGTGTCTACATCCTGGGGGGTAAACAAGAGACCGTTGATCCCATGCCGAACCAGAGAAGGAATTCCTCCCACCCTGGATGCAATGGTGGCGCAATGCCGACTGGCTCCCTCCGGCAGAGCGTAGGGAAAGCCCTCGGACAGGGAAGTCAGCATATTCACGTCAATAGCGGAGTAGAAGCTGTGGGTATCGGACACCCAGCCCGCAAAGGTCACAGTCCCCGCCGGGCAGAGCTGGACGGCCAACTCCTCCATCTGGCTGCGCTGCTCTCCGTCGCCGGCAATGATCAGCCGGGCGTCCGGGCAGGCCTTCACCGTTTTGGAAAAAGCGCGAATCAGCGTTCCCATATCCTTGACAGGGTTAATGCGGGCAGCAATGCCAAACACAGTCATACTGGGCTTCGATTCAATCCCCAAGCTCTGCAAATAGGTTTCCCGATCCTGAGCCGGTGCGCCCAAATCAAAAGAAACACCGTTAGAAATAACAAAAGTGCGGTTGGGGTCAAACCCCCGCTGATGCAGCATGTCCACCGTGGGCTGTGAAACACCAACCCAGTAGTCCATCTGCTGCAGGGCGTGCTTGTTAATCGTTCCGTAGGTCAGAGCGGCCAGTGGCCGGCCCATATAGTCCAGCTTCGGGTCGCTGTGAATGGTTGTGATCGTAGGCAGGCCGGTGCGCTTTTTCAGCATGCTGCCGATGAGGTTCGCCCGGGAGCCGTGGCAGTGCAGGATCTCAAAGCCCTCCGTCTTGACCAGCTCCGCAAGCTGTTTCACCACAGAAGGGACGCTGCCCGTCAGGACACGGGTTGGAATCCCCAGTTCCCGGGCCTCCTGGGCAAAGGGGCCGTCCATAAAGCAAGCCAAAAGTACGTGTTCCGTTTTCGTCAATCCCGCCAGCAGGGTGTGAACATGGGTTTTGGCCCCGCCAACGTCGCCGCCGGAGATCATATGCAAAATCCGCATGGGCATGCCTCCCGGTCTTATGATACTATTATCCAATAAAACCATTTGATTTCTTTGCGGCCAGATTTGCGCCATACGTCGTTGTCGTCCTTGCCGGGCGTCAAGCCAGCCTGCGTCCTCCGCCTCGTCTGGTACAAATCTGACTCGCAAATCTTTTCGAAGCGTTTAATTGGAAAATAGTATGAGTTCACTTTGAATTCATATCATATCACGAAATTCCCGGAAATGCAAGAAAAAACAGGCTCTCCCTTGGGAGAGCCTGTTGATTTTGGATCAAATCCGCAGATTAGTCCTCGTTGATGCCGATAACGACACCGGAGCCGACGGTACGGCCGCCTTCACGGATAGCGAAGCGGAGGCCGTTCTCGATGGCGATGGGGGTGATCAGCTCAACGTCCATGTCGACGTTGTCGCCGGGCATGCACATCTCAACGCCTTCGGGCAGGGAGATGATGCCGGTCACGTCGGTGGTACGGAAATAGAACTGGGGTCTGTAGTTGTTGAAGAAGGGAGTATGACGGCCGCCCTCTTCCTTGGTCAGGACGTAAACCTGGCCCTTGAACTTGGTGTGGGGATGGATGGAGCCGGGCTTGGCCAGAACCTGGCCGCGCTCGATGGACTTCTTGTCAACGCCGCGGAGCAGAGCGCCGATGTTGTCGCCGGCCTCAGCGAAGTCAAGCAGCTTGTGGAACATCTCGATGTCGGTGACAACGGTGTTCTTCTTCTCGTCGGACAGGCCAACGATCTCGACGGGCTCCATCTTCTTGATGGTACCACGCTCGACACGACCGGTGGCGACGGTGCCGCGGCCGGAGATGGTGAAGACGTCCTCAACGGGCATCAGGAAGGGCATGTCAGCCTTACGGTCGGGAGTGGGGATCCAGGTGTCAACAGCGTCCATGAGCTCCTTGATGCAGGCGTACTCGGGAGCGTTGGGATCGGTGGACTCGCAGACCAGAGCGTTCAGAGCGGAGCCGCGGATGATGGGGGTGTCGTCGCCGGGGAAGCCGTAGAAGTCCAGAGTCTCGCGGACTTCCATCTCGACCAGCTCGAGCAGCTCCTCGTCGTCAACCTGGTCGCACTTGTTCAGGAAGACCAGGACGGAGGGCACGTTAACCTGACGGGCCAGCAGCAGGTGCTCCTTGGTCTGAGCCATGGGGCCGTCGGAAGCAGCGATAACCAGGATCGCGCCGTCCATCTGAGCAGCGCCGGTGATCATGTTCTTGATGTAGTCGGCGTGGCCCGGGCAGTCAACGTGAGCGTAGTGACGAGCAGCGGTCTCGTACTCAACGTGAGCGGTGTTGATGGTGATGCCGCGCTCTCTCTCTTCGGGAGCCTTGTCGATGGAAGAATAGTCGGTGTACTCAGCGCCGCCCTTCATAGCCAGGTACTTGGTGATGGCCGCGGTCAGAGTGGTCTTGCCGTGGTCGATATGGCCGATGGTGCCGATATTGACATGGGGCTTGGTTCTGTTAAATTTCTGCTTTGCCATTGATTTTTTTCCTCCTGTAAAAGTTGTGGATCAGTGACTTGCTCATATTTTCAGTCACAAGCATTTTACACTAAGTTTACTAAAAATACAAGCACTATTTTTGAAAAAGCAGGTAAAATTAAGGGTTTTTCAGGATGTGCGCTCAGCTTCTGCCACGCTTGGACATAATATCGTCCTGAATGCTCTTGGGCAGCTGGATATAATGGCTGGGCTCCATAGAATAGGTGCCTCGACCTTGGGTCCGGCTGCGGAGGTTGGTGGCATAACCGAACATCTCACTCAGCGGCACATTGGCATCGATCTGAGAGATGCCGTTTCTGGGCTCCATGCCCAAAATATTGCCGCGACGGGATGTTATGTCGCCAATAACGTCGCCCATATACTCCTCAGGAACTATGACGGAAACCTTCATGATCGGCTCCAGAATGACCGGATTTGCCTTCTTGCAGGCCTCCTTAAAGGCCATGGAACCGGCAATCTTGAAGGCCAACTCAGAGGAGTCCACCTCGTGGAAGGAGCCATCGTAAAGGGTGACCTTAACATCGACTACGGGATAGCCCGCAAGCACACCGGCCTGCATGGCGCCCTGGATGCCCTGGTCAACCGCGGGGATGTATTCCTTGGGAATGACACCGCCCACGATCTCATTGATGAATTCGTAGCCCTTGCCGGACTCGTTGGGCTCCAGCTTGATCTTGACGTGACCGTACTGGCCCTTGCCGCCGGACTGACGCACGTAGCGCTCGTCCACGTCCGCCTTGCCCTGGACGGTCTCCTTGTAGGCGACCTGGGGCGCGCCGACGTTGGCTTCTACCTTGAACTCCCGCAGAAGACGGTCCACGATGATCTCCAGATGGAGCTCACCCATACCGGCGATGATGGTCTGACCCGTCTCTTCGTCGGTGTAGGTCTTGAAGGTGGGGTCCTCCTCGGCCAGCTTCGCCAGGGCGATGCCCATCTTTTCCTGACCGGCCTTGGTCTTGGGCTCGATGGCCACGCGGATGACGGGCTCGGGGAATTCCATGGATTCCAGGATGATGGGGTTCTTTTCATCGCAGAAGGTGTCGCCGGTGGTGGTGTTCCGGACGGAGACCACGGCGGCGATGTCGCCGGAGTAGACGTTGTCGATATCCTCGCGGTGGTTGGCGTGCATCTGCAGGATGCGGCCCAAGCGCTCCCGCTGGCCCTTGGTGGAGTTCAGGACCGTCTTGCCCTTTTCGATGGTACCGGAATAGACCCGGAAGAAGCAGAGCTTGCCAACGAAGGGGTCAGAGGCGATCTTGAAGGCCAGAGCGGAGAAGGGGGCGTCGTCAGAGGCCGGGCGGAATTCTTCCTCGCCGGTCTTGGGGTTGACGCCGGTAACACCCTTCTTGTCCAGGGGGGAGGGCATATAGCGGACGATTGCGTCCAGCAGCTCCTGCACGCCCTTGTTGCGATAGGAAGTACCGCAGCAAACAGGGACCATACGCACGGCGATGGTGCCCTGACGGATCGCCCGGTGGATCATCTCCTCGGGGATCTCTTCACCGGCGAGATAGCGCTCCATGATCTCGTCGTCCTCTTCGGAGACGGCGTCCAGGAGCTTCTCCCGGTATTCCTCCGCCAGATCCTTCAGATCGGCGGGGATTTCTTCCTCACGTACGTCCTTGCCCAATTCATCGTAGAAGACGTTGGCCTTCATGCGGATCAGGTCGATGACGCCGGTGAAGTCGGCCTCAGCCCCGATGGGGAGCTGAATGGGAACAGCGCGACATTTCAGCCGGTCGTGCATCATCTTGAGGACATTGAAGAAGTCGGCGCCCATAATGTCCATCTTGTTGATGTAGACCATACGGGGCACATTGTATTTATCGGCCTGGCGCCAGACCGTTTCGGTCTGGGGCTCGACGCCGCCCTTGGCGCACAGAACGGTGACAGCGCCGTCCAGCACGCGGAGGCTGCGCTCCACCTCTACGGTGAAGTCGACGTGGCCCGGGGTGTCGATGATATTGATGCGGCAGCCCTTCCAGAAGCAGGTGGTAGCAGCGGAGGTAATGGTGATGCCTCGCTCCTGCTCCTGCTCCATCCAGTCCATGGTGGCCGTGCCCTCGTGGGTCTCGCCCAGCTTGTAGGTGCGGCCGGTGTAGAACAGGATGCGCTCGGTGGTGGTGGTTTTACCGGCGTCAATATGCGCCATGATGCCGATGTTGCGCGTATTCTCAAGAGAATATTGTCTCGGCATGGTATCGCTCCTTTTTGTGTCGGAAAAGGATTACCAACGGAAGTGGGAGAAAGCCTTGTTGGCTTCTGCCATCTTGTGGGTATCCTCGCGCTTCTTCACAGAGGCGCCGGTGTTGTTGCAGGCGTCCATGATCTCGCCGGCCAGGCGCTCTCTCATGGTCTTCTCACTGCGCTTGCGGGCATAGGTGGTGATCCACCGCAGACCCAGGGTCTGCCGACGGTCGGGCTTGACCTCCAGGGGGACCTGGTAGGTGGCGCCGCCCACGCGGCGGGACTTGACTTCCAGAGCGGGCATGATGTTTTCCATGGCCTGCTGGAAGGCTTCCAGACCGTTCTTGCCGGTCTTCTGCTCAACGAGCTCAAACGCGCCGTAAACGACCTTCTGGGCAACGCCCTTCTTGCCGTCGAGCATGATGCTGTTGACGAGCTTGGTAACCAGAACGGAATTGTAAATAGGATCCGGGAGAACTTCTCTCTTGGGAACATTACCTCTTCTGGGCACTTCGCTTCCCTCCTTCATATAATAATGATTTCATAGGTACTTCAAAGGAATCAGCGTCCTTTGTCGGTGCTTGCCAGAGGTTATATATGATAAACTCATGGCAAGGTTTGTCTTGCGCACAAGACAGGAATGTCAAATTTGCAGCAAAGAATTACTTCTTGGCAGCACCCTTGGCCTTGGGCTTCTTGGCGCCGTACTTGGAACGGGCCTGCATTCTGCCCTGAACACCCTGGGTATCCAGCGTGCCGCGGATGATGTGGTAACGAACGCCGGGGAGGTCCTTGACACGGCCGCCGCGGATGAGGACGACGGAGTGCTCCTGCAGGTTGTGGCCTTCGCCGGGGATGTAGGAGGAAACCTCATACCCGTTGGTCAGGCGAACACGGGCGATCTTACGCAGAGCGGAGTTCGGCTTCTTGGGGGTGGTGGTACGAACTGCGGTGCAGACGCCTCTCTTCTGGGGGGAGGACAGATCGGTGGTCCGGTTCTTCAGGGTGTTCATGCCCTTCTGCAGAGCGGGAGCGGTGGACTTGTAGGTGGCCTGCTCACGGCCCTTTCTTACCAGCTGGTTAAAAGTAGGCATTAGTTGTCTCCTTTCTTTGGAATTCCGGTGTTACCGGTTTGATTATTTCCAAAAAACTTCCGGTTTAACCCGAAAGATTTTTGTTCACAAACGAAAAACGAAAAAAGTAAAATGAAAAATCTCGGAGTTTTTCAAATTGCAATTTGAAAAACACATTCATTTTTCGGCTTTTCATTTCTATTTTTTCGTTAAAAGCCCCGCTGCGCTGGCCCCCACGGCAATACCGCAGGCTTGTCCCAGCTCCTTCATGGCAGCAACCCGGGTAACGGGAATGCCATGGGCCTCAGCCAGGGCCTCGATCGGCTCGGTAACGGCAGGGTCGGCGTCGTCGGCCAGAAAGACCCGGCTGATTTCGTCTCTGCCGATGGCCTTGCGAAGCTGCTTGACTCCCACGACCCTGGGGCAATTCTTCAGCTCGCGCAGCAAAGGGGCACCTCCGAACGTCAGGTTTTGGGTATAGATGGGCGCAGTAATGCCCATGCAGAGCTACATTATAGCAGAGCATGGGCGGGAAGTCAAGAATTATTTTGTAAAATTAGGCCGGTTCTGGGTTCATGTGGGGCCTACTGCCCCGCCTTGCTCAGCAAGGGGCGCAGTACCTGATACTCCTCAAAGCGGCGGTCCTTGGAGCCAGTAAGAAACACAAGCTGGTTCTCGACGTTTTCCAACTGCGAATACCCCTTGACCGCAGCGCTGACGCCGGAGCCCGTAACGCCGGAAACATAAACGTGGGAATCCCCCGCGAGGTCAAAGTCAGAGGCGGGATTGCCGAAGGAAATTGTAATATTGCTGCTGGCAAAGAAGTTCAGCAGTTCCTCCGCCACCCCGGCAATCAGGTCGGCGCGGCTTTTCTCGGAGTTGTAGACGATTTGCGTCCCGTTGGGGAAGCGGAAATCATCCAGGACAATCTCCTTGAAGCCCTTTTCCGCCAGCTCCCGGGCAATCTGCTTGAGATAAGCTACCACCGTGGGATTGGCCGGGTCCATCCAATAGAACCCATCGTTCACCCACAGGGCCCCGCTGGAAATTTTCAGGGCGCAGTTCAGGTGGTTTTCCGCGAAATGGGTATCCTGGAAGGTTCTGATTCGGGCTACCATGATAAAGCCGTGGCTGCGCAGGTAGGAAATCACAGCGTCCACCGTTTCAATATCAATGGCTGCCCGTCGGGCGTCGTCCATGCCAGTGGAATAATAGAACGAACCGTTTCCGCCCTTGAGGTCGATCAGAACGGTGCAGGGGGGACTTAGCTCCTGAACGGCCTCCAAGACCGCAGCCGGGTCCTGAAGCATTTCCAGGTCGATATAGAAACCGCTGATCCGCTCAGACTCCTGCCCGCTGGGGTCCGGGTCCGCAAACTCGATGGTTACGTCCGTGGGCAGTGCCATCACTTCCGAGGTGCCCGTGGGAACAGTCACATCCCGGGAGGTATTGCGGTTAAAGTCAAAATATGCTCCCTCCGGCGTATAGACCACAAAGCGTTCCAAGTAGACTGCAAACAGAATCAGCCCCAAAAGCAGAATCGCCCCCACAGCCAAAAAGGCCTTCATGCTCTTTCGCATTCGTGCCTTGGTCCGATAGGATATGGAGCGCAAGGTCAGGCCTCCTTTTCCGCCGTGAAGCAGCACCAGTCATTCATAGTCTGCAAGGAGGTGATCCGCAGCCCGGCCGCCTCGATGGCCGCCCGGACCTCCTCATAGCGGTTTTCCAGCACGCCGGAGCAGATTACCCTGGTCTTTGCGGTCATAAAGCGAGGCAGTACCGCCGCCATGGGGATAATCACATCCGCGAAGATATTCATGCAAACCACGTCATAGGTCTTAGAGAACAGGCTCTCCAGAGCCTCCTGCCCGGTGATGACGTTGCCGGTAACCGCCGTGAAGCGCTCAGCGCCCAGGCCGTTGATGGCCGCGTTCTCCCGGGCAATGTCCTCCGCCTTGGGGTCCACGTCCACGCCGGTGGCGTGGGCCGCGCCCAGGCGCAGGGCTGTGATGGAAAGAATGCCGCTGCCGCTGCCCAGGTCCAGAATCTCCTCCCCGCCGCGGATCAGCTCCTCCAGCCGAAGCATGCACATCTGGGTGGAGGCGTGGGCACCGGTGCCGAAGATCATGCCGGGGTCCAGGAAGACCGGGATGCGATTTTCGTCGGGATCAGGCTGCATCCACTTGGGCACCACCAGCAGCCGCTGGCCGATGGGGATAGGCTGATAGTACTGCTTCCAGTTGTTCTCCCAGTCCTCGTCCCGGACGTTGGCCAGGCTCAGGGCCAGGGTGCCGAGGCCGGCCAACGGATAGGCCGCCAGCAGGCCCGCCAGCAGCTCCCGCAGGCGGGAAATCTCCTCCGGGGCCNNGCCAGCAGCTCCCGCAGGCGGGCAATCTCCTCCGGGGCATCGGGGCCGTCAGACAAATAGAGGCGAATGCGGGAGACGCCGTCCAGGCTCTTTTCCAGGTCCTCGTCCACGATGTCCCAGTAATCCCGGTTAGTCTCCAAGAAGGTGTGGAATTCGGCTTCATCATCGATGATGAAGCTGTCAAACCCATTCAAAGTCAACGCGGCCTCCAGCAGACCAATGCCGCGAGAAGCAGAATCAATCGTAAGTTCCAACCATTCCATAATGATAACCCTCGTTTCCGAAAAATGCCCCTATAGTCTACAGGATTTCGTCCCGCTTTACAAGAGGCTTTGCCAAAACTTCGAAAAAAATTTCACCGCGCTCCCAATTCACAATTCAAAGCGGCACCCCGGAAACGCTACTTTTTCCTTGCATTGCAGCAGGCTTTATGATAAAATGTTTGGAAAGTATATGTATAAGGGAGATTATGCCTGCGTTATGACAGAGATCATCAACGAAAAGACCCTGGCAGAATATGAAGCCTTTGTCCAGGGCCACCCCAAGGGGAACTTTGCTCAGAGCTCTTACTGGGCGAAACAGAAGTCCGCGTGGACCTGGCGCGCCATTGCCTGCCGGGGCAAGGACGGGAAGATCAAAGGGACTCTGTCCGTTCTGATTCGGAAAATGCCCGGCTTCAGTCGGGCCATGATGTACGCCAGCCGCGGCCCGGTCTGCGACATCGACGACTACGCCACCATGGACGAGCTCTTCGCCAAGGCCAGAGAGCTGGCAAAGGAATTCAAGGTCTATGTCTTGAAAATCGATCCGGATATTCCCTCCTCGGAGACCGCCTTTACCGACTATATGGTGCGCTCCGGCTTTGAGGTCAAGGCGGGCGGCGCGGAATTCGAGGCCATTCAGCCCCGCTACGTGTTCCGTCTCTATCTGAACGGACGCTCTGAGGAAGAGCTCATGGCCTCCTTCCACCAGAAGACCCGCTACAACATCCGCCTGGCCCAGCGCAAGGGCGTACAGGTGGAGATCTGCGGCAAGGAGATGGTGCCGGAGTTCGGGCGGCTGATGCTGACCACCGGCGTCCGGGACGGCTTCGTCACCCGCCAGCCCCAGTATTTTGCCGACATTCTGGACAATCTGGGCGAGCACGCCAGGCTCTATATGGCCTTCATCGACGAGCCCCAGGAGGACGGCTCCACCAAGCGCAAGGCCATCGCCGGGACCCTGGCCATCTGGTACGGCGACAAGGTCTGGTACCTCTACGGCGCCAGCTCCAACGAGGACCGGAACTACATGCCCAACTACCTGCTCCAGTGGGAAATGATCCGCTGGGCGGTGGAGAAGGGCTGCCGGGTCTACGACTTCCGGGGCGTGCCGGGAGACGTGGGGGAGGATCACCCTCTCTACGGTCTGGTCAAGTTCAAGCGAGGCTTTAACGGCGATTACACGGAGTTCGTAGGAGAGATGGACCTGGTTTTGAGCCGTTTCTGGTTCAATACCATCACAAAGGCCACCAAGGTCTTTGTCTCCCTTCGGGCCAAGGCCTACAAGCTGAAGAACCGGGGAAAATAACCAAAAAACTCCGCTTTCCCTCCATTCAAAAGATACAGAGGTATTTCTATGAAAGCTTACGTCGTTGAGCGGGACCCGCTCATTCAAAATATCCAAGCCATCCGCCGCTTTGCGGGGGCTGTTCCCATCTGGGCCGTTCTCAAGGGAAACGGCTACGGCATCGGTCTGGTTCCCTTCTCCCGTATTCTGCGGGAAAACGGCATCGACCATTTTGCCGTCACGGAGATGAAGGAGGCCGAGGTCCTGCGGGAGAACTATCCCGACGTCTCCATCCTGATGATGCGCTCCACCACGGACCCGGCAGAGGTCAACGCGCTGATGGACCTTGGCGTCATTTTGACGGTTGGCTGCTACGAAACCGCTGTAGCCATTAACGGCATCGCCGCCGAACGGGCGGCCATTGCCCAGGTTCACATCGCGGTGGACACCGGCATGGGCCGCTATGGCTTTTTGCCCGATGACGCAGACAAGATCATCTCCGTCTATGAGTACATGAAAAGCCTCAAAATCGCTGGATTTTTCACCCACTTCCACAGCTCGTTTTCCAGCGAAAAGGCCACAAAGCAGCAATTTGACGCTTTCACCGGCGTATTGGACAAGCTCCGCGCCGCCGGATATGACACGGGTATGGCCCACTGCTGCAACTCCCACGCCTTCGTCCGTCACCCGGAAATGCACCTGGACGCAGTCCGAATCGGCTCCGCTTTCCTCGGCCGTCTGAGCTTTAAGGACAAGCTGGGGCTTCAGAAAATTGGCTACGCGGAATGCACCCTGGAAGAAATTCGCGTGATTCCCAAGGGCCATACGGTGGGCTACGCTGCGGGCTTCAAGGCCCATCGGCCCATGCGGGTGGCCGTCATCGGTCTGGGCTGGTACAATGGCTTTGCGGCCTCTCGGGAAAACGATATTTTCCGTTTCCGGGACTGCATCGGCGGCATGCTGCATCACCTGAAAAATCTGTTCTTCCCCAGACGGATTCTGGTCACCGTAAACGGTCACAAGTGCCGGACCCTTGGCCACGTGGGCATGGTCCACGCGGTGGTAGACGTGACTGACGTGGACTGCGCCGTAGGCGACAAGGTTACCGCAGCCCTCAACCCTCTGTTGGTCAAAGGTCTCCGGGTACAATACAGATAACAAACAGCATTTTGACTCTGTTTGTGAGGAACTGCCATGACATTAGAGCATTTGCGTCCCGGGCAGTCTGCCCGGATCGAGGCCGTGGGAGGCGAGGGCGCCCTGCGGCAGCATTTTCTGGATATGGGCGTCATTCCCGGAGCCACTGTTCAGGTGATAAAGCTGGCTCCCCTGGGGGACCCCATGGAGCTGCGCATCCACGGCTATGAGCTGACGCTCCGGCTGATGGACGCCGCCAAGATTACAATATCCGCCCCCATAGATAAGGCGGAGCGCCCCCAGACGGAGCGCCGGACCAAAAAGAAGGACCACCCGGGCTTTGGCGAGGAAGGTAAATTTCACCCCAAAGGCACCGGCAACCCGCTTCCGGATGGGACTCTCCTCACCTTTGCCCTGGTGGGCAACCAGAACAGCGGCAAGACCACCCTGTTCAACCAGCTCACAGGCTCCAACCAGCACGTGGGCAATTTCCCGGGGGTCACCGTGGACCGGAAGGACGGGGTGATCCGCCGCTTCCCCAACACCCGGATCACGGACCTGCCCGGCATCTATTCCATGTCCCCCTACACCAGCGAGGAGCTGGTGAGCCGAAACTTCGTCCTGGAGGACAAGCCCCGGGGCATCATCAACATCGTGGACGCCACCAACATCGAACGCAATCTCTACCTGACCATGCAGCTCTTGGAGATGAACGTCCCCATGGTGGTAGCCCTGAACATGATGGATGAAATGACCGGCAACGGCGGCATTGTGGACATCAACGCCATGGAGGCCCTGCTGGGCGTCCCGGTGGTCCCCATCTCCGCCGCGAAAAACCAGGGCATTGACGAGCTGATTACCCACGCGGTGCACGTGGCAAAGTACCAGGAGTGCCCCCAGCGCCAGGATTTCTGCGGCTCTGACGATCACGGAGGAGCCGTGCATCGCTCTCTCCACGCGGTAAGCCACCTGATCGAGGACCACGCCCGTGCCGAGGGCCTTCCGCTGCGCTTTGCCGCCAGCAAGCTGGTGGAAGGTGACAGCAATATCTGCCAGCAGCTCAAGCTGGACAAAAACGAGATGGAACTGCTGGACCATATTGTTCTGCAAATGGAAAACGAGCGGGGGTTGGACCGGAGCGCCGCCATTGCGGATATGCGCTACGCTTTCATACGGCGGGTCTGCGCCCAATGCGTCACCAAGCCCCGGGAGAGCGCGGAGCACAAGCGCAGCCAGCGGATCGACCGCAT
>LXOW01305957.1_pt1 | contig 14563 bp, 14 predicted proteins | sample 1368591 | NCBI WGS metagenome assembly LXOW01 (sample SAMN04884650, study PRJNA319009) | bovine gut metagenome | isolation source: Cow rumen | host: Bos taurus | place: Italy: Legnaro (PD) | collected 2014-07-09
GTCGATGAAACCCTCCAGGCTATATTGAACGATGAAGGGCTCATGGAGATTTGCCGGGCCTATATGGACTGGAAATATCCCGAGTCCACTGGTGAGCCAGAGAGCAAACGCACACAAGAAGACATCCTGGAATTCGGCGCCGATCTGGATGACGACGATGATGAAGAAGCCGACGATGAAAACGAAGCATTCGAACGCCTTCTGGACTCTTTTATCAAGGGCGAAGAAGAATCCAATGACGGTTATCAACTCCTTTGCACCCTCAATGAAAGTCCGGCGGAGTTCCCGGTAGAAGAGTCGGTCGAAGAAATCAACCTGAGGCATAAAGGATATATCCATATCGATCTCGTTATCCCCGATATAGACGAAGAGGGAGAACTGCAAGTGGAAGCCTGCTTCTCTGGCGGCGAGAACAAGATGAGCGGCTATTTTGACAAGATTAACATTCCCTTGTATCGTGACGGAAATCACCTGCACTTAACCCCCAGAAAGATTCAGGACCTTCTGGGAAAAGAGTACAAGCTATCTCCGGATAACGAAGAAAAATTCATTATGCGATTGTATCGCAACGGAGCAGCGATTCTGACGCGGACAATCCCCGTTTGCGGAATCAAGATAGATGACAGCCACCCTGGAGAAAATATATCAAAGCTTGAACCGAGCGTTCCTGAACACTTGGTCCTCATCAATGCTCGGATAGGTTGGCAGAATTTCAAGGCTCGGATGGAAGAAATGGTCTCCCGATGCAAGGTGGGTGCACTCCGCAAGGAAGCAGGACTGTCCAGCAGCAAACCAAGCCTGCATACCGTCATTATTGGGAATCCCGGTACCGGAAAAACCTCCTGTATTCCCTTTATGAGCAGCCTTTACAAAACCCTCGGCCTGTTGGATACCGACGAAATCTTCTCCACCAGCATTCCCAAATTGGCCACCTCCAGTATCAACGGCGAATCTGACAATATGATTTCCGCCATCAAGAAGGCCCAGGGCGGCACGCTTGTTTTCGAGAACGCGCATGAACTCTACAAAACGGAAAAGAACAGCAACTACGATCCCGAGCAACGTATCATACGCAGCCTGATTGACGCCCTGGAAAATGTCCGGGACTACCCCCGATGGATGCTGGTCCTTGCTGGAGAGCCAGAGGGCATGGAATCCCTCCTTGCAGCCAATCCGAACCTGAAGAAACTACTTGGTACGCCCATCTACCTTGAAGATTTCAAGCCACAGGAACTTTCGATCATTGCACAGACCATCTGCGAGGAGCAGAAACTCAGACTTTCTCCCGATGCCCAGACTAAACTGGAGATGTACATTCTCCATAAATACAACCATCGCAGTGACAGCTTCCAGAACGCGTGGATGGTGCGGGACCTCTTCGACGAGCATATCATCCCGGCGATGTACCGTCGCCTTCAAGATATCTGCAAGCCGACAAAAGAGCAACTTGAGACTGTCGAGGCTCAGGATATACCGATGGTCAGCAGTTCCTCCGGCAATGAAATGGCGGCACTCGACGAACTCGTCGGACTGGGGAAAATCAAGACCAAGGTCAAAGATTACCTGAACGCTGTGAAACTCGCCGGCCGCCGTATGGAACAGGGACTGCCGACGAATATGCCCCGCCTGCACATGGCCTTCCTGGGCAACCCCGGAACCGGTAAGACCACCGTGGCCGAAATTATCGGCAAGGTGTTCGCTTCCTGGGGCATTCTCTCCGGAGGCCGCGTCATCCGCACGGAGAAGAGCCAGATGGTGGGTCAGTGGATTGGTGAGACCGAACAGAAGATGCGCACACTCCTTGAGCGCGCCCACGGGAACATCCTTTTCATTGATGAAGCCTATCAATTGGTCGAGGGCGGAGAAAAGGACTATGGCCGCATCGTGATGAACTCCCTGCTTACTGAACTGGGCAAGGATAATGCGGACATCGTGGTCATCCTGGCCGGTTACACCGCTCCGATGAAGATGCTCCTTGAAAGCAATGAGGGGATTGAGAGCCGATTCCCGAATGTCTTCAACTTCGAGGACTATACCCCCGACGAACTGGTGGAAATCGGCAAACTGATGATCAAGAAACAGGGCTTTATCCTCACTGAGGGGGCCGAAAAGAACATGCGCGCCATCATCGAAGAAGAGGCCGAGAAACCGTCCCCGCGCTTCGGCAACGGCCGCTTCGTATCCAATCTCCTGCAGAACGAAATCTTGGCTACGCTGGGAGCCCGTACGGCAAAGATTGAACATCCCGCCAAGGAGGAATTGAGCACTATCCTGCCTGAAGACGTAGTCATCGGCAAGGCGCAAAAAGACGTCGTTTTCGACGATGTGGCCATCGATGCCGCCTTGGCCAGGCTGGATGCGCTGGCCGGACTCACCGGCGTAAAAGCCGCCATCCACAACTTCGTGAAATCGGTACGCTACCTGCATTCCATCGGCGAACCGTATGTGGGCAAAGGACTGCTCAGTTGGCGATTCATTGGCAAGAGCGGTACCGGCAAAAGCACTGTGGCGGAGATTATGGCCAGTATCCTCAGGGGGATGCGCCTGATTGCCAACAGCCATATTACTGAGGTGAAGGGGGAGCGAATCCTGGGTGCCTATGACGAAAGTCAGGCGGTTCTTCAGGAGGCCGTCAAAAAATCCTGCAATGGCCTCATTTTTATTGATGTGGACGACTCCAAGTTCAATGACGACCGTGGCCGTTATGGCCGTATCGTAGAGCAGATGCTGCTGAAACTCAAGGAGATGACCATTGAAGCCGGTGGCGAATGCGCCCTGATTCTGGCAGAGCTGGACGCCCCCAACGTGGATGTGGCGGAGCAGCTTTCCGAGGCCGGCATCTATGAGTTTGACCATACCCTCATCTTCAAGGACTTTACGCCCGAGGAACTGTACGACATCCTCTGCTATTGCCTGAAGAAGTTCGACGTGACTTTCTCGCCGGCAGCGGAGAAACATATCCGCGGCTACCTGAATACTTTGAGCGTATCCATCAATGTCAACGCCCGCACAATGAAACTTATGGCCCGCACCATCTACCAGCAGGTCATCCTCCGGGAGGCCGGCCTTAGCAAGCGTCCTGCGGCGCACCGGGTCGAGTTGGCGGATATCAAGACCTTCAAGTGGAATGGCCGGAAAGGGAAGATAGGATTCTAATAGGAATTATGATTAGAAAAGTCATTGCTATTGTTAAGGAAGCTGGCGCCATTGCCCTGAAACGGGATTTTACTGTCCAGCAAAAAGGTTGTTGTGAGAATTTGGTAACCTCAACTGACCGCGAGGTGCAGAAATTTCTCGTGCGGCATCTGTCTGACTTAATACCAGGCAGCGGTTTTATCTGTGAAGAAGACGACTTGATAACCTCGGAGCGGGAATATACCTGGATTGTTGATCCGATAGACGGCACGGCCAATTATTCGCGCGGGATAGAGGAATATGGCATCAGCGTCGCTCTTGTTCACATGGGGGAAATCGTTCTAGGCGTAGTTTATAATCCCTCCCGTGGGCATCTGTTCCGGGCTCAAAAAGGGAAAGGTGCGTATTTGGGTAACAAGCGCATCCATGTTTCTTCGCGCACATTCCGGGATGGATTGTTCTGTACTGCCATGAGCGTTTATCGTAAAAGTCTGGCTCCTGTTTGTAATAGTATCATCATGGAGGCATATATGCTCTGTAACGACGTACGCCGTTTTGGTGCCTGTGCGGTGGAACTATGTTATCTGGCGCTTGGATTATGCGATTTGTTCTTTGAAATCCGCGTTCAGCCTTGGGATTGTGCGGCGGCCACCCTCATACTTCAGGAGGCCGGAGGAGCTGTGAGCAGTCTTAATGGTACACCTTTGCGCTGGGACGGTCCACTGCTGCTGGCCGCTGCCAATACCCAAGATAACCTTAATGAACTGAATACCATTATCAGCAAACATATAAAAAGTATCCCCTATGCCGAATAACAAACAACAGATTCCAGAGGATCAGTTAAATCGCGATATTCGTCACGACTGGTCAAAGATTTATGAACTATCCTGTAAGGAATTGGGAATTCAGCAAGACAAGCGCGATAAGGTTATCAACCTGTATCTGGTTCTATGCGGTCTTCTTGTTCCTTTTGCATATAATGTGCAGCTTCAGCGCCGAGACATTTTCCTTTGTCGTTCTGTTTTTTTTGACAACCATCATTTTAGGACTTAGTCTGTACCTCCTAGGGGCTTGCTTGGAACCAGTATGGGTTCCTATCAGCATTGCAACGCTTGCCGGCCTGACTGCTTTCTGGATGAGGATGCGCTCTTATATGCGAAAACTGTTCGATGTTTATCTGTGCTTGAATCCATCCCTGACTCCAGACCAATTTAAGAATGCTTTCAACGACGTTTTCGAAAAAGCCTGGTTCCTCCATGTGTATTATGATTAGCGACCGGCGAGGCTTTTGTAAGATGGTAACCTTCAAGCGGGATGACAAGAAGGGAAGGATCGGGTTCTAATGTTGGAATTATGCAACAAAAACATTATGTTTGCAGAGCATAATTTTTGCGAGCCGTGAAATTCGTCAACAGAAAAGAAGAAATTAACCGTTTAAATGGGCTTTTGAGTGCATCTAAGCCCTCATTTATAATCGTCAGAGGGCGACGCCGGATAGGGAAGTCGGCCCTGATTGGGCGCGTGTTGTCACAAGATGATATCTATTTTGAGGCGGATCGGACAGACTCGTTAGAGCAGAGGCGTTTATGCGCACAGGTTATCTCTGTGCGTTATCCAGGCTTTGCCGACGCCGAATACAAGGATTGGCGCGCACTGCTCTTAGCCTTGAATCACCGTGTTGAACGGAGAATCACGCTTTGCCTTGATGAGTTCCCCTATCTGGTTGAGAATACGCCTGCCCTTCCGTCCATTATCCAGGGACTTTTGGATAGTGGGGAGTTGAAATACCATCTGATTCTGTGCGGATCATCGCAAACGATGATGTACAATCTTACCCACGATGAACAATCTCCCTTGTTTGGCCGTGGGGATTCCGATTTCAATATGCGTCCTATCCGGCTTCCGTATTTGCAGGAGGCCTTGCACCTAAACGCTGAACAAAGCGTTGAAGATTATGCTGTATGGGGTGGAGTACCGCGTTACTGGAAACTCCGGGAAACCAGCCCCAGCCTTCGTAATGCGATAGAAACGCATATCTTTTCCACATTGGGAATCTTGTACGAGGAACCTCAGCGGCTTTTTAAAGATGACATCAAAGACACGGTCAAGGTGTCCACCATTATGTCCATTGTCGGGAGCGGTGTGCATCGTCTGAGTGAGATTGCCTCCCGTTGCGGAGAACCGGCAACCAATCTATCCCGTCCCTTGGCCAAACTGGTGGACCTGGGCTACCTGGAAAAAGAAACTCCTTTCGGAGAGTCCCCTAAGAAAAGCAAAAAGACCCTTTATCGCATCGCAGACCCTTTCTTGAGTTTTTACTACAAATTCGTCATTCCCAACCGTTCGTTCATTGAACTGGGAAGGCAGGAACCGATTGAATGGTCTATGCAAAATGACTTTCCGGGACACGTGGGGTATTGGTGGGAACAACTTTGTCGCGAGTCCGTGACGGGCAATACGATTGACGGAATCACTTATGGCGAAGCCAGGCGTTGGTGGGGCAAGGTCTATCTGGACGATAAATGGGAAGATGTGGAACTGGATATCGTGGCAGAATCCCTGGATCATAAGACTTTGCTGATAGGGGAGTGCAAGTGGACTTCCGGTGAGAATGGCCATTCACTCACCCAGCGGCTGGAGCGCATTGCTGCAGCCTTGCCTTTTGTCGATGGGAAGAATGTAAAGATTGTATTGTTTACCAAGATTAAGCCGATGGAAGATCAAGGGAATTCCATCAGGCCGGAGGATGTTATAGGATTGCAAAGGTAGGTATCTTTTCATTTTTCATTTACGTAATTTAAATCTCAATTATTTAGCAATAAATTATTGTTGTTTGAATAATCTGTCAGAATCACATAATGAAGACGACCAACGGATGCGCTCAATATCAACGGTAAACGCGAGTCCTGGATGGCTGCCCAGGAAGCGTTGGAGAACGGAATGGTGGATCAGATTTTGACGAAGAAATAATCCCATATTATCCCTCACGCCTCATCAGGACGTGGGGGATTTCGTTTTCCAGAAACATTTCTGAAATGACTTTGAAGCCATGTTTGGCGTAAAAGTCAGACACAGCGCATTGTGACTCTAACAGTATAGGAGCCTTTCCAAAGTATTTATAACAGGCTTCGATAGCGGCCTCCATAATACGCGCACCGTATCCTTTCCCCCTGACTGTAGATAGCACCCGTCCGATGTGGGAAATCCCGTCATCATCCTGGAATACACGGGCGTAGGAAAGGATTTGTCCATCATCTTCAAGCCAGAGATGGAAGCACTTTGCGTCCGTCTCATCAATCTCCTGACAGGGATTATGCTGCTCAACGACAAACACGGTGCATCGAGTCATCATGATTCGATGTAACTCTGAAACTGAGAGATCTTTAAAGGCCTTGCACGAGAGATTCATAATGCAAATATCGCGAAAAAGTTCGAGAACGAGTCAATAATTCCTATCACTTTGATAGATTTTTGCATTTATATAAAAGTAATCCGGATATTTTTTGTTAAATTTGGCTTAATTTTAGGAACACTAAGCCGATGCCGCAGCAATTCATCATAAATGGACTAATAGCTGGATTTCTCTGCTCGCTTTTGGCGATAAGGTTTGCGTTGGCTTATAACACCACGCATATCTTCCACACTGCCGGCGGCGAATGTGTCTTGATTCTGGCCGAGTTGGATGCGCCCAATGTGGATGTGGCGAAGCAGCTCTCCGAAGCCGGAGTCTATGAGTTTGACCATACGCTCATCTTCAAGGACTTTACGGCCGATGAGCACTACGATATCCTCTGCTACTGCCTACAGAAGTTTGAAGTAACATTTACTTCCGTGGCCGAGAAGCATATCCGGGGCTATATCAGCCAAACGTCCACCTCTAGCGGTGCCAATGCCCGCACAATGAAACTGATGGCCCGGGCCATCTACCAGAAGGTGATTCTGCGGGAGAGNNTGGAGATGTTAAAGTGGGATGGGAAGAAGGGGAAGATTGGATTTTGACAAACAACAATATGAATAATAACTAATTCAACAAGTTCGCACGGAAGCACTCTTTCCAGCATTTGACATTGTCTGAGCAATTGTGTTTTGTATAATCTAACATTCATTTTTTTATGAAACGAATATTCTTTATCATTCTATTGGCTAGTGTAAGCATCATTATGTGGGCTCAGAATAACAAGTCTACTCAGCAATCAGCTTCGCATATTGTTCCAGTAGATACGACTAATAAAGCAATTCTGCGCCAACTCATTGAGATACATATACTCCAAGAAGCAGAACGTGCCGAACGGGATAGTATTAGAAAGCTTTATTATAATAACGCTTCACAGCATAATACAGATTCTGCTGCGGTCCCATCTAATGAGTATGGAGCGATGTTGAGAGTTGCCGATAATACTTCTTTTAATGGTCGTGCTAAAGTTGCATGGTGGGTTGCAATATTAGCTTTGATTGTGTCGGCTATCTCTATGATATATGCCAAAATAACTTATGACGCGCAGAAAAAAACAGAGATTAATACTAAAAAGGCTGAGGAGAATACAAAAAAGGCTGAGGAGAACACGAAACGAGTGTCTCAGGATGCTCAAAGGAAGCTATTGAATGAATTGCTACGTCATCTGTACCGTAATTATGTAATAACTTATACGATGCGAACAAAGATGAAGGATATAAGCTATAAAGGCTATCCATCTGAAGAGCATTTTGAAAAGCTAAAAATCCCGATGGAGAATATCCACCTCGATGTTTTCTATGGCGAGGATGAAAAGTTTCAGCTTATGCATGTGCTCTATCTGAATTTGCGGAATTATAACGAGGAGGTCGACGTAGCATTAAAGCATATTATTGATCCGAATCTAAAGCGGAGAACAAAAGATGAAGACTTTGATACTCTTGAGTTTAAAGTATCATATTTGACAGGTAGAATTATTGATACCATCTCAAAAGTCTGGGGAGATAGCCCACAGTTCAAAAACGAAATGCGTGAAGCAATGCAACTTTCTTTGGCAGGAGGCACAAATGCCACAGATAATATTGATGTACCTAAAAGCGAAAAGTTTACAAAATTGGGTTTAGATGCTCTCAAGAATACAAAGTATAAGCTATTGTATTCTGAAGATGAGCTGAAAACGGTCTGTGAGATTTTTAATAATGACGTTCATGAAGAAAGGAAGAAGAATGCACGTGGCGCATGGAAAGTCAGAATGATTAAGTATTAAGGTGATGAGGAAGATTTTTTCATCAATCTTCGTCTTATTCGCAATAGCTCTTGTTAGCTGCGATTCGGATTTAGATACATATACGATTGTGGTTTCTTTGGATGCCTTCCGTTGGGACTACCCGGATGTGGTAGATACCCCAGGACTGAATGAGATTGCTGCCGATGGTGTTCGCTGCGTAATGGAGCCATCGTATCCGGCATCCACATTCCCGAACCATTATACCATCGCAACCGGCTTGGTCCCGGATCACAATGGAATTGTTAACGGCTCCTTCTGGAATCCAGACACCCAGATGACATTTTCGATGGGAGACAGTCTGACACGATATAACCCCGAATACTATCTAGGAGAGCCCATATGGGTTACTGCGGAGAAGGCAGGAGTCAAAACGGCAAGTATCTACTGGGTTGGCTCCGATGTCCCCATTCTAGGAGTTCTGCCCACCTATGCTTATCCCTGGTGGGAGAAACCTCATCTGACATTTGAAGAGCGTGCCGATGAAACCGTCCGGTTGTTATCTCTTCCGAAGAAGGACCGTCCCCGGCTGGTTATGCTCTATTTTGACGAACCGGATGAAACCAGCCATAACTATGGCCCCTTTGCCCCGGAAACTCAGGCCATCATTCATCGGCTCGATTCGATTGTCAGCAATATGTATCGTCAGCTAAGAGCGCTTCCGCATGGAGACAGAATAAACATTATCGTGACAGCCGACCATGGAATGACTGAGATTAGCAACGATAGGTTTATTGATTGGGATGATTATCTGAAGCCGTCCTGGTATGAGCACATCATCGGCACAAATCCAACCAATATCTACGCGAAGGAGAACTGCATTGATTCAATCTTGGTTGCACTAAGCGGGGTACCGCACATCAGTGTCTGGCGGCATGGCGAAGTCCCGAAAGAACTGTATTATGGCACATCAAATCGGTGCGGGGATGTCATAGTAACTCCGGACCTTGGCTGGCAATTCGCCGCCAGTCCCAAAAACAAGTTGGGTGCGCATGGCTATTCTCCCAAGGAGAAGGATATGCAGGTATTATTTATCGCTTCTGGTCCTAGTTTTTATAAAGGGATTGTATCTCAAGAATTATTATTCCAAAATGTGGATATCTATCCAATGTTAGCTTATATTCTATCCATTCAACCGGTTCATACTGATGGAGATATCAACAAGACATTGACCATCAGAAGATAGTGACACGCGGATTTATGATAAGAGTTTTTAGACGAGTATCAATATGATTACAAAATTCTTCAACAAGGATAATTCTCATTGGATTATTCTTTTATTTCTGGCTTCTGCGATTATAGCGATTCGTTTCATCTTCAAGTCACTTTGGGATTGTGTATTTTCAAATGAGAATGTTTGTGATATTCTTCTCATAATCGGAATAATTGTATCTGGACTATTGTTAGGTTCGTATATTGAAAAAATCAGACAGAACAGTATTAGGCGGATTCCTACCCAAATTGGATTAGATTTGGGTAAGTTTCTATCTTGGCTGTTCTCTGTCAATGGATTGTTTGTTCTTCTAGTTGGTGCCGTTATCTCAGTGGTAGCTGTTATCATTAAGCAAAGCGGGAGCACTGGCAATAACAATGAATTACAATTGCTATCTATTACTTTGACGGTGACATTGTCGGCATTAATACCCACAATGATTTCCAGAATTGTAACAAAGAATCAACTTAATGACATTATTGATCAGAAGTTGGATACTGAATTGCTTAAGTATAAATCTTCCTTAAACAATATTAGACGAGACAAGGGGCATGCCAGTAGAATGTCTGCCGTCCTTCTAGAACAAATGGCTGATTCTACAGGCCTTGATGCTGAGCATATTCAGATATGCCAGGATAATGCCGCTTGGTCCATCGGATGGGCCTCTGATGCTATTATTCAGTATGTATTAATTCGTGAGGTATACACTAATGCCCTAAAGAATAGCGCTGCTTGCATTAATATCATTAACAAAGCTGCCAACCACATAAACGCTGAGCAAGATAGGATTAAGAGCAACATAAAACTCAGGGATTTAAAAAGCTTGGTTACGATGCATTCGTTGATTGAGCAATCTGGCTTAATTGAAAGCTTACAAAAGGAAGCACTTGAGCAGAGATGTCAAGAGAAAGAAGGCTTTTCAGATTCAAGCGATAGACTTCTCCCTTATCAGAAAGATTTCCAGCTTATTGATGCTCTTCAGAAGATTGAGAAGGCGTTTTACTATCGATTCTTAGAGCAATCTGAAAAGGCTATTGATTTCTCTAATTTTTGTACCATAACAGGCATGACGGCAGAGTTTAATGAAGTTTTAAATAGGTTCGCCGAGCGTGTTATCAAGCAGATGCAAGATAGTAACCCTTCCGGAATGTGAATCAATTTGGCCGGTTATTCAGTAGTGTTTGTTTNNGACCATGACAGCAAATTTGCCATTATTAATAGCAGGCCCCTGCGTGATTGAATCGCAGGAAATCATGGATATTATCGCAGAAAAGCTTTCTTCTATTCGTGACTCCCAACGTTTCAGTGTGTATTTTAAAGCCTCCTTTGACAAAGCAAACCGTACATCTTGTAAATCATTTCGCGGTCCCGGCCTAGAGGCGGGAATAAAAATGCTTTCACGCATTAAAGAACAATACGGACTTAAAATTGTGACTGATATACATGAGTCGTGGCAGGCCGAATTAGTATCACAAGTGGCAGACATCATTCAGATACCAGCTTTTCTTTGTCGACAAACAGATCTAATCCAAAGTGCGGCAAAGACCGGACGAACTGTCAATATCAAAAAAGGTCAATTTGTATCCGGTTCAGACATGAAGTATGCTGTTGAAAAAGCACGTGTAGTGGGCGCAAAAACTGTTTTAGTTACCGAACGAGGGAATTCATTCGGCTATAATGATTTAGTGGTGGATTTTAGGAATATATCCATTATGAAGAGTTTTTCTGATGCCGTGATTATGGATTGTACTCATAGCGTGCAAAAACCATCTGCTTTAGCCGGTGTTAGTGGTGGTGCTCCCCAGTACATCAAATCGATGGCTTTGGCGGCTAAAGCATTTGGAGCGGATGGCTATTTTTTTGAGGTCCATCCCTCTCCGAAAGACAGTTTAAGCGACGCTGGTAGTATATTGGCATTATCAAAACTTGATACGATTCTTGATGAATTATGATAACTGATATAAAAACATGCTTGAAGTCAGAAGCACAAGCTTTAATTGCTCTATCAAACAGTATAGATGAAGGCATTATCCCATTTTTGGATTATTTGTCTACTTGTAAAGGAAAATTGTTTTTTACCGGTGTTGGGAAGAGCTTGATGGTAGCAAGAAAAATAGCATCGTCATTCTCAAGTGTTGGAATTGCTTCTATTGAGGTTGACCCTCTTCGATTATTGCATGGAGATCTTGGTCTCCTTTCTAGTGATGATTTAATAATTGCAATCTCGAATTCAGGAGAAACCGACATTTTAGTAGCGGCGTTACAAAATGCTAAAAGGCTCGGCGTCGAGCTCTTAGCAATAACCGGCAATACCAATTCTTCTATTGCAAAGATGGCTGCTAGTCATATTCTGGTAAAAACAGATGAAGCGGGTGCTTTTGGTTTAGTGCCGTCTTCTTCTACCACATTGGTTATGGCATTAGGAGACGCCATACTATGTGGCCTAATTGAAAGGAACCATATCTCTGTCAATGAATTCTTCCGTTATCATCCGGGCGGAGAACTTGGCAGAATGGAAGGAAACCCGAAATAATGAGATTAGTTTTAAGCTATACTAAGAGAGTAAATATCACAACGGATTTAACTCTTCTTAGTAATGCATTAATCTCTTTTCTAAGGGTTGTTAACAATTCTGGCGTGCCAACATTTCCACCAACGATGAAAAAAGACTTCAAATGCCCGTCATACATATGTAAACTTCCCCTTTTTGTAGCCTTCCCTATAAGTAATTCAACTACTGATTGGAATTATTAGCTGATTGTTATGGCAAACGGAAAAATCAATTCTATAGGGTTGTTCATCGACGGGCATTATTTTGCCCTGATTGATGAAGGCCTGGGTACAACCCAGAGAGTCAATGTAAAAGGCCTCATCTGGTATGTTCAAAAGGCTGTTGCCGAAAAATTCGGACTTGAGACGAGTTCCTGTGTCGTAACCGAGACTCATTTCTTCCGCGGCCGCTATAAAGCCAAGGTTGCGGCAGAGAAAAAGCAGTTGCTGGATGACAGGAAGTTTGAGGACCGCCTGATTGAAAATGATGTTGTCCTGCACTATAAGCATGTATATGACCTCCCGGAAGGAGGCGTACATGAAAAAGGCATCGATGTGTGGTTTGCGTTGGAGGCATATGAACTAACGCTCTACCGTGATTTCGACTTTGTTGTCTTGATTGCCGGCGATGCCGACTATGAAATGCTCGCCAGGAAGATCAAGTCGCTGAAGAAGCCTGCCATCCTCCTGTCGTGGCATTATGACAACTCTGACCCTACAGCCAAGGCCCTTAGGGAAGAAATCACCTATCAGATTAACATCAATTCGCTGCTGGAAACCGACCCTTCTCTTAGGAAGACCATTATAGAGGGCGCAAGCGCATAAGCCTATGACCGACCAGGAAATTATCAAAGGGCTCATTGCCCGTGACAACAAGATTACCCAGTACGTCTTCTTCGAGAGGAGCAGATCCGTTATTTTCTCTGTCCTGGAGAAGGTCTTGGATTATAAAGCCGACTATGATGAGCTGGTGAACGAGCTCTATATGCATCTGATGGAAGACAATGCACGTCNNGGCTTGCAACGGTTGCCCGGAATTATTTCCTTGAGAAAAAACATCGGGAAGCAGTGATAGAAAATGAGCATGATGGCCGTCTATTAACTGAAGCTGGGAAAATAGTAGATGATAATCCAGTTCATCCAGACAAGAAGCAGGAAGAAGAAGACATGCGTGTTCGCGCCATATTGGACCAGATCGATAACGAGAGATACAGATTCGTTATCGAGCAGCGCATTCTTGAAGGGAAGGATTACGATGAACTTGAAAGGATTACCGGCATCAAGAAGGCCAATCTCTACAACATCTATAAACGCGCACTCAAGAAGCTGGAGCAAATCAAGCGTATTGCCCATGCCCAAAGCGATTCTCTCTGCGCTGTCCGTTGTGAGCAGTATATCCTTCACTGTTTCGGTATTCATAAATCGCTGGACGACCTCCGTGACCTTGCCATCGCAAAAGGTTGGCTTATGGAAGACGGAGCCAGGATTCAGGATCTGGGTAATACGGCCGCAGAGTTTGGTCTGAAAGTGGAGAAAGTAAAAGACGCTACGCTTCAGGACATTTTGCAGGCACGTGAAGAAGGCAAGCAGGTCATAGCGGCTGTTGACGGTGGAGAACTCATAGGTGACCGGCTTGAAGAGAAGCTGGAAGACGTTCTGGTCGGTGAAATCGTGGATCACTGCGTCGTGGTGCTTACAGCCGACGTGGAGATAGACGATGTCGCCCTCTATGACCCTGCTTTCGGTCCCATTCCTCTGTCCGTTTCCGTTGACAACTTCATGGATGCCTGGTCAGACTCTAAATTCCACTGCGTGTTGATTAGCAAAGAGTAAATGCAGGAAAAGAATAGCGCCCTGGTCGGGAACCTGGCGTACTTCACGGCCTACGGCATCTTCGGTTTCAATATCATCAGTTGCAAGAATATCGCGGCTTCTCATCTGGCGGCCGTTCCTCCGAGTATCATCTGGGATGTCGTCAATGTCGTGTTCTTTGCCACGGTTGTCGCCTGTTTCCTAATCCCTATCGACCAGAAGCGGGTACGTCCCGTCGTCGTCGGCCTGGTCAATTTTGCCCCGAAGACGAAATGACCGTGTACTTCCTCATAGCGCTGCTTGCTGTTGGAGCCAGTTTCGTCGAGAGGACGACGGGCTTCGGTTTTGGGATACTCATTATGACGGTGTTGCCGTTTCTTATGCCTTCGTATGGCGAGGCGACAACCCTTTCCGGTCTGTTGGCGCTTTCCACCTGCCTCATTATCTGTATCAGGATGCGGAAATACATAGTTTGGAAGCGCCTGTGGCCGATTCTTATTACTTTTATTGTCATATCGGCAGGGGCAATCTTTATGCTTAAGCGCCTTGAAGTTCGCAGCTTATGGACATCACTGGGAATAGTGCTAATTCTTATCAGCCTCTATTTCTTGTTCCT
>LXOW01415491.1_pt1 | contig 14562 bp, 13 predicted proteins | sample 1368591 | NCBI WGS metagenome assembly LXOW01 (sample SAMN04884650, study PRJNA319009) | bovine gut metagenome | isolation source: Cow rumen | host: Bos taurus | place: Italy: Legnaro (PD) | collected 2014-07-09
CGTTAGCATGAATGACGGTTATAAACCAGGCTATCGTAAGGGAATGGTCAAGGAAACTATCGATAGATTGACTATAATAATACCTGGGTCATATCAACGACATCTCGAATTCAACGATGATGACTGGCCGATAACAATTTGGTGTGACGAAAGTACAGATAGCCCAGTGTGGAGACTTACCATATTTGAGTTGGAGAAAGAAATTGGCAAGCCCAAACTGGAAGGTAATCAATATGACTATTACGAAGAGTTTGATATTGAAGGTGGTAACGGCGTATTGGCCTTACAACAATGTCAAGAAGACGGTGACGATTTTTATATGGTTATCTGTCAGATAGCCTCAGGAACATCACTTCATCTGATAACGGTATCCTATAAAAAGCAAAAGGAGTTTGACCAGATTAGAAGTCTATTATTACTCACGACCTGTCAAAAACAAGAGGATTGAAAATCATGGAGTCGGCTCTAGTGGTCCTTTTTGAGTTTTTGAATCATTACACAACGGGCCAGGAACGTTGTGTAATTACACGCTGTTACTGACCCATTGTGTAAAAGGAATCAACATATGAAAAGATCAAAATTTCAAACTGTAGAAGAAGCAGTGAAAACAATTGAAGAAAGTGCAATCATCAGAGGTGCTGCAATCATGAATGGGGATGCCAAGACGGGCAATAAGCATTTTACGATTCTAAATAAGGCTCTTGTGTACCTTTATGAGCACGACTCGCTGGCTGCCTTAAAACCGCTTCTGTCTCATAGCGATTTCAATGTAAGAGAATATGTGGCTTATGCCTTACTGCCGCTGTTCGAGGAAAAATGCAAGGATGTGCTTTCGGAAATTGCCAACGGAGATCCTAAAATATATGAGATTCAAAGTCTTAATGCTGAAATGACATTAATAAGATGGGATGTTGGAGGACTTCGATATCCCTATCAGCCAGATTATTGTAAAAAGTCAAGCAAAGAGATAGAGGATAAAATTATGGAAGCCTTTTTAAGTAAACGTAAGTCCAATTCAACTTTGGAAAAAGAAGAAAACCCTACGGCTCCTGCTTCTCTGTCGCTGCGGTTGTCAAAAGTGTTTGGATTTTCCCTTGAAGAAGATGATTTTGAAAAGGTTTCCGAAGAAATAGGTGTATTTATTCTCTATGACACGGACACTCATGAAATAGTGTTTCGCGTAAACACATTTGTCAATCCCTATACACAGGATGTAGAATCGGTTTACCAGAAGCGAGTGGAGTGCTTTAAGGCCTTTGAGAGTATGGCAAAGGTTTCTGCTGACAAGCCAAGTAAATTGGGGTTCATGCAGATTGTACTGACCATCCATGAAGAAAAGGCTACTGATGACGTTCTCTTTCAAATCAAGCATGCCATTGACGAAAATAACAGAGAATGGAAGCCAAATGCAAGTTTGATATGGTTTAAGGTAGAGTACAATGGAGCTACTAGTTATTTTGAAGGTGAATGGTGGGGGCCGACTCGTGCCGTCATCAAGGGTAGACGTGTGTATGAACGTTATGATTTTTCTGATGAAACGAAATATGACGAAGAGATGTGGGGAATTGTTAAGAGTGAGTTTGACGAGTTTGAGAATTCTAGTTCCTTCGCTTTAATAGCCAATGAGGATTTTCAACACATTTGGGACCATACCAAGCGTTCCTGCAAGCCTAAGCCTTATTAATTGACTCACTGGGGACTAAATGATTTCAATTCTGCTTTTGAGAACTCACTTGGAGTCCCAAGTGAGTCCAAGGAGGCAACTACCGAGAAAATTTCGGTAGTTAGATTTTACTTTAGCAGATTCCTTCCCTCATTCCCTTCCAACACCTGCATTTGCTGAATGGCAATCTGATTGAGTTTGACGAGCCTTTCGCCTTGAAGTACACCGTCGTTGATAAGTACGGCATTGATGTTCTCCATATTTGAGAGGCAGATGAGTTCATTGATAGTGGCATAGTCACGGATGTTGCCTTTCAAGTCTGGATTGGCTTCTCGCCATTGTTTGGCAGTCATTCCAAACATAGCCACATTCAGAACGTCGGCTTCCTCTGCATAGATGATGCTTGCCTGAGCAGCCGTGATTTCAGTTGGTACCAAGTGGTTCTTGATGGCATCGGTGTGTATGTGGTAGTTTATTTTGGATAACTCCCTCTTTGCTGTCCAACCCAGCATCTTTTGTTCCTCAGCTTTCAGACGTTGGTATTCCTTAACAAGTAGTAGTTGGAACTTTGGGCTTATCCACATGCCAAAGTGGTAAGCTATATCTCTATGAGCGTACGTTCCACCATAGCGGCCAGCCTTGGAGAAGATGCCAATGGCATTTGTCTTTTCTATCCACGTCTTGACTGACAGAACGAAGTTATTGCTACCAGCCATATTTCTAAATGTACCGAATTCGGTACAATTAAAATTTGGATTGTAGAGCATCTCCCATTCACCAAGGTACTCGATTGTGCTTTTTAGACTGAGCCAGCGGAAGATAATGTGCTCTTGCAACTGGCTACGAGCCATATCAGTCAGTGAAATGTAGTCATCGTCATTATGAGAAACGATGGTTATCTCCGTATTCTGGACGTTAATCTTTGCCATAAGTAATCTATCTGTTATGAATTATGTGTGCAAAGGTAGTAAAATAATTCGAAACATAAGAATAATCTGCATATTATTTCAATAGAAGGACGTAGCCTAATACGCACCTTTCTGGCAGGTGCCACAAAAGATGCCGCAATCTGTTTAGTGAGCGAAGAGCAAACTCAGAAAAGTCAGATATCGTGCGAAAGGCCGAGAAGACCGGGCCGCAAAACAACAATGCCCCGTAAAGGTATCTATATCAACAATGGCCGTAAAGTCTTGAAATAATAAAAACTGTTAAAATGAGGTACCCGCTTTCAACATGGTGGGGGCTTTTGCGTTTATAGGGTGTATGACAACCATAGAGTACGAAGAGATTGCGCAGCGTATGCGCCCCAGGTTAGTGAAGCTGGGGGGCACGTTCTTCCGAGACGACGAACAGGCTGCCGATGCAGTTCAGGAGGCACTACTCCGTCTCTGGTTGCTGCGCGAAAGGGTGAACGACGAGGACTATGCCGAGGCACTACTCATCCGAATGACGAAAAACGTCTGCGTGAGCGAATGGCGACGACGTCAGAAACACGGCATGATGAGCATAGAAGAAAGCAGCAGGATATTGTCGGACGAAGGACAACCGATGGCAGACGACGACAACCAACGACTCCTGCAAGCGGCCATCCGCACACTCTCGCCCCAGGAACAGCAACTCTTCCGAATGCGTCAGGAAATGGGAATGGACATACCGCAGATCGCTGCCGTCACAGGGCTGTTGCCTCGCTCGGTCAGTCACGTGGTAAGCGTAGCGCGAAGCAAAATAGTAGAACAACTCAAAAAGGAAGGTATCCTATGAACGAAGATATGGAAAAGAAACTGGACCAGTTGCTGGCCGATATGCCCAAGCGCGAATACGACTTGGACGCCTGGCTCGCGGAGGACGAAACGGCGGAGTTCGACCGCATCGTCAGCAAGCAGCGTCCGCTTTGGCGCTGGGTGGCCGCAGCAGCCTGTTTCTTATTAATAATAGGTATAGGGTTGCACTACCAATTTGAGGAGCCAGTAGTAACAAGCGACGTTACCTTAGGTAACACGGCACGTTACCTAAAGCAACAGGCTCCGTTACCTAAGGTAACGTCAGAGCCCACTCCCGAGCCTACTCCAAAGCCCTCGACGCCTCAGACGGATTCTGGGCATACTATCGCGGCTCCAGTCCGTACGCCACGGACTGAAAGTCCGCTCCCTACGGAAAAAGATTCCGCTCCCTACGGAAAAATATCCGCCTCCCAAGACCCGAACATCCACTACGCCACCTTATCGCTGACGGAAGACTCAGTGCCCTATCAGGATCCTGCCCGCGTGGATGACTTCATTGCCAAGCTGGCAGAATATCACAAGGTGAAGCAGGGCGAACTGACGTGTTCGCAGCCCATAGACAGTAGCGTGGTGTCCAGCGTTTACGTATTCCCAGACAAGGACGACATCAATCTCTTCAACCGACTGTTGCAGGTGGCCTGCTGGTACAATTCGAAGACGCCGGGCTATCACCTGAACTTCTCACAGCAGCAGTTCTTCTTCGAACTGAAGGACATGCGCCGCCAGTTGCAATACCGCTGGATTGCCGAGCGTATCAACGGCCGCATCCTGTTCTACTCGACCCAAGCGCCCATTGGTGTGAAAGAGTCGTCGGCCTGCTACCAACAATATCGCGATGAGCTCATGTATCAAAATAGTTTTAACGCAAAAACCAAAAAGTTATGAAACGTATTGTAACCCTTAGCCTCATGGCTATAGCCTGCCTTACCGTGCAGGCACAAGATAAGAATGTGAGCGTCCTGGCCCAAAGCAATGGATATTGGATACCGGTGCCTTCGACAGCCTTTGACAAGAAGACCAAGAAGACGACTGCCTTCTGGCCCAGAACCGAGAAGGACGACTGGTTTGAGCCTTCCGGCTTGGTGGTCGACAACGTGCCGACAGTCAAAGACCCTGACGTTGATGCTTTGTTTGTTGATATGCTCAATGTCGAAGGTAATTCATACACGCCGCTGCCCTGGCGATTGACTGAGGAAAATGGTGAGACCGTGCTGCACTGCTATCTGAAGATGCCTGCCGATATCGTGGACAACTTCTGGCTGACCGACGAAGAAGGCTGCCTGCTCGACAAAGAGACCGGCATCAGCTATCGTGCCCGCCGCACCGAGCCCGACTGCTACTACAAGCGCTTTGCCTTCAAGGGCAAGAAGGGCGCTGTTGCAGACTTTAAGATTTTCTTCCCCAAACTGCCCGAGACCACCAAGAAGGTTGCCATCTACGGCGTGCCCAACTGGCAGTTGAGAGGTAGGGAAGTCGTCATTAACCGTCGCCCAGAAGGAAAATACGTGGTTGAGGGTACAATAAGCTATTACGACAACATTCCCGAGTTCCACCATCCCACCAAAATCGTCGAGGCCAAGGACTACGACAAGGACAACTTCTTCACATGGTCCGAGTACAAAGATGCCCACCTCATCAAGCCCGTTGAGGAGGGAACGATGGCCATGTGGCTGACCCAAGATGCCACCTACGTCGCTTTGGCCACCGAGATGAACTGGCGCCGTGAGTATTTTGGCCGTGGCGGCAACACGATACTGATTGACAAGCAGGGTCACCAGTACAAGTGCAAGGGCGTGATGGACTATCCGAATGACACACTCTTCTGGGTGCAGGGCATGTCCGGCGACTACTTCGCCATCGTCCTCATCTTCGAGCCGCTGCCCCTTTCGCTCGAAACCATCACCTACATCGTCCCCGAGGGCGAACCCTTCAAGGCCAATTTCGCCACTTGGAGTGGTGAAGTGAAGCCCGACCTCAGCATCAAGGAACTGCGCCAGAACCAGCGCCTCTTCGACTATCATCCACGCGTCGTCGTAGAATAATCAAGACTATTATTACTAAATATGACAGATATTGATTCAACCGCGGGAAAGACAGGGGACGCAGCGATGCGCCCCATGTCNNCCCCATGTCCTTGCTATATATGCAGGTTCCCCTAAAGCAAAGTAGTTAATAACTAATAACGCTAACGGAATTACTAAAAATGAAAGTTAAAGAAAAGGATATTTAGCATTATTTGTGATTACTGAGACATCGGATTTTCAAAATCTTACTACTTTTGCCGCCAAAAACGGAAAAGACAAAGTATGAAACAGCAGACACTAACCAAGAGCGAGATGCTAGTAATGAACGTCCTTTGGGAGATGCAGCGCGGTGCCAGCGTCAACGATATTCTGGAACACTATCCTGAACCGAAACCGGCCTACACAACCATTGCCACATTTCTGAAGGTGCTGACATACAAGGGGTTCGTGGAGCATAAGAACGGGCAGGGCAAACAATACATCTACACACCGCTGATTACTAAAGAAAAGTACCTTCGTGAAATAGATAATTGAGAAATATTCATGGAAGATTTTGATTTATCAGCATTCTTCTTTACGCTATGCCTTTGGTGCGTTAGCACGGCAGGATGGGCTCAGACCAATGACAATGACAGGAAGTCTATTCATCTGCCAGACTCTGTGAGGCACGACTATGAGGAGTGGCTGCGTAACGAACCACAGAGGGATATAGTCCATGACAGTTCTAAGCTGCAGCCGTTGCCCCCGCAGTTGCCTGTCGTTGATCCGCAAAAGCTGAAACCTAAGCATTCGCCAGTCTCAGTGACCATCATGACTCCTGCCTTACGTACCGATATGCGGCTGGCCTATCAGAGTCATTGGCTCGAAGAACAACGCAAAGAGCAGAAGGGCGGTGCCATGATGGTTGGCGTCAATCCTCTGAGCATCGTCGCATGGGTTGTTCAAAAAATCTTCCCCAAGCATAAGTCGAAGAAGCAACGCCAGCGCGAACAACTTCAACAGATATTAGATAATTATTGAAACATATCAAATAACGGAATGAAACAGTATATCATCACCTTGCTCCTTGCCCTCGTTGCTGTGGGTGCTCATGCACAGACCCAACAGCAGGACTCAGTGAAGGTAAAGAAAGAAAAGAAGATTTACCTGTACGGCTACTTGTCGGACTCATTTACCCGCTCGCATATCCCCGACGTAAAGGTAGTGCTGCTCAAGCCCGACTCGACATTTGCCGATTCCGCACAGGTATTCAAAGACAGCTGGCAGGGTTTTACGTCAACGGGCTGGAGCATTGAGGTGCCCGCCAAACCCGCAAAATATATCATCAAAGCCACACACCCCGACTACGAGACTACCTATAAGAACTATGAAATCAAGCATATTGCCCGCAATCGCGGTTTCGAAGTTCCTGCCATCCGCATGAAACGCACCCAGCGCGTCTACGACAAGGACGGCGGCGAACTGGACGAAGTGGTGATTAAGGCCACAAAAGTAAAAATGGTGTACAAGGGCGACACCATCGTTTTCAATGCCGATGCCTTCAACATTCCTGAGGGCTCCATGCTCGACGGACTCATCAAGCAGTTGCCGGGTGTAGAGCTGAAGGAGAATGGAGAGATATACGTCAACGGCAAGAAGGTGGAGAATCTGACGCTGAACGGTGCCGACTTCTTCAAGGGAAAGAACAAGATGATGCTTGAAAACCTACCATACTATACGGTGAAGAACGTCCAAGTGTTCAACAAGCGCACACCCAAAAGCGAATTTCTGGGCCGCGACGAAGAAGAAAAGGAATTCACAATGGACGTGCAACTGAAAAAGGAATATACCGTGGGCGGATCGGCACAGCTGGAGGCGGGCTATGGCACCGACAAGCGATATAAGACGAAAGGTTTCGGCATGCGATTCACAGACCGCACCCGTGCCGTGCTGTTCGGTGGTATGAACAATCTGAACGAATACATCGACTACGACCGCGAGGGTAATGAACGGGACCGCACGCAGGCCTCGGGAGACCGCGACGTGAAGAGCATCGGCGGCCTGTGGTCGTGGCATGCCCCCGAAGAACGCGTCACCGAAGATGTAGAATTCAAACTGCAATGGCAGGACATACATTCCGAAAACAAGAGTGAGAGCGAGAACTATCTGGCGGGAGCCAGCACCTTCAGCAAGTCGGAATCGATGAGCAATAACCGCCCCTTCGACCTGAACTTCCGCAATACATTCTATATCCGCAAACCCATTTACGTCTACTCATGGTTCAACATGGACTATAGCCACAGCGACAGCAACGGCAACAACTGGTCGCTGACTGCCAACGACCAGTTTCTCAAAGACAGCGTGAACCACACCGTGAGCCGCAATCAGAACAAGTCGAACCGCTTGAACATGAACATGACCAACCTTATCGACGTGAAACTGCCCTGGGGCGACCAGCTGGAGTTCCAGATGAGCGGCTATCTAGGCCGTCAGTGGGATAACGAGAACTTCTCGCAGAACCGCTATACCTTATTTAATACAGGCACCGTCGACCAGCGTAACCAGTATGGCAACGGTCCGTCGACGAACTACAACATCAGCGGTCAGTTCGACTACCGCCTGCAACTGACGGAACACTTCTCCCTCAGTCCTAGGGTGGGTGCAACCTACCAATACAGCGACAACAGCAACAATAACTACCGACTGGACTGGCTGGGTCCCAACTGGGCGGTGAATGGACCGCACGACATGGGTATGCTACCCGTAACGGCCGACTCGCTGGCCATGGCCTTCGACGCCCCTAACTCGTCGGAACAGGGTGAGCGTATCAACACCTACAACGTCGGCGGCACCTTCGGTTATAGCAAGTCGAAGGAGAACGAGGGTTACCAGTATCTCCACCTCATGATTGACCGCAATTTCCGTCGCAAGCACATGAGTTACAACAGCGACGTGCTGAACACCACTATGAATCGCAACTACAACGACTGGAAGATTTATGGGCAATACTACACCAGCTTCGACAAATATCGTAAGACGTTCATGATCTACGTCCAGAACAGCATTACGACACCCAGCATTGGCCAGCTCGTCGACATCACCACGACCAGCAATCCGTTGTATATCCGCAAGGGAAACCCCGACCTGAAGCCGCAGACCTACTGGTGGTTCAACACGCGCTATTCCGCCCGAAAGGACAGCATCGACCAGAACTTCGCCGTCTCGTTGAACGCGAACCTGTCGCACAACGCCATCACCGCCGCCTACACCTACAACCCGGTGACGGGCGTTCGCACCACCTGGTCGGAGAACGTCAACGGCAACTGGAATATGAACAGCTATGTGGAATTCAGCCGCGCCTTGGACAAGAAGAAATTCTGGCACTTCAGCAACAGTCTCAATGTCAGCTACGGACAAACCACGGATATGGCATCCGTCACAGGATATACGGAGCCCCAGCGCAACCTCGTCAGCACCACCCGTCTTTCCTGTGCCCCCAACCTACGTTTCCAGAAAGAGAAACTCAGCTTCACGCTGAAGGGCGACATGGCCTGGCAGCATGTTCATCGTAATATCGAGGTTACTGAATTACCCACCGACGTCTACGACTTCTCCTACGGCATCAACGCCAACTACAAATTGCCTTGGAACTTCACCATCGACACCGATTTGCAGATGCACTCGCATCGCGGCTATGCTGATGCCGACATGAACGACAATCGTCTCTATTGGGACGCCACACTCACCAAGTCATGGCATCAAGGCCGCTGGGTGGCCAAACTGAAGGGCTATGACCTGCTCGGTCAGGTGTCGCAATGGCAATACTACGTCAGTGCACAGGGCCGCACGGAATATTGGACCAACAACATGCGTCGTTACGTTCTCCTCTCCCTGTCCTACCGATTCAGCGTGACACCAAAAAAGAAATAAATAGCATTTTGTTTGGTGGTTTCAGGAAATATTCGTACCTTTGCAACGAATAATATTTGATGTATAAATCTACATTATCGATAATTACGCACAATATATGACGCAGAAGAGGTATGTGTTTGACCCTTATCCGCTGCAAGTGACCATGCAGCGGTTGGCAGAGAACCTGAAGGCGCGGCGTCTGGAGAAGAAACTCTCGACAAAGAGCCTTGCGGAGATGAGCGGTGTGCCGGCATCGTCCATTCAGCGCTTTGAACTGAAACACTCCATTTCCTTAGAGTCGTATGTGAAGCTGGCAAAGGCCTTAGGCTACTCGGAGGAAATCATGCAACTATTGGCAGAACCGAAATACGATACGATGGAGGAACTGCTGGAAATCAACAAGAACCGGACAAGAAAGCGTGGCGTATGATACAGAAGGTACAGGCTGTCAACGTGATGTATCACGGACGGAAGGTAGGAACGCTGTCTATGGGTAACAGGTCGAATTGTCAGTTTGAATATGACAAGGACTGGCTTACGAACGGATTTTCACTCTCCCCATTGAAACTGCCTCTAAAAGCTGGGCTGTTCACTGCCGACTATCAACCGTTCAATGGCAACTTCGGCGTGTTTGAAGACAGTCTGCCTGGGGGCTATGGAGAGTATTTGTTGCGCAAGGTCCTGAAGGGCTTGGGAGTTGACCCTCAAACGCTTAACCCTGTTCAATGGCTGAGCATCGTTGGCAGTTCCGGAATGGGAGCGCTTTGCTATGTGCCTGAAACAACGCTACAGCATGAAGACGCTTTGCTTTCGCTTGACGAGATGCAGGAGATGGCCCTCAATGTGCTTTCAGAAAAGAGCGACGAACATGCCGACGCTCTGTATTTCAAGAGTGGTAACTCTGGAGGCGTACGTCCAAAAGCAATTGTTTCGGATGCTGACGGACACTGGCTGGTGAAGTTCCGTCATACCTACGACCCAAAGGATATGGGAGCGATAGAGTATGAATATAATAAGGTGGCGCGTCAGTGCGGCATTGATGTGCCCGAGTTCAAACTAATGGAAGGAAGGTATTTTGCCGTTAAGCGCTTTGATATTGAAAATGGCGAGCGCCTGCATGTGGCTACGGCCAGTGCCTTGTTGAACGAGCCCATCTCACCGCCCAAAATGGATTACCACAGTTTGCTTCAGTTGACAGGATACCTAACTCAGTCGCCTGAGGCCGTAGAACAGCAGTTCCGTCGAATGGCGTTCAATGTATATGCACATAATATGGACGACCACGCCCGTAATTTCAGCTTTATCTGTCGCGAAGGCAAGTGGTCTCTCGCGCCAGCCTACGACCTGACGAACGATTGCACTTTAGGCGAACATGCATCAACCATCAACTACAAAGGACTTCCTTCAGATGAGGATCTGATAACCGTTGGCATGAACATCCACATGTCTCGTGAACGCTGTCAGCAGATTATGGAGGAGGTCAGAGAAGGAACAAAGGTATTAACAAATAAAAGAAAATGAGTAAATTTTGGGAACCATTACGAGAGGAATATAAATGGAATCCTCATGGTATATTGAACTTGATAGGTTCGATTGGCATTATCCCCGCAATCTTCGTAGGGCGGTATGTGGACAGCTTCTTAGGTTGTCTGGGATTTATCCTTCTATGGTATGCCATCGTCTGCCTGACCTTCCTTACTTTTCGTTATTTCAAAAACAAATAGCATTCAATGATTAACAAAATATCAAAGTAAATGATGAACAAGAAACTATTATCAATCATCCTAATGGCCGTGCTCTTAGCACCTGTTAGCCTGGAAGCAAAAAAGAAAGAAAAGAAGGCCGAGGTGCCCCAGTTGCTTAACTATCCCAGTGCAGCACTTGACGAATACCGTTTGCATGGTGGCAATGTGGTCGTACAAGGGCACATTGTTTTTCCAGAAGAAGCGAAAGGCGAGAAGATTCCTCAGGAAGTTCTCAATCAGTTGAATGGCCGCTTTACTATCATCATGCGTGACTATATCGTCCGCAAGGAGAAGACCTCGGTCATCGAGTTTAAGGATGACGGCACGTTCTCCATGAACGTCTATGTGCCTTACCCCATGCAGGTGCTCATCTACCCAATGGGAACGGCGTATGCTTGTCCTGGCGATACCATCAACGTCACCATTGACCCAACAAAACGTACTAAAGAGGAGGGTATAAAGTTTGATGGCACTGGCCTTGGTGGTGAGGTCACCAGGCTGTGGAAACAGATAGATGAAAAGTACTGCAAGTTCGACTGGTCGAATAAGGTATATGAAAAGGGCCCCGACTCGCTGATGATGTGGAAGGATGAGCAGGTGGCACAATTGGACGAACTGGTGCGACAGATGAACAACGGACTGCCCGAATTGGCAGGTTGTTCCCCTTTGGCTTCCGACATCCTACGCACCCACATCGTTGCTGAACGCTTGCAGCAAATCAACGACTACTATATGCGTGGGGAAAANNCTGATGATTGCTGGCGACGAATTTTTCTTCAACAGGATAGAATTCCAGCAGTTCCGCCCGTTGCAAAGGAGAGTGATGGTTTTCATGCCCTTCGATTATGATCCTAAGACAGCTGAGATGATAGCGCAGGAAAAGCAGGTTTATTCCCGCGAATTTAATAGGAGTGCGATGAACGAGTTGCACGACAAGCTACACATCAGTCCTACTGATTTCAGCGCCCAGGTGTGCAAGTTGCGTGACTTCTTCAGCACGATAGAATGGCACAAGGACGAACATGATACTATTGCCGACGACTTTGCCGCCACGATGACCGTCATTACTCATCCCGAACTGATACGCCGTGCCGTACTCGCTTATCGCGACTTCATCAAGGAGAACGAGATAAAGGTAGTTGAAGACAAACCATTGACCAAAGGCGATAGCATTTTCCAGCGCATCATCGAACCCTACAAAGGCAACGTGCTCTACATTGATTTCTGGGAAATGTCGTGTGGCCCTTGCCGAGCTGGCATGCTCAGTATGCGCGATGAAGTAGAGGCCAACAAGGACAAGCCCGTGAAGTATCTCTACGTCACTGACGATACACCCGAGCATTGCAAATCATTCCTGGAGCCCAACAACATCAAGGGCGAGCATATCCACATCACCCGCGCAGAATGGGGCTATCTGCAGGAGAAGTTCCAGTTCACTGCCATTCCCTTCGTAGTAATCCTCGACAAGAATGGCAAGCAGCGCAAAGATGTGATGGTAGAGCAACTGCTGAACGAGTAAAATAAAGCACAAATATGAAGAAACTATTATCAATCATGCTGCTGGCCTTTGTTGTTATGACGGGGCAAGCGAAAGAGAAAGTAATTGTGTGGGAACAGCCCACTACCGAATATGGAATCTACGGTGACGGATTCTTCAACCTTGCCCTCGATGTGAAGAAGGTCGAGCTGAAGGATAACGAGACCGTGGTGTATATCACGGCGTATCAGCGGTCAGACTATCCCGACTTCTGGTTCCAGTTTGCCGGAGACACCTATCTGAAAATTGGAGAGCAGCGCTATACCATCACGTCTGCCGACGGCATAGAACTCAACCAGCACCTTCAGACGAACAAGGACTTCAAGCGCGATATGGCCTTCCACTTCCCGCCGCTGCCAAAGGGTACGAAGGTATTCGACTTCATCGAGGGTGACGGACAGGGTGCTTTCCAGATTAAGGGCATCAAGCCGGTGGAGGAACGTTGGAAGCAGATCTTCCCTTCCTACTGGCGCGACGACCAGGGTGACTGGAAGATCGCCTTCTTTGAGGACTGCGCCATCTACGACTGCAAGTTCTGGAACTACAAGCAGCGCGACGTGAACCCCAAGACCGGCGAGGCTGCTATCGTCATGACGAATGGCAGCAACGAGCTGAAGGTCGCCATCGGCAAGGACAAGAAAGGCCAGCGTCAGATACAGATCGGCAGCGATAAGGCTATGTATTCGATGATTACCAGTCGTTTTATGCCTGACTATCCTACGAAGGATACACGCACGGAGTTCGTTGACAATGGTTATAAGACGGATACCGTGACCGTCATCGGTTGGGTTAAGGATATGCCGGAGCACTACAAGCAACTGAAGACCTTCCAGTTCGGTTATCAAGACCTCTATACGGACGAACAGAAGTCTGCCTATGCCGACTTGGACGAACAGGGACGCTTCTGCGTAAAAATCCCCGTTGTGAACAGTACGGAGTTCACCATCGACTGGAACCGTTGCTTCATCCACACGATGTTCGAGCCGAGCAAGACCTACTTCCTGCTCTACGACTTCAAGGAGGGTCGCCGTTTCTTTATGGGTGACGACTGTCGCCTGCAGAACGAGCTCTTCAGGTTTCCGCTCGACTGGAAGACCATAGATATGTATGAGGGGCTGGAGAGTACCGGCAAAGGCGGCGCGGAACTCTTTGAACCCTACATTGCCTCAGTCGATAGCCTCATCAAGGCACAACATGCCAACATCGACGCGCTCTGTGAGCAGCATCCTACGCTCTCCACCCGTTTCAGCCTTTACAGCAAGGGTAACACGCTGATGCAACAGGCATCTGCCTTCGGACAGGCCCGCTTCTGCGTCAAAGGTATGCTACTCTCCGACCATGCCCGCCGCTATGCCTACGACACGTTCTGGACGAAGATAGAAAAGCCTTATACACTGTACCGACCCTTCGGTAATTTCCTGCGCGACTATCTGGACGATGCCGGACGGGCACGCAATGCCGTGTTCTCTTTCAGTCTCCGTGACAACTACAAAGAGTTTGCCTCCAACGACGAGGAACTGGCATTGCTCACGCGTTGGAAGAAATGGATAGACGAGGTCTCTCCGCTCATCGAGGCAGAACCCACCGTCGAAGACAAGATACGTAAATCCCATGAACTCGATTCGCTGAATGCCGACATGATTAAGGAGGTGAATAAAATTGTCCAAACACCGAGAGCCTCCAAAATTATTAATGGAGGGCTGCTCATAAACACCCTGAAACAACACGTCCTGACGCTGGACTCACTCGGTGCCGACCCGTTTATCAAGGACATTTGGCTCGGTCGGCAGACACTTAACCATATTGACCATCAACGCACCTCGCTGCTGCCTAACGTCATGGACACAATAAAGGCGATGATTAGCAATCCCACTTGCATTGCGATGATTGAGAAGCAGAACGACCACTATCTCGCCATTGA
>LXOW01083069.1_pt1 | contig 14558 bp, 13 predicted proteins | sample 1368591 | NCBI WGS metagenome assembly LXOW01 (sample SAMN04884650, study PRJNA319009) | bovine gut metagenome | isolation source: Cow rumen | host: Bos taurus | place: Italy: Legnaro (PD) | collected 2014-07-09
CGGGTGTTCTCAAACTCTTCCTCGCTCTCATGGGTAAAGCCCACGATGATGTCCGTAAAGATGGTTGCCGTGGGTAGTACACGACGAATGGTTTGGATGATATGACGGTAACGTTCCAGATCGTGATGGCGGTTCATGCGTTGAAGCATCACGTCGTCACCCGACTGAATCGGAATATGGATTTGCTTGGCCAGGCAGTCATACTGAGCCATCACTTCGATGATCTCATCTTCCATGTCGCGGGGATGAGGGGCGGTGTAATACACCCAGAATTCCTTGCCAGATGCTTTCCCATATTCGCCGATGCGACGCAGCAATTCAGCGAAGTTGATCTCCTCTCCTTTCTTGTCCAAGCCATACGAGTTGACGTTCTGACCCAATAATGTGATGCTCTTGTAGTCTTTCTCCACCAATTCCTTCACCTCATTCAGGATATCCTCCGAAGGCCTTGACACCTCTCTTCCTCGCGTGTAGGGCACAGCGCAATAGGTGCAGAAGTTGTTGCATCCGTTCTGAATCGGTATATAAGCCTCAAAACTGGAAGCGCGCATGGGACAAATCTCCCAAAAAGGATCCATATTGGCCGAAGGGTTTACCTCTTTCAATGCTGCCGGTGTGACAATACCGTACTGACGAATCATCTCTGGTAACTGAGGCAGCTCATTCATAGTGAACACCAAATCGAACAACTTGAGGAAACGAACCCTATCTGCCGGCAAAATGCAACCGGAAACGAAAGTGATGACACTCTTGCGGTTCTTCATGGCATTCCACTTCTCAATGCGGCCATACACCTTATCGATGCCTTTCTGTCGTACCGAGCAGGCGATGATGCCCAAAACATTGGCTTCCTCTTCATTGTCAGTTGGGGTATAACCCATCTTCTGCAACACCGTGCGTACGCGTTCTGTGTCGCTTAGGTTCATCTGGCATCCGAAAGGCAAGAGATAATATTTCATAGTTGGAAGTTGTTCAGTTATTCAGTTGGTAGTTCCTTATGGTAACAGTTGTAAAATATCATTGATCATTCCAGTGATTTCGGTATTCAGGCTGTCGGTAGCGATGACGATATTTTTGATCGCTTGGGTCTCGGCATCCATCTCGTAGCCAACCTCCACGTTGCCCCACGGGAACTGGGCTTTCTTAACGGTTTTGAAATGCTCCCATTTAGCGTAAAGGTACTCATGCGAGGTGATGTGGGCGATGGTCGCCTGAACTTCGGCAAGAGGGGCAATCTCATCGAAACGAACCACTTCGGCCTTCATCCCGTAAACATTCTCAAAGGCCTTGATCAACGGATTGACGATGTTTTCCGAGGTGACATCGGCCAGTTCCGAGAGGTTGACCACACGGCTGCGGACGCTCTGCACGCCGTGTTTCTGCAGTTTTCCCGGATCAACGGTAAGGTAACGCTGCATCATTGCCGCATCAGTCTTAATCAATATCGTGCCGTGATGCAGATTATTGACACTACCGTTGAAGAAGGCATTGCCCGAAAACTTACGTCCTTGGCAGGTGAGATCGTTACGGCCAGATATCTCGGCTTCCAGTCCGTAGTACCTCAAGGCTTCCTGGATGACCGATTGCTGACGGCGGACATCGTAATCCTGCTTGTCGGCGACAAACGAAAAGTTGAGGTTGCCAAGGTCGTGATAGACAGCGCCTCCTCCTGTACGTCTGCGCATCAGGTGGCCGCCTTCGTCGTTCAAGCGCTTCACGTCACATTCCGAGAAGGGGTTTTGGTTCAGCCCGATGACCACCGTGCGCTCGTTTTTCCACAGATACATGGTCACCACGCCTTCTTCCTGATGGTCGGTGAGCCAAGTCTCCACCGCGAGGTTGAGGTAGGGGTCGTATTGGTTGCTGACGATGACCTGTAGTTTTTTCATGCTGCAAAGATATAAAAAAAGCCCGCTTTTCGGCGGGCTTTTGTAGTCTCTCCGGGATTTGAACCCGAGTTACCAGGATGAAAACCTGACGTCCTGACCAGACTAGACGAAGAGACCACGGTCTAACTTGCCTTAGAGGTTTCGTTTTGACGCTGCAAAATTAGATATTTTTTTCATACCTACAACAAAATACGTCAAAAAATTTTTATTCAAAAGTCAAGGAAACTTGTATCTGTTTGTTTTTCACCTCTTTAAACGGAGCATTATACATGCTGTTCATTGATATCTCATCGGTTTTCAAGACGTTGAACAAGCCAAAACTCATCTTAATCTCGATGCCCATCTTGAACCACTGGTTGTAAATGTCAAAGCCTGTACCCAGATCCAAGGCGAGGTCTCCCCTGTTGGTTTGCAGCAAAGCAGGCTCGTCGTTGTTCATTTGGTGCTTTTTGCGACTCAGGTAAAAGCGGGGATTGACACCGGCAATAATGTATGCCGCAATATTGTTATACCTCTTGGAACGGTACTTAACCTGAATGGGAAACTCGACAAAATTGGAGTTAATATCCTCTGACTCAGCGGTTTTAACATCATTGTCATGATCATCAAGGTAATAATGGTAAACGATGTTTCTATGGGGACCGATGGACAAGGTGGGAATCAAACGCAGGTTGAAATAGTCGCCAAGCCTCTTATCTCCAATGACGCCAACCGAAAAGCCCATATTATGCCAGTCACTGATGGGATCAACACCGATGATTCGGTAGGTATGTTCAAGAGGATTGCTGGGGCGATAGTTCTGCGGAAGTTGAGTTGCCGGACGGTCAATGCCCTGATAGTTATCTTGAAGGGTCACATTGTAGGTCATATAGTTCACGCCCAACAGGAACCCGAAATGGTACGGCGCATTGTCATAATTCTGCAAGTAGATCACCTTCCTNNCCGAGCCGCTTCAACAATTGAACAAAATCCCAACTTTCTGGGAATGCTTCAATGGACGAAGGGAGATAAGAATAGGCTTGTGGATGTTTTGAAAACGCCCGTCCCACCTTGGGCAAGATGTATTTGGAATAGCATTGGTAAGGTCCTTTGACCATTCCGTTTTTGGGATGAGAAAACTCTAATATAGCAATTAAACCGTTATTTTTCAGCACCCTGAGCATCTCCTGAAGTCCTGCTTCAAGATGCTCAAAATTGCGTACGCCGAAAGCCACGGCAACAGCATCGAAACGACTGCCTTCGAAAGGGAGATGGGCTGCGTCTGCCGTCATCAGCTTAATGCGCTGTTCCAGTTGTTCTTGTTCGACTTTTTGTCTCCCGATTTCAAGCATCTTTTCCGATAGATCCACCCCGACAATGCTTGCCATAGGAATGTTCTTCGCCATGCGGATGGCGAGGTCTGCCGTGCCGGTGGCCACGTCGAGGATGGCCGTGGGCTGGCACGAAGCGACAATCCGTGAGGTTTTGCGTCTCCAAATCTTGTCAACTTGGAACGAAAGCAAATGGTTTAAGAAATCGTAATGTGAAGAGATGTCGTCAAACATCTCAGTGACGGCCTTTTGATCACTCATGACGGATATGTTTGACCTCTTGGCGCAGCCTTTCCTTGTCAATCGACACTACTCCAACCTCCTCACACACCAGTCCGCCTGCAAGGTTAGCAACAGTGGCGATGGTTTCTGGGTTTTCCTTCAGCGCCAGACATAAGGCCGCTACGCTAAGCACTGTGTCACCCGCACCAGACACATCAACGATGTTTCTGGGATGGGCAGGAATGTGGTGGAAGGATCCGTCATGCAATATCATCACCCCTTGCTCGGAGAGGGTGACCATCAGGTATTGGCAGTTGAGCCGTTGTTGCAGCACGACCGCAGCCTGACGAAGTTCGTCGATGGTCTCGGCGTTCACGCCGAGACCATCGCGAAGCTCTTTGCCATTGGGCTTGAAGAGCGTCACGCCTTGATAGGCGAAGAAGTTCTTCTTTTTGGGATCGACCGCAACGGGAATGCCTTTCTGCCGTGCCAAACCAACGATAGCCTGAATCATCTTTTCCGTCAAGACTCCTTTGTTGTAATCCTGCAGGATGATGACATCGAAATGCTCGCTGTCAAGCCTATTTTCAAGGACATCCCAAAGAGCCTGATGCTCGTCATCAGTCAGATCAAAAAGATCTTCCTCGTCAATGCGCAGCACCTGCTTATCGCCATTGAACACACGATGTTTGACCGTCGTGCGCCGTTGTTTGCTCTTCACCAAGCAACCGACATCCACACCGTGTTCCAACAAAAGTTGGCACAACGTATCGCCGTAGGCATCGTCGCCAATTACTGAGCATACGTACGGAACCGCTCCCAATGATTTCAGATTGAGCACCACATTAGCTGCTCCTCCCAAGCGATCGAAGCTTGTTTTCACATTGACAATGGGTACGGGAGCCTCGGGCGACATCCGCTCGACCACACCTTTCGTGTATGCGTCGATCATCACATCGCCCACTATCAGGGCTTTCAATCCGTTGAAACGGTCTAGCAAATCCATTAATGCAGTTTCGCCAAAGCTTCCTTGATTCTTCTGGCGGCCTCAATGAGCTTATCCAAAGAGGTGGCGTAAGACAGGCGGATGCAGTCGTCGTTGCCGAATGAATTACCAGCCACGCAAGCTACATGGGCATTGTAAAGCAGCCACATGCAAAGGTCGTCGCTGCCTTTGATGACCGTCTGGCCATCAGTCTTGCCATAGTAAGAATTCACTTCGGGGAACACATAGAAAGCACCGGCAGGAGTATTGCACTTCACACCAGGGATCTCGTTCATCAGCTTCACAAGGGTATCGCGGCGCTCGCGGAAAGCCTTCAGCATGTCTTGAATCTCCTTCGAGTTCTCCGGGCAAAGCTCCATAGCCTTTGCTGCAGCGGCTTGAGCAATGGTGCAGATACCAGAAGTGATCTGACCCTGAATCTTGTTGGTAGCCTTCACAATGGCCTGAGGAGCTGCGATGTAACCGATACGCCAACCCGTCATGGCATAACCTTTGGCCACGCCGTTGACGATGACAAGACGGTCCTTCAGGAACTCAAACTGGCCCATGCTCTCGTGCTTGTGTTCGTACTGGATGAACTCATAGATCTCATCGGAAATGATGATGATGTTGGGGTATTTTCTCAGCACCTCGGCGATGGCGGTAAGCTCAGCCTTGGTAAACACAGATCCGCTGGGGTTGCAAGGCGTGTTGATCAGCAAAGCCTTGGTCTTGGGAGTGATGGCCTTTTCAAGCTGCTCAGCAGTGATCTTGAAGTCGTGGGCCATGTCGCTCTTCACGATGACGGGAACGCCACCGCTCAGCTTCACCATTTCAGGGTATGATACCCAGAACGGAGCGGGAATGATGACTTCGTCGCCGTCGTTCAAAATGGCCAGAAGCACGTTGTTGATGGCCTGCTTGGCACCGTTGGAAACAAGGATGTCGGTATCCTTGTAATCCAGACCGTTGTCGCGTTTCAGCTTGTTGGCGATGGCCTTGCGCAAGGCAGGGGTACCAGGTACGGGCGGATAGTGCGTGTCATTGCCGTTGATGGCGTCAATACCAGCTTGCTTAGCCGATTCAGGGGTGTTAAAGTCGGGTTCGCCAATGCTCAGGCTGATGACGTCAACGCCCTGTGCTTTCAGCTCGCGGCTCTTGTTGGTCATAGCCAAAGTGGCTGACTCAGCCATGTTCAACACTCTGTTGGAAAGGATGATTTCGCTCATGATTTGTTATTTTAGATTTATAGATTCCTTATTAAAGTCTGCAAAAATACGAAATTCTCGCTTCTTTATTCCAACTTCTTGATTCTTTTCTTATTTTTGCGCAAAATCTAATCAAGATGGGCTACTTTTTCAACAGAAAACTAAAGCTGAAGGAGTTTGAAATGCGGATGAAAGCCAAGGCGGAAATGCGTGTTGCGACCGCCAAGATGGTTACCCCGCTCAAAATCCAAGCCTACGAACGCTTCCTGCTTTTCTTGGAACGCTCGCAGTTGCCCGTGCTGGTCAAGAGAGTCTACGCTCCGGGAATGGCAAAGGAAATGTTCCACATCTCCCTGCTCCACAGCATCGAGGAAGAATTTGAACACAACCTGGCTCAACAGCTTTACGTCGGCAATGACACATGGACGGCGGTTCAGCGCGCCAAGGAGGAGCTGGTGAATCAAATCAACACCACTTTCGACAAAACCAAAGATGGCACAGATGTTGCACTGATCGCCCAAGCTTTGGTGGCCCTGCCCAACCCGTTCATCGAGCAGGCCATCCTTATGTTGAAAAAGGAGTTTAACGAGATATAAACCATTTGTAATGAAGTTTTTAGCATCACAAATCGCAGCCTTACTCAATGGCACGGTGGAAGGCAATCCCAACGAGGAAGTGTGGAATGTCGCCAAGATTGAGGAAGGTGCGCCTGGCATGTTGAGCTTTTTAGCCAACCCGAAATACATCCCTTACATTTACGAGACCAAGTCATCCATCGTCATTGTCAACAAGGACTTTGTGGCCGACAAACCCATCACCGCCACCTTGATCCGTGTGGATGACGCCTATGCCTCATTCGCCAAGCTACTGGCATTCTACGACCAAATGTCGCAGGACAAGCAAGGCGTCTCTTCATTGGCATTCGTCTCCTCAAGCGCCAAGTGCGGTGAGAACCTCTATCTCGGTGAGTTTGCCTTTATTGGCGAGAACGTCACGATCGGCAATAACGTGAAGGTCTATCCCCAAGTCTATATCGGTGACGGATCGGTCATTGGCGACAACACGACCCTGTATCCAGGAGTGCGTTTGTATCGTAATACCGTGGTCGGCAAACGCTGCATCATCCATGCCGGCGCCGTGATCGGTGCCGACGGATTTGGCTTCGCTCCGCAAGAGGACGGCCATTATGAGAAGATTCCACAAGTGGGCAACGTGATGATCGACGACGACGTGGAGATTGGTGCCAACACCACCATCGACCGTTCTACAATGGGTTCCACACATGTCCACAAAGGTGTCAAGCTTGACAATCTCGTCCATCTGGCCCATAATGTCGAAGTAGGAGAAAACTCGGCGCTGGCCGCTCAGGTCGGGGTCAGCGGATCGACCCATCTTGGCAAAAACTGCGTGGTTGGCGGACAGACCGGCTTTGTCGGTCATCTGCATATCGCCGATGGTTCGAAGTTCGGTGGGCAATGCGGCGTCATGGGCAGCATCAAGGAACAAAACCAAGAGTTCATGGGCACTCCGATACAGCCTTTGAAGCAGTATTTGGTTTCCAACGCCAGGTTCCGTCACATCGATGAAATGGCACGCAAAATCGACGCTTTGGAGAAAGAGTTGGAGAAACTAAAATCCTCGCTCTAAGCGTTTTTTTTGGTTCGTACGGATATTTTCCCTATTTTTGCCCGTTTTTTCTTGAGAAGTTTTACTCAAGCGAGATTTTTATGGAAGAAAAACAATGTACTATAAAACGAAAGATTAGTGTTACCGGAGCGGGGTTGCACACGCGCCAATGCGGCACCCTGACTTTCAATCCGGCTCCTGTCAACACTGGCATTCGTTTCCGTCGCATCGACCTNNGACATCGATGTGGAGGAAATGCCCATCATGGATGGCAGCGGGAAGGAATTCGTGAAAGCCATCAAGGAAGCTGGCATCGTAGAGCAAAACGCACCTCGCGATTATTTCGTGATTAAAGAGCCCATCTCCTACCGTAACGAAGTGTTGGGCATCGAACTCTCCGTTGAACCTTGCGACTCCTTCCAAGTGGACGTCACCGTGAAATACAACACCAGAGTACTGGACAAACAAAGCGCCTCGTTGCACGACCTGAAGGATTTCGAGACCGAAATCGCGCCTTGCCGTACCTTTGTGTTCCTACACGAACTGGAGACCTTACTCAGCCGCAACCTCATCAAAGGCGGCGACTTGACCAACGCCATCGTGTTTGTCAACAAAAACATATCTCCTGAAGAACTGGACCACATCGCCCAATTCTTCAAAAAGCCGAAAGTCGAAGTCAGGGAAGGCGGCACCTTGAACAATGTTGACTTGTATTTCGAAAACGAACCCGCCCGTCATAAGCTGCTCGATGTCATCGGTGACCTGACCTTAATCGGCAAACCAATTAAAGGACACGTAAAAGCCTATAAACCAGGCCATTTTTCCAATACCGCTTTTGCAAGGGCCATCAAGCAGGCCATGCTTCAGCAGGAATAAACAGAGATTGTCATGAACCAACCTTTAGCTTACATCCATCCCAATGCACGCATCGCTGAAGATGTCAAAATCGAACCGTTCGCATGGATTGGCGAGGACGTTGAAATCGGCTCCGGCACTTGGATCGGGCCCAATGCCACCATCATGGACGGCGCTCGCATCGGCAAGAATTGCAAGATCTTCCCAGGAGCGGTGATCTCTGCCGTGCCGCAGGATTTGAAGTATAAAGGTGAAACGACCTATTGCTACATTGGCGACGGCACCACGGTTCGCGAGTCGGCGACAGTCAACAAAGGCACCTTGGCTTCAGGCAAGACGGTAGTTGGAAAGGATTGCCTGTTGATGGCCTTCACCCATGTGGCGCACGACTGTTTCCTTGGCGACCACGTCATCATGTCAAACGTGGCTTCACTGGCAGGCCATATCGTGGTTGAAGACTGGGCCATTTTAGGTGGTCTGGCAGCAGTTAGCCAATTCTGCCGCATTGGTGCCCACGTGATGATCTCAGGCGGCGCCATGATCAACAAGGACATCCCGCCGTTTGTCAAGACCGGCACCGGCTATCCTGTTTCATACGCAGGTGTAAACTTTGTAGGATTGTCGCGCAGAGGCTTCACAAAGGAACGCATCAACGCCATCCAAGATGTTTATCGTGTGATTTACAGCGGAGGCATGAACGTCACCCAGGCGGTTCAATACATCAAAGCCAATCTGCCTGAATCGGAAGACCGGGAATTGATCATCAATTTCATTGAAAGTTCCAAAATTGGAATCATGAAGAATACCGTGGGCGAGTAACCGAACGGTACCACTCATCAAGAAACTTTCCTACTGTTTCCTTGCCATATCGTTCAACGATTTGTCTTCTCAATGCTTCACTGCTATAGGTATGATAAGTGTGGCAGCATTGTTCCATGGCCTTTGCCAATGCTTCGGCATCCTTTGCCGGCACCAAGATGCCGTTGCTTTCATCAACAATCTCCGGAAGTGCACCCACATGGGTAGCGATTACGGGAAGTCCGCAGGCCATGGCCTCCAACAGCACAATGCCTCCTGTTTCATAATGACTAGGCAACACAAAAAAGTCGCCTGTGGCCAACTCGTCTACCAGCGCTTGGCCCTGAAGCAGTCCCGTGAAACGCACCCGTTCGTTGAGTCCCAAGGCGTTTGCACGTTGCTTCATGGCTTCAAAATCCATGCCCTCGCCAATCAATACCGCCTGATAGGGAACGCCCTTGTCTTTCAGGATCTTCAACGACTCCAGCAGTCCGCTGATGTTTTTCGATTGGTCCTCAAAGCAACTCACATGAACCATCTTTGGAATCTCGTTATGATGGGGAACGATCTGGAACAGGTTGACATCCACCACATTGGGAACCATCTGATAGTTAGGGTGTTTCAAGCCGTGTCTCTGCATGGCTTGGGCAAGAATCCGGCTCACCGTAGTAATGGATTCCGCCTGACCAACCACCCATCGGGTGAGTCGTTTGCGCAGCCATCCGCTGAAGTCGTTGCCAGGCAGATANNAACACCCATCCGGGTCAGCACGTGAACGTGGATCAATTCAGGTTTTCCTGCAAGTTTCAAGCCCTTCCGGCATGCTTGGAAATAGCGCCATCCCGAACTGATTTTACCCCGTTTCCTGTAATAGATTCGGATGGTATCGATACCGTTTTCATGGGTGCGTTCAACATCGTATTTGCTTTGGGCGTTCTCGTCAGGATGGACGTAAACCACCGTGACGTCATGATAGAGTGCTGCTGCTTCGGCATGACGTTGCACAAACAACCCGAACATCGGGTCGTATTTGTGAGGAAACCATCGTGCCAGGAAAACGACCTTCATCGCATGTCAATAACGTCAACTTCAGGATGGGCTTTCACGTCGAACGTGAAGAAATCGTCTTTCAGGTCCTGCTCAAACTTGAGCTCCTTAATGTCGATAATCATCTTGCTGCCATCACTGGCCACATATTCTATACTTTTCAGCGTGTTTTTCTTAGGGTCGATGGTCAGGAACAGCAACTTGAACTGGCCTTCGGGATTGGCCAGGACGATGGTGGAGTTATTGACGAAAGTGGCCGTATAGTACTTATCGAGTGAGGTGAGCAACTTCAAGGGCGTGTTGTCGTCACCAAATGAGGTGCTGCTGATTACAACCTCTTCTTCCTCAATCAGGTAGGTCCAAATGGTGGTGCCATCACAGACGGTCTGCTGTTCCTTCTGCAAAATCTTGTACGACTCGCCTTGAAGGAAAGCGGTGCCTTCCTGAATCTCGGATTGGGTAGTGGAATCCATCACGTAATGGTAATCGAAGACGATTTCGGCGTTTTTCTTATCGCGAAATGACTTAGTGATTTTTTTGACTACACCGCTGGCGTCGGCCTGTGCGAAAGCCATGCCTGCCGAAAACACGAAAAGAATGATTGCGCTTAGAATGAGTTGCTTTTTCATATCCCTTGATCTTTTAACTCAATATCCTTCAAAATCTGTTCCAAAGCGAATTCGTTGGCTACTTTTACTTCACGCGACTTACTTCCGGAGAAGGCTCCGACGATGCCTGCGGCTTCCAATTGGTCAATGATACGGCCTGCCCGGTTGTAACCTAGCTTGAGTTTACGCTGGATCATGGAGGTGGAACCCTGCTGGGTCTGCACCACGATACGAGCGGCTTCTTCAAACAAAGGATCCCGCTCGTCACCGTCCTCAAAGTCAGCGCCTTCGCCACCCTCTTCATCAGGCACTTCAGGCAAACGGAACGGCTCCACAAAACCGTGTTGCTCGCCGATGAAGCTGGTGATTTCCTCCACCTCGGGCGTGTCGATGAACGCACATTGCAAACGCACCAGGTCGTTGCCTGTGGACAACAGCATGTCGCCTCGACCGATAAGTTGGTTGGCCCCGCTCTGGTCGAGGATGGTCTTTGAGTCCACCTGAGAAATGACACGGAAAGCGATACGGGCCGGGAAGTTGGCCTTGATGGATCCCGTAATGATGTTCACTGAAGGACGTTGTGTTGCGATGATCAGGTGGATACCGATGGCACGTGCCAGCTGAGCCAGACGGGCAATAGGCGCTTCCACTTCACGACCTGCCGTCATGATGAGGTCGGCGAACTCATCGACGACCAGCACGATGTAGGGAAGGTAACGGTGTCCCTCGGTGGGCAGCAACCTACGGCTCTTGAACTTCTCATTGTATTCAATGATGTTGCGGCACTGGGCGGCCTTCAAAAGGTCGTAGCGCTGATCCATCTCAATGCAAAGTGAGTTGAGCGTGCGCACTACCTGCTTGACATCTGTGATGATGGCGTCTTCTGAATCCGGCAACTTGGCGAGGTAATGGCGCTCGATGCGATTGTAAAGGGTAAGCTCCACCTTTTTAGGATCGACCATCACGAACTTCAAGTCAGCGGGATGTTTGCTATAAAGCAGCGAGGCTATGATGGCGTTCAAGCCGACCGACTTACCTTGTCCAGTGGCACCAGCCATCAGGATGTGCGGCATCTTGGCCAAGTCAAACACGTAGGTCTCATTGGAGATGGTTTTGCCAATGGCGCAAGGCAGGGCATATTTGTTGTTCTGGAACTTCTCAGAGGCAAGCACGCTCTTCATGGAGACGGTCTCAGGCTTCTTGTTGGGCACCTCGATGCCGATGGTTCCCTTGCCGGGGATAGGGGCGATGATGCGGATGCCCAGGGCGGCCAGACTCAAGGCGATATCATCCTCCAGATTCTTGATCTTGGAGATACGGACACCGGCCGCAGGAACAATCTCATATAGCGTCACAGTGGGACCGATGGTAGCCTTGATCTTGTCAATCTGGATGCCATAGTTGCCCAACGTATCCACAATCTTGGTCTTGTTGGCCTCCAATTCCTCGTTACTCACCTCGGCGCGCTTGTCGCCATATTCGTTCAGGAGGTCAAGCGTGGGGAACTTATAGTCGCTCAGTTCGTAATGTGGATCGAAAGGGGTGTCGATGGTATGATGTTCCATCCCCTCCTCCACCGTCTTTTCCTCAGGCGTGTCCTCAATGACGAATTCCACTTCATCCGCAGGATTGACGATTTCCAAAGGCATGTCGTTGGCAGGATTCTCTTGGGGTTCTTCTTTTATAGTGTTTTCCGCAGGTCTATGGATCACCGTGATAGGAGGCAATTCATCATCCTCAAAATCTTCAAATTCTTCAAGTTCTTCCCCCGGATGGCCTTCAGGATTCTCATTTAAGTTCTCATCATCCTGATCCTCAGTGTTTTCAATAGGCTCTATCTCATTTTCATTGACCTGCTGTTGCAGTTTCAAGGCCTTCCGTTCAGCTCGGCGTTCACGCCATTCCCTGATGGCATCCATATTAAGGTTGAACTCAAACAACAGATACAACAGGAAGACAAAGATGATGGTGAGCACCACGCCCGACTTGCCCATAAAGCCGAAGATGCTGGCGTTAAGGAACTTACCCACTGCTCCACCAAAAATCTCACAAACCATGTTAGGCGCCACAAAGTGGATGAAACCGAAAAGCAATGGCACCCATGCCAATGACATGATGCCGAGTTTCCAAAGGTTCCACACTTTGATTTTAGTGCCAATCGTATAATATAAGCCAATGGTTGTCAGCAGATAAACAAAATACAAGGATCCGATTCCGAAGGATTCCTTGATGAGGACTTGAGCCAGGAAAGCACCCAACGACCCCGTGACACTGTCGAATTGGATGGCTTTACCAAAGAACGTGGTTCCCGTTTCGTGATAGGAGCCACTGAAATAACTCACAAAAAAGGAAAGGATCGAGATGGCAAGGAACAGGGAAAGGCACAAGACCAGAAAACCCGCTACATACTTGATGCGCGGATCAGGAGTGCGAGGCCCTTTCTCTGTTTTCTCTTTCTTGGGCTTCTCGGCTTTCTTGGGACTTTTTTTAGGCTCGTCAGCCTTTTTCTTGGGTTTGGGATCCACTTCGTCAAGAATGGCCGGGTTCTCAACTTCCAGCGGAGGTTGGGGTTTGGGTTTGAAGGTATTCTCTTTTCTCTTGTTCTCTGCCATAGTCAATGCTTATTTCGGGATTCTAAACATACGTCTCCAGCGGATGCCGCCGTTCACTTTATCAACGGACAGCCACACGAAGACAGCCTTGCCAACAATATGGTTCTCAGGCACAAAGCCCCAGTAGCGCGAGTCAGCCGAGTTATGGCGGTTGTCACCCATCATCCAATAGTAATCCATCGCGAAGGTGTAACTGTCAGCGGGTTGACCATCGATGTAAATCTGATCGCCTTTCACTTGCAGGTCGTGCAACTCGTAGGCATGGATGATGCGTTCGTAAAGCGGCAGGTTTTCCAGGGTCAGCTGGATGGTCTCACCTTTCTTGGGCAGCACGATGGGGCCGTAGTTATCGACATTCCACGGATAGAGGTCGGGACGGTGCGGGAAAATCTCGTAGTTGATGCCTTCGCCTGCAGGAGTGACATTGCGTTCCGCCGAGGTGATAAACGAGAGCTGGCGCAGTTCCTCAGCCACTTTCTCACTGATGTTCAGGATGGCCTCGTTGGGATTGGCACCACGGTAAGCCTCGGTGATGTTGTATTTGTCGAGGATACGCTTGTTGATGCCGTTGCCAGTGGTGGTGACGGTATAGTTGAACTGCATGTTCTCAGGCTGGAAGCCTTTTTCGCCGTTGATATACACAATGCCGTCAATGATCTGGAGCTTGTCGCCAGGCATGCCGATAAGGCGTTTCACATAGTTCTCACGCTTATCGACCGGATGGGCGATGACTTTGCCGAAGGTCTCATGGTCGTTCCATACCCTTTCACGCCCGTATTCACGGACAAGGTCGTAGTAGCTCACGCTGCTCTGGAACTTATCGCACACGGTGTCGCCGGCAGGATAGTTGAACACGATGGGATCGTTGCGCTTGATGGTGGAGGTGCCGGGATAGCGGTGATACGGCAACTTGATCCACTCCACATACGACTTCTTGGTGGTGCTGAAAGGCAAGGTATTGTGCACAAACGGGAATGAGAGCGGTGTATTGGGACGCTTGGGACCGTAGTGTATCTTACTGACGATGAGATAGTCACCCACGCAGAGCGACTTCTCCATGCTGGAGGTCGGGATGGTGAAAGCCTCGAACACGTATGTGCGGATGATGAGGGCGGCCACCACGGCAAACACGATGGCATCAAACCACTCGCGGGCAGTCGATTTCTTGGGTCTTGTGGTCTTGTCTGGATCCTGATACTTGTCATCCTTCACGATGAATGGGAAAAAGGCGAACGGCAGGATGGCGGCCATGAACTCCTCCCAAACCTTGAATCGTCCGAAACATTTGCCCAGCTCAACAAGCATCAGCAGAAGCATGAAGATGTTGATGTACGGGAAGACGATGAAAAACCACCACCAGAATTTCCTGTTTTTGCGGATGATTTTCAGCATCACGTA
>LXOW01227512.1_pt1 | contig 14556 bp, 4 predicted proteins | sample 1368591 | NCBI WGS metagenome assembly LXOW01 (sample SAMN04884650, study PRJNA319009) | bovine gut metagenome | isolation source: Cow rumen | host: Bos taurus | place: Italy: Legnaro (PD) | collected 2014-07-09
TCGTCTGGCTCGACAAGATCCACGTCGATCCGTCCGAATACGGCCCGAACGAGGCGTTCGCCGTCCTCAAGCTCTCCTCCTCGGGCGACCTCATCCAGCTCGCCGACCCGAACAAGACGGTCGCCGACAAGATCAATTTCAAGGACAAGAAGCAGATTAAGGGCTACTCCTACGGCCCGGGCACGATTTCCTATGGGCCCATGGCCGGGACTGTGACCAACGTCTACATGAAGACCGCGACGCCCGGCGCGGCGAACGTGACCGAGGGCTGGGGCGACTTCACGCCCGCGGTGACGTTCTCCGAGCCGCACGGCTACAAGACCGAGGCGTTCGAGCTGACGCTCGGTCGAGCCGACGACACGAACAGGACGGACGGCATCTACTACACGCTCGACGGCACGTCTCCCACGACGGCCTCGACGCCCTACACCGGGCCGATCTCGATCACCAATACGACGATCGTCCGTGCCGCAGTGCCGGTCGTCGGTTCCATCCTGCAGTTCGACACATCGGCAACCTATCTCTTCCTCGACGAAGTCCTCGCGCAGGAGCGCTCGACGAGTGCGCCGGCCGGGACGGTCGGCTTCCCGAACAACAGCTCCAAGCAGGCCATGCTTTACGGCATGCTGCAGCTCACGGGTGAGGACCGCGAGCGCATGTTGGTGGGCTTCACGAACTCGATTCCGACAATCTCCGTCGTGACCGACCCGGGCAACCTCTTCAACAGCACGACGGGCGTCTACGTGAACGCGAAGGGCGAAGGCGTAGAGTGGGAGCGCCAGATCATGCTCGAGCAGTTCGACCCGACGGGCGTCGGCGCGGACTTCTCGCAGCCCGCCGGCATCCGCATCCGCGGCGGCAACAGCCGCCAGCCGTCCTGGGCGAAGCACGCGATCCGCTTCTTCTTCCGTAGTTCCTACGGCGAAAGCAGCCTCGCCCAGAAGATGTTCCCGGGCGAGCTCCCGAAGGAGGCCGGCGAATACGACAAGCTCGATCTGCGCTGCTCGCAGAACTTCTCCTGGGCGAACGCGAAGAGCACGATGGACACCTTCGTGACGGAGGTCTTCGCGCGCGACTCGCAGCGCGACATGGGCCAGCCCTACACCAGAAGCCGCTACTGCCACCTCTTCCTCAACGGCCAGTATTGGGGCCTCTACCAGTCGCAGGAGCGCGGCGACGAGCACTGGGGCGAATCCTACCTCGGCGGCGACTCGCTGCAGTACGACGTGATCAAGGCGGCGTCGAGCTGGGCGAGCGGAAGCCTCTCCTACACGATCGAATGCAACGAAGGCACGTGGGACGCCTGGAGCAACCTCTGGGAGATCGCCACCAAGGAGGGCTTCGCCGGGGACTACACGAACAACTACAACCGCATTCTCGGCCTCAATCCCGACGGCACCCGCAACCCGAACTATCCGATCCTGCTCAACGCCGAGAGCCTGCGGGTCTTCATGTTCTCGACGCACTTCATGGTGGACAAGGACGGGCCGACCTCGCCCTACAGCGGCATTGACGTAGGTCATGCCAACAACTTCAACGCCGTCCGCAACCGTGACGACGCCGGCGACGTGAACGGTTTCGTCTTCCTGCGCCATGACGCGGAGGTTTCGATGGGAATGGAAAGCAAGGTTACAGCGGACAAGAACCCGACCTTCTGGGGCACGGACGCTCCGGAGGCGCCGGCTGTGGGTAGCCCCGACCTCTCCGGTGGCCTCGGCAAGTTGAAGTTCCGCACGATTCCGTACTTCACGCCGGCGGAGCTGCACTACCTGCTGATGCAGAACCCGGTCTACGCCCGCGAATACGCCGACGCCTTCTATAAGTTCTTCCTCAAGGAAGGCGGCGCGATGACCGTTGAAAAGAGCACCGAGCGCTACGCAAGCCGTATGGCCGAGATCGACAACGCCATCGTCTGCGAACAGGCTCGCTGGGCGCAGAACGGCCAGACGCGCACCACGTGGCTGAACGCCTGCAATACGGCGACGAACTTCATCAAGAGTCGCGTCTCCAACATGAAGAGCCAGTACCAGACGGCCGGCTGGTATCCCTCCATCGAGCCGCCGGCCATCGGAGACGCCACCGGAGCGGCCTACGAGGGCAACGTCGTCCCCTACGGCGAGCTGGTCTACATCACCACCGCCGTCGCCGACGGGGCGATCTACTACACGACGAACGGCGTGGCCGACCCGATGGACGACGGCGTCCTGTACACCGACGGCTTCCCGATCCCGGACACCGGCTTCACGGTCCGCGCACGCGTCTTCAAGGACAACGAGTGGTCGGCGCTCCAGGAAGTCGCGCTCGAGGCGGACGTCCCGAACGACCAGCGCTACGGCATCCGCATCGCGGCGATCCTGAACGCGGCGGTCAACGATCCGGCCGACGAGTTCATCGTCCTGACGAACATCCTCGACCGGGCGGTTGACCTGAACGGACTCTCGATCTGGAGCGAAAAGACCGACAAGGCGCTCACCAAGCTCACCGAGATCGGCGCAGGCGTCGAACTCGCGGCCGGCGGGACGATCAAGCTGACGCGAGCCGAATACTGGCCGGATCCAGCCGAGAAGATCAAGCTGAAGAACGGCGACATCTTCGTGGATCTCCGCGACTTCAACGGCAAGCGCATCCAGCACACCGAGGTCAATTCGGAGGGGTGGTTCCAGACGGTTCCTGGCGACAAGACCACCGCCGCCTGCAACAAGACAGGCCGCTGGTTCATCGCGCTCGAGTTCCTTGGCGACACCGAGAAGGGCGAAGTCACGCTAGAGACCCAGTGGATGGCGTCGCCCGAGGCGCCGGCGATTCCCCTGCCGGAGGACCCGACCGCCAAGGATGAAGTCCTCTCGGTGATCACCAACAATGCCGCCATCGAGGACTGGTACGTCGGGATCAGCACGAATAGCGTCGACGGCTATATCTNNCGGTTGAGCTTTGCTATCTGCTCAACAACAACGTTCTCGACGCAAGCGTGACGACAAATGCCGCGGTCGAGCTGAAGATCCCGTCGATCTCGTTCGATCCGACGACAGGCCATGTCATTGTTGACGGTGCGCTCTTGATCCACAACAGCGAAGTGACGCGCACTGTCAACGGCGATGTGCGGCTCTACTACGCCGATTCGCTCGAAGCGCTCGAGACTTCCACGCAATACTTGCAGATCTCGCCTCCTTCCTTCCCGGTCGAGAAGGACGCCGGCACGACGGTCAACATTCCCGCCCGCTTCTATCGCCTGAAGATCGAGACTGAATAACCCCGCAATCATGTCAAAACACTTTCAGCAAACCAAAGGAAACAAAATGATGAAACACACACGTTTCACCCTCGCCGCGTTTCTCTTCGCACCGCTCTTCGCCGGGGCCGGTACGCTCGACACGACCAAGTTCGGCAAATACGCCGAGTTCACCGCGTCCGGCAATGTCAGCGGCAATGTGGTCGTCAAGGATCTACCGGTCCCCGTCCATTTTTCGGCGGCGAACATCGGCGGTCTCGACTACAACGACATCGGTCTTACGAAGCAGGCTGCCTATTCGACGCTCCGGTTCGCGGACGCCAACGGCGACAACCTCGACTACGAGATCGCAACCTGGAACACGTCCGGAGAATCGATCGTCTGGGTCTCCGTTCCGTCGATCAAGAACAAAGATACGAAGTTCACCGCCTACTTCGCGCCAGACGCCGGATACCCGCTTCCGACCGTCTATCCGACCAACGTCTGGACTAAGGTCGGCTACATCGGCGTCTGGCATCTCGATGCAAAGGACGGGAACGGACAGTACGAGGACTCTTCCGGCGTCACGGGTCCGGTAGGTCCAGTGGACGACAATGCCTCCTATCCAGACCCGACAGCCGTGACCGCCTACGGCGTCGGAAACTACCTCGCGAACAACGATGCCGGGCTTTTCATTCCGGCGAGCGTTTCAGCAAACTGGGATTTCGGCGACACCGGCGTCACGTTTGAATCTTGGGCGCTGCCCGGCGGCGACTGGGAATGGATGTTTTCCAATGTTTCAGGACAAGTCAGCCCTGGCTTCATCATCGGCGTCGCCCAAAACAAGATTCGGTGGAATACGAAGGGCGACGGGTGGCGCAAGAAATTCTACAAGGACAACAATTGGTCAGGCTATGGGGCGGAATGGAGACATCTTGCCGTGACGTATATGAAATCCAGCGGCAGCGCGCTTTCTAAGGGATGCGTTTACGTTTGGCGGCCAGAACCTGCTACGTTCGCGAAGTTAGATGGCGATGTTTATCCTTCGACTCGCGACAATCAATTCACGTTCGACAACGGCTGCTACCTTATGTGTTCGGTCGGCAATACGATTTTGGGCGTTGACGAGATCCGTATCCGTGCTTCCGAGACGGCGCAAACATGGGCGAGAGCGAATCATACGGCGCAGACGAGCGGCTTTCTGACCTACGCCGCCGTAAAGGTCACAGGCGCGAAGATTGCGTCGACGGGAATCACGGCGGCCTCGCCGACATACTCCACGGTTCAATTGTCCGGCTCTTTCACGGTGGAGGACGATGTCGTGGGTGCCGTCCCGGTGTTGGCCGTTCTGACGCCTGCGGGCGGATCGAGCGTCACGGTGCCGGTCGGTACGATTAGCGTCTCGTCGCAGGATTTGGCTGTGACGAATATCAATGATTTGCTCCCCGGGACTTCATACGCGGTGAACTTCACGGTGACGTACGACGGGAAGACCACGAGTTCGGCGAGCACCTCCTTCACGACGACGGCGCTCCCCGTTCCGACGCTTTCCGGTGTCGGCGATGCGGCCGCGACGCTGTCTGGCGCCTTCTCCCTGTCTGGCGCATCCTACACGGCAGGCACGGCGAACGCCGTCTTCACGGAAACCCTGACCGGAAATTCCGTTTCCGCCCCGGTCGCCGATCTTTCCACTCCGACCGCGACGGCGACGCTTGCAAGCGACAGGGACTATCGGGTTCGCTTCGTCTTCCAGCGTTCCGACGGTCTTACGGTCCAGACACGAACGGTGCTTTGCAGTACAACGGGGACGCGGAAGCTTGATCCAATCGCGTATACGTCGAGGCTCGCCTTCACTGCAGCGGGCTATGCCGGCTCCTCGACATTGGAGAACTTTCCCGTTCTTGTCCGTCTCTCGACGGCCATTCAAGGATTCGACTACGCCAACATCAATCAGTCCGACATTCGGTTCGCCGATGCGAACGGCACGCTTCTCGCGCACGATGTCGAGAGGTGGGACACCACGGGCACATCGCTCATCTGGGTGTCGGTGCCGTCTCTCTCCGGCACGACGACGGCGTTCAAGATGTATTGGAATCCGAAGGCTGGCGCGACGGTCCCTGCAGCCCGTGCGCCCCAACGCGTCTGGACGCTCGCGGGGTATGCGGCCGTGTGGCACTTCAGCGAGCAGAACACCGATGGTTCCTATCCGGATGCTTCCGGCTATGGGGCGACCGCCGTCCGAATCGGCGGCGACGAGACGCCCAACGCCCCGACGACTGATGGCACTTCAGCGAACGGCAGTCCCTGGCATGTTGCCAACTCCTACTTGAAGGTTGATGCGTCCAATACCGCGGATTGGTATTTCTCTGAAACCGGCTACACGATTGAAACATGGATCAAGCCGTTGCCAAAGGACTCCTCGGCCGGATTTGATGAACGCCATCGAATGTTCACTTGGGGTGGAGGGGACACTACTGGGAATACCTTTGAGCTTGGCCGAGATATGATCGGCCAATATGCTGGCGGCGACAACAAAGGAAATTGGCCAACCGGAATTCAGAATAAAGACGTGTGGCGCTTCTTGACGGGCGTGTGGAGGACTGCCTCCGGTGCAATCTCCCCTTACGGGTCTTTCTGCAACGGATCGACTCAAGTATTGAACAAAGGGCTCGCAGCCTGCGATTTCGTAGAAAACGGAATGGGCCTTACGGGCACGTTGGCGCCCAAAGGTCTTCTTGGATTCCCCATCGACGAAGTGCGAATCCGCCGCGGAGGGACGACTGCAGACTGGATGGACGCCAATTACGCCACGCAGGTTTCCGGTTCGACATTCCTGACCCCAGGCAGTGTCGTTTCGGGGCCCGCCGGTGTCATGTTCCTGATCTACTGATCGGCGGNNCGGCAAATCCGCCGCGGCTCCGCATTTTCTACACGTTCTACATGTTCTACACGGCTATAACCACCCATCTCCCACTCCAACTCTTCACTCAAATTTCGTTGTCGGGCTTGTCGCAAGGGGCGTTATTTGCTATAATTCCATGCAGAGATCGTAACTTAGTTCGCGGGGGAAATGTGGCCATAAGATTTCGCTATCTTTTCTTGGCAACGTTGCTCAGCTCGGCGTTATTCGCCGACGTCTTGCCATGCCCTACTGGTTTTTCATTCGACAAGGGCGCGCTCTTCACCGTTGCTGGCTATACTGGCTCTTCGCCGCTATCTGGCTTCCCGGTGCTTGTCCGCATTGCGGTGAATTCGCCTGTCGGATTTTCATATGCGGATTTGCATTCTCCGTCCAATGGTTCCGACTTGTGCTTCATAGATATGGACGGCAATGGCCTGCCGTTCGAGATTGACACATGGAACACAAACGGCACGTCGCTTATCTGGGTAAAGCTTCCGTTGATGACGAACGGCACCGAGTTCGTGATGTGTTGGGGTGCGACGGTGAGCGGTAAGACGGTTTGCGGCGCCAATCCATGGAACGACTACACCGGCGTCTGGCACTTGAACGAGACGGGAGGGGGAGTGGCGAATGTCACCGATTCGACGACCAACGGTCTTTCAGGTGTGACAGTCGCCTCCTCTTCTGCCGTGGACTCCTCTGACGCCATAGTTGGCGGCGCGCGGCATGTGACGACGAGCGACAAAAACAATCCAGGTATCAATTCCGGCATCACTATTGACCTATCGGATACCGCTAAGCAAACGGCTGTCAACGGACTCGGAACGGAGTTCACGGCGTCGATGTGGGTTCGCGTGACCGCCGATTTCAATTACTTCTATCTCGTGAGTCGCAAGAGTTCCGACGGCTATGCCTCCTGGGGTGTGCAGACGTTGAACGACACGACCGGGCAGGTTCGTTTTTATTCTGCTGGAACTACGGAGAACCAGTGCGCTTCGCCCCAGTTGTCGGTTGCGCTTGCGGCGAAGAACCAATGGCACAAAATCGACTTGTGCTGGAAGTCCGACGGCACCTATGTCATCTATCAGGACGGCGCGAACAAGCTCACAGGAAATCTCTATGGGCAAACCCGGGCCGTTCAGGGCGATCTAAATCTCTCGCTCGGAGGTGCTCTCCAGAACGGAACCAAAAAGGGTGGACGCGGTCTCAACGGCGATCTCGATGAGGTTCGCCTGCGCGCGTTCGTTCCGAGCGATGATTGGGCGGCCGCGGACTACGCGACACAGGCGAATCCCGCGTTCCTTACGGCCGGCATCGCCCGCCCATATGGTGAATCCCCCAACCCAATGGTCGGGATTCAGGTTTCGCCTGTAGGCTACACCAACGCGACGGTCACGGTTTCCGTAACTGATTTCGGAACTGGGGCCTCGTCTGCGGATATAGTTCTGGAGGTGTCCGCGACTGGCGATTTCGCCTCGCCATTCCTGAGGGAAATCTATTCAGTAGGAGCCGCGGATTCGCGTTCGTTCGATGTACTAGGTCTTTCAACCAACGAAACATATTTCGTCCACGCCTTCGCCACGAACAATCTCGACGCCGCTGTCGAGGTCGGTCCATACTCATTTACGACGCTCGCACCAGGAGTGCCAGCAGCGTCTGTCTCGCTGGCAACTCGCGGGACCGATTCGATCGCTGTGTCTGGAGTTGCAACATCGTTCGGAGCTGGGTCATCGTTTGCGTCGATCCGTCTTGAGGTTTCCACTGACGACTTCGTCACGACTGAGTTTTCCGACTGGAGAGTCGCTTTGTTGGATGCACCACTAATCTTGTCAGTATCCAACCTTGTTGCGCTTACGGGTTATGACGTTCGTATTCGCCTCCACAATGAATGGGAGCTTGAAACAGTGGTGTCGCTTGGGCGCGTCTATACGTTGCCGCCGTCTGGCGTCAAAGAACTATATGTAGATTCGCTTGGCTCGGGCAGCGGATTGTCGCCTGAAAACGCCTTGCCGAAGATTCGCGAAGCGCTAGAAATCGCCGGGGCCGACTTTACCATCTGGGTTCGCGGCGGTGAAGGGCGCGCCTATGGCGTTACGAACAATACAGATACGCTGCAGATCCCCCCTGAAATGGAAGGGCTTTCCATCCGTGCCTACGAGACGATGCCTGGCGATGGCGGCCGCGCGGACGTCGTGATTTCCGATACGTATGTTGAAGACGGCAATAGATTCAACATAATTTCAAATGCTGCGACTGGCGTCACGATTTCCGGGCTCGCATTTTCATTTGGGACTCATTCCATTGGCAAGCAGGATGTAGCCGGATGCTCCATATTCTGGAGCGACGGCGCGTTTCCAACGGTTGAGAACTGCGTATTCCGCATGCCGAGACCTACTGGATATGCCGGGAGCGGAACGACTCCGCTTGTTTGGTGCAGGACAACGGATGCGACTAACCTAGTGGTTCGCGGATGTGAATTCTACAACACGCGTTGCTGGTCTGTTGGTCATGGATACTTCCCCATCAAATGCATGAGCAACGCACAGATTGTCAACAACGTGTTTTCCAATGTCAATTCGGTCGTCACTCCCGAACAACATGACTGGCGACGGAGTGGTGACATCCCTAGCGGGAACGTTCTAATTGCCTCGAACATCGTTTATGGCGCGAACGAACACACAGTGGGCGAAGTATCCTCGGGAATCTTGCGCGGCACTTATCCGGGGCCGTCAAGCGCCGAAATCGCGTATAACAGGTTTATATTCGACCGGAACGCTCGTCGGGAAAACGGCAGTGCGCTTCCGCATTGCGTATGGATGTCTCTTGGTGGAGCGTTCGCTTCACCCCTCTCTGGTTGGGATGCCACCTTGATCCACCACAACACTTTCGTGGGGGGCGAGATCGCATTTTTGATAAAGAGTACCAATTCTCGTAAGGATCGTTTCTACAACAATCTCATTGTTCTTGATGCGGGGGGCATAAACATTGTGGAAAACTTCTCGACCAATGTGACGTCGTTCGTCTCGCCGTCTTGCTTTAGGGCTAATGCCTTGTTGTCGGATGCGTTTAATGGCGGTGCCGCGACGGAACAGGAGGGGTATTCTCTCGAGGCGGGTCTTGATATTGTGGACAACATCACTCTCGCCGCCCATCCAGAATTCATCTGCACGAACGACATCTACAATGCCGACTTCTATCGCGTTCGTTGCCATCCAGGAGATCCGAATCTGAAGCGGCTTGGCTGGATGGGGCCTGACGGCTTGCAGCCTCGCTTCATTGGTGCACTTGAACCAGTTGTCCCGGGCTCGTTCACAATTCACCTACGGTAGTTGCATGGTCAGGATTGGTGAGATCTTGTCGAGGTTGGCGAGAGGCGCCTCTCTCTTGGCGCTGGCGTTTCTCGCCTCGCTTGCGGCATATACGGCACAGGCATTGCCTGGGCCTACGTCTGCTGCATTCGACAAGGGCGCGCTTTTCACCGTCGCCGGCTACGAGGGCTCGTCGCCGCTTTCCGGCTTTCCAGTACTTGTTAGAATCGCAGAAAACTCCCCGGCCGGATTTTCCTACACCAATTTGCATAATGGTATCGCCGCTGATTTAAACGATGTCGACATCGCGTTTGTCGGGCTTGACGGCGCCGGCCTCCCCTACGAGATCGACACGTGGAACACCAACGGCACGTCGCTGATCTGGGTTAAGCTTCCTGCGATGGAGCAGGGCTCGCAGTTCGTCATGTGCTGGGGTTCTGATTCGAGCGGTCGCGCCGTCTGCTCCGCCAAGCCTTGGTCCGACTACACGGGTGTCTGGCACATGAACGAGGCGCCCGCTGGCGTCACGACGATCCATGACTCGACCGCCAATGAACTCCACGGAACTGCTGTCGAAACCTCCTCCTCGAAGACGGACGGCATGGTCGGACGCGCGAGGTTCATCACGTCGAACACGGCCAACGCGGCAGGCTCGCCATACGATTCGGGAGTGACGATTGACATGACGGACGATGCGGCTAAGCTCAATGCCGTCAACGCCATCGTTCCGGAATTCACGGCGTCCTTCTGGGTTCGCCCGCAGAACAACGCCCAGTGGTGGTACTTCATTACCCGCAAGGCGGCGGACAAGGGGCCTGGCTGGGGGCTTCAGAATGGTTCAAGCGGGAACAACGCCTCCTTCAAGGTCTTTCGTGCCTATGGTAATTCGGAGAACGATGGCGATTGCTTGAACTTGTCGGATGTCACCGCCCTCGAGAAGCAGAAGTGGGTGAAGCTGGACGCGGTCTGGATGTCCGACAAGGCATTCAAGCTTTACGTGAACGGTATCTGCGCGAAGGAAGGCGTGCTGAAAAACCAAGCCGACAACGGCAATCAGACCAAACTTGCGATCGGCGGTGCGTTGGCACCGACGGCAAACGACCAGAAGTCCGGCCGCGGCGTTTACGGCGATATGGATGAGGTACGTCTCCGCTCAGGTGCCCTCGATCCCGACTGGATCGCGGCCGACTGCGCGACGGTGACGAATGCGGCATTCCTGACCGCTGGAACGGCCGAGGAATACGAGGCGAATAACGGCCCGCTGGCGGACATTCAGGTGTCGGACGTCGGCTACACAAACGCGGTGGTCACGGCCACGGTCTATTCGCGCGGCGCAGGCGCGGCGTCGGCGGACGTGACGGTCGAGATTGCCGTGTCGACCGACTTCGCCTCGCCAATCTGGGCGACGAAGTATACTGTCGTCGCGGACGATGACGCTCGCGTCGTTGCCACGCCCAGTCTCGCGTTAGGGACGACCTATTACGTCCGCGCCGTTGTCTCGAACAACCTTGATGCGGTCGTGACGACACCAACGGCCACGTTCACGACGCCCGACCCCGGTCCTGTTTTTTCTGCGAGCGTAATTACGGAGCACATCGTCCCGGACATTTTTCTTTCGTTCGCAAATCCGGGATTTGGCTCGGCGGTTACCCAGATCACAGTAGAGGTATCGGCCTCCGGCGATTTCACAAGCCCCGATCTGACCAAGACGCTCCTGGTGAACCTCGCCGCGATGCCGACGAACGTCAACGACATCTCGCTCATGGGACTTCCGTCCGCTTCTCCCTTGTACTATCGTTTTACCGCCGTGAATTCGGACGGCCACAGCACAACCATCTCCTTGTCGGGCGATTCGCCTCTTGACGGGAACAACGTCTGGTCTGGACTTTCCGAGGGCATTGAAGCTGTCGATGCCTATGTCTTTTCGGGTGGGCTCCCGGGGCCTGGGAAAACGCTTTACTTCACCTCGCCCGCCGGCCTGAGCCCAGTCATCGACCAGGACACCACAATGCCAGCATTGCGTTTCACGGACGGCAAGTCCGAGGCGGTCGACACGTCATACCTGAATGGCTACCACAGCTGCGGATACGACATGTCTGGATCTGGCGTCCTGACCTTTAGCGGAGAAAAGCCAATACTGCATGCCTCTCTTGGCACCAATGTCGTGCGGAATCCGATTCTGTTCGATCGCCCGAGCAACAAGACGGTTTATGTCACCAGCATCGGTGGCCGGCTTGATCTCACTGGAGAGCTGATGCTGCCGGAGGGAGTCACGAACACAACGATGCGCGTGGGCGATCCGACCTGGGCCGGTGGTGAACTCCACTTTGGCGGCCCATCGCCCGACTTCACGGGAAGGCTTTATCTCGAGCACCAGTTCACGCTGTCGCTCGACAACCCAAATGCCATGACGAACGTGAGCTCAGTCTATTTCGGGGACGGATGGGGGTCTTTCACCCACTTGAAGAACAACACCGGTGCCCCCATGACGTTCCCGCGCTGCGCGAAGATATCCAACACGACGGGCTGGTCGTGCACCCGGACCTGCTACGCCGGCGCTCCGTTCATCTTCCCCATCGCAACCCTTGTCTGGTGTCCGCGCGAGTCCACCGGCAGCACCATAGACGCCGACCTGATGGTAAAGAACCTCGAGGTTGCGAAGCATGGCTCTAACGGCAACGCCGTGTTCGACAAGGTGGGCGGCGGCACGCTGGCTGTCATGGACACGACAAGGTGGGATACCAACGTCTGCAAACACCTCGTCAGACTCCGCAGCGGATGCTTTTGGGCGATGACCGATGCCGGCCTGCCCCCGAGTGGCGAGTTTTACATAACCATGGATCAAGCCTGGCAGAGCACGATCGGTCTGAGTCGTGACTTTTATCCTAGGCTCGACGGTTCCTCGACGCCGCGCATGTTCCAGGAGAGCAAGTGGGCCAGCTGGGGCTTCACTGGCTTCGGCGGCGAGCGCACCGTCTGCTGGAACGCGGACCCGACGCTCAACCTCACCAACACCACGAGCGGCACCGTGTCCATCCCGCTTGGGGACGCCGCGCACACGAACGCCAACGGCAAGGCCTACAGCGACTACTACGCGTATCCCGCGTACCTCATGTTCGGCAACCGCTCGGAGTTCGCCGACGGGACCATCCTCTTCCTGAACCCGATCCGCTACGAGCTCGGGCAGGAATGGGACACGAAGACCTTCTTCGAAAGCACGAACCACGTTGTTGCCGCGCGCCTTCGTGGCTCGCTCCGGCTCGGCTCCCGCAACAAGACGTGGACTTTCACCGGCCGCAAGTTTGGCGGATACCTTGCGCTTGAGGCGGACAACGCGGACTTCAACGGCAATATCAGCGTGACCGAGAAGGGCAACCTTCTCGTGAACTCGAACCTCGTTGCTCGGGCCGTCACGGTGCAGGCGGGCTGTGGCCTTGGCGGCACTGGCTCCATCGGAACTACTAGCACAGACGGCACGACTGTGAAGAGTGGCGGTTCGCTTTTTGGCGGCGAATGGAACAAGGGCGGAACGCTTACGCTTGGCGACAGTGTCAAGTTCGAGGGCGGTTCCGCGCTGCGCGTCGAGGTCGGCGCCTCGAGCGATAGCATCGGATTGGTAAAGCTCGCCGCCGACGCCGCGCTCACGCTTACCGCGCCCATCTATGTGGATGTTGACACAGATCCTGCCATTTCTCCAGCCTACGTCGTGTCTCGCAAGATACTTGACTGGAGCGAGGTCTTCCCAGACCCTGTTTCTGCGCCGCCGCTAGCGAATTTTGTGGCGCGTCCCGAGAGAAATCCAGACCTCAGGCGCATAAGCATCTCTATACGCGAAGATGGCCTTTATGTGGGCTACGTCTCGGTCCGTCAGTCCGTGGCGACGATCATGACGCTCCGATAGGCCATATTTTATGCGTGATCTTCTCGATCATCTCTCTTGACTTTGTGCTGTAATTGGGTGTATAATTTCTACCGTGAAGCGGTTGATTATATCCATATTTGCGCTGTGGACACTTGCTTCTACGGCCTTTGCCGACCTAGTCGGCCTCTACTCATTCGACGGGTCCAATCCCCTTGAAGCGGTGATTGGCTCGCCCGCCAAGGAGGGCGTGTCATCTGGCAACAACCAGGCCGCCACTCTCACCGACACTATGTCGACGCTATCGCTGGTGTTGGATTCCGCAGTCCTCGGCGACCGTACAGGTGTAATCGCCGTGCCAAGCCGCAGTACGCTCGCCATTCCGAATCCTGGTCTCCAGAAGAACTGGACGATTGCGTTCTCGTTCTACGTTCCGGAGAATGCAACCTGGCGATGCTTCTTCCAGTTTGGCAGCTCTGGGAACAGCAGCGACGGCTCGCTTTTCATCAAGAGCAACACGGACATTGGCGCATCAGGATCCTATACTACTGGTATCTCGGGCATTGTCGGCGCGTGGCACCAGCTTGTCGTCTCCAGCGCGAACAATACGCAGACTATTTGGCTCGATCAGCAGAAGCTCGACCAGACTCGTGCTTGGGACATCGCCGGCATGTCGCTATTGCAGTTCTCGCTCGACAACGACGGCGAGGACGCAACGATGTATTTCGACGAAATCCGCCTCTACGACGAGACGGCACCCGTGGAGGTCTTCCCGGATGGTGTTCTGGAAGGTCCGGCTTTGCTCGCACGTTGGACCGAGTCGTCCTATACCGACACCTGGGGCTCGTTCTCCCGCGCACCCGACCGAATAATCGAAGACCTGCCGTCTCGCACCTACGTCTTCTCCCGCCACGGCTCGTTCACGTTCGCGCCGAACAAAGCGAGCGCAGACGCTGAGATTCTCGTTGTTGGCGGTGGCGGCGCGGGCGGCTTGGTTCGCGGCGGTGGCGGCGGTGGTGGCGCGGTCGTCCACGTGCAGCATGTTAACCTGGCGGCGCAGACTTATACGGCGACTGTCGGCGCGGGCGGCATTCCGGATATCTTTACCTATTGGTATTACGGTTCGGACGACATTGGGAAACTTCATCCAGGCCCCTCGACTGCCGCCACCTGTGGCGGCGCGTCGTCCGTCTCGACTGCTGGCGGCACGATTGTGACTGCTCCAGGCGGAGGCGGTGGCGGGAACTTCAATTTCGCGAACGCGAACATCCCTGCCGAG
>LXOW01400889.1_pt1 | contig 14554 bp, 9 predicted proteins | sample 1368591 | NCBI WGS metagenome assembly LXOW01 (sample SAMN04884650, study PRJNA319009) | bovine gut metagenome | isolation source: Cow rumen | host: Bos taurus | place: Italy: Legnaro (PD) | collected 2014-07-09
ACCCAGCTCTTCGGCGACCACATGATGATTGCCAACGCTACCGGATGTTCTTCCATCTACGGCGCCTCCTTCCCCGCCTCCCCGTATTGCACCGATGCCAAGGGCCACGGCCCCGCATGGCAGAACTCCCTCTTCGAGGACTTCTGCGAATTCGGTCTGGGTATGCACCTGGGCTCCGAGCGCATCCGTGAGACGGTCGCCGCCCTGATGAAGAAAGGCCTGGAGTGCAGCAAGTGCTCCGACGAGATGAAGGCTCTCTACCAGAAGTGGCTTGACAACAAGAACGACTACGCCGTCACCCGCGAGGTGGCCGACAAACTCGTTCCGATGATGGAGAAGTGCGGTTGCGACACCAGCAAGTCGCTGCTCGCCCTCAAGCAGTACATCCCCAGCCGCAGCCAGTGGATCTTCGGCGGTGACGGTGCCAGTTATGACATCGGTTTCGGCGGTCTGGACCACGTGCTGGCCAGCGGCGAGAACGTGAACATCCTCGTGCTCGACACCGAGGTTTATTCCAACACCGGCGGACAGTCCTCCAAGGCTACGCCTGCGGGAGCCATCGCCAAGTTCGCCGCTTCCGGCAAGAAGGTCCGCAAGAAGGACCTCGGAATGATGGCCATCAGCTACGGCTATGTCTATGTGGCCCAGGTGGCGATGGGTGCCAGCCCGGTTCAGTATATGAACGCCATCAAGGAGGCCGAGGCCTATGACGGACCGTCCCTCATCATCGCCTACGCGCCTTGTATCAACCACGGTCTGAAAGCCGGCATGGGTCTGAGCCAGAAGGAGGAGAAGTTGGCCGTCGAGTGCGGTTACTGGCACCTCTTCCGCTTCAACCCCGCGGCCGAAGCAGGCAAGAATCCGTTCACGCTCGACTCCAAGGAGCCTGACTGGAGCAAGTTCCAGGACTTCCTGAAGGGTGAGGTGCGCTTCGCTTCCCTGCAGAAGATGTATCCTGAAACGGCGGGTGAACTCTTTGCCAAGACCGAAGAGTTTGCGAAACTGCGGCTGGATACCTACAAGCGCCTCGCTAAGAGCGAATAATAAAAAGCCCTGCGCAGCCGTTGCTGCAGGGCTTTTTAGATACTTTCGGCCGTGCTACGAATCTATTGTAAAAATACCGGAACATACAGCGAATTCCAGGAGGGCACAACCCTCCTGGAGATGCTGCCGGCATTTGATTTCGACAAACCGTACGACATCCTCTCCGCCCGCGTCAACAACGTGTCGGAAGGCCTGAAATTCCGCGTCTATAATAGCAGGGACGTGGAATTTTTGGATTACCGTTCCTACAACGGGCGCAACGTGTATTGCCGCTCCCTCTGCTTTTTGCTCTGCAAAGCCGTCCGGGACCTGTATCCGGACTACAAGGTGGTGATGCGGCGTCCCATCTGCAAGGGATATTTCTGCCACGTAACCAAGCCGGACGGAACCGGGATTTCCGAGGAGGAGGTAACGGCGGTCCGCCAGCGGATGACGGAACTGGTGGAAAATGACATTCCGTTCCGCCGCCACGAGGTGAGGATCGACGAGGCGGTCCGCATTTTCGGCAAATACGGTTACGAGGACAAAATCAAGTTGCTGCGCACCTGCGGGGACGTGTATATTACTTATTACACCCTTCAGGATACCGCGGACTACTTTTATGATGCGGTCGTTCCCTCCACCGCCTATTTGAAGGTGTGGGCGCTGACCCCCTACCGGGGCGGGATGCTGCTCCGGGTACCGAACCGGCACAAGCCGATGGAACTGGCCCCGTTCAACGAACAGCCCAAGACCTTTGAGACTTTTGCCGAGACGCTGCGCTGGAACCGCATCATGGAACTGGATAACGTCGGTGACGTGAATTGCGCCTGCGAGCAGGGCAAGGCCCCGATCCTGATCCAGATTGCCGAAGCATTGCAGGAAAAGAAAATCGTCAGCATCGCCGAGGAAATCGAACGCCGCCACCGTGCGGCCGAACCGCTGCGCATCGTCCTGATTACCGGGCCCACGAGCAGCGGGAAAAGCACATTCTGCAAGCGCCTGAGCATTCAGCTGATGGCCTGCGGACTGCATCCGGTATCGTTATCCACCGACGATTACTTCGTCAATCGCGTGGATACGCCGAAACTGCCGGACGGGAACTACGACTTCGACAACTTTGAAACGGTGGATCACGATTATCTGCAAAAAGATATCCAGCGCCTGCTTGCAGGGGAAGAGGTCGAGGTCCCTGAATACAATTTCGTGACCGGCCGGCGGGAATACAACGGGAAGAAACTGAAACTGGACGCCGCTTCCGTGCTGCTGGTGGAGGGCATTCACGCCCTGAACCCGGCGCTGACGGACGGGGTTGCGGATCCGCTCAAATTCAAGATTTTCATCAACACGATTACCAGCACCTCGCTGGACGACCACAACTGCATCCCCACCAGCGACAACCGCCTGTTGCGGCGCATCGTGCGGGATTATAATAAGGGGGCGTTCAGCGCCCGGGAGACCATCGCCAACTGGCCGAACGTGCGCCGGGCGGAATCCAAGTGGATCTATCCCTATCAGGAAACGGCGGACGTGCTGTTCAACTCGGCCTATCTGGTGGAATTTGCGGTGCTCCGGCCCCACGCCGAACGCATTCTGGCCACCGTACCGAAAAACTGTCCGGAATATGCGGAAGTACACCGGCTTCTCCTGTTCCTTCATTATTTCCTTCCGGTGTCCGACAAAGACCTGCCGTCCACGTCTCTTATCAGAAGTTTCATTGACGCATGAAATATATCCGTCTTGAACAAGCACGGGGCATCCTCTTCGGGAATGAAGCGCTGACGCTATGCAAAGATGCCCTTGACAACGTCCGGAAAAGTTATGATTTTCTGGACGGCTTCCGTAAAGACAAAATCATTTATGGCATCAACACCGGATTCGGACCGATGGCGCAGTGGCGGGTTGACGACCGCTCACTCAAAGAACTCCAATACAACATCATCCGAAGCCATAGCACCGGTGCGGGGGAACCCCTCGACGACCTTTCGGTCAAAGCGGCGATGCTCGCCCGCGTCGGCACCTTCCTGCAGGGAAAATCCGGCATTCATCCCGAGGTGGTCCTGTTGCTGACGGAATTCATCAACCGCGGCATCTTTCCCTTTATCCCCCGCCACGGCAGCGTAGGGGCGAGCGGAGATCTCGTGCAACTGGCGCACATCGCGCTCGCGCTGATCGGCGAAGGCGAAGTCCACTACGAAGGCGAATGGCGGCCGGCGGCGGAAGTGCTTGCGCAATGCGGACTGAAACCGATGGAAATCCATATCCGCGAAGGGCTGTCCGCCACCAACGGGACCTCGGTCATGAGCGGCATCGCGCTGGTCAACCAGTTCCACGCGGAGCGTCTGCTCGACCTGAGCGTCCTGGCAGGCGTCTGGATGAATGAAATCGCAGGCTCGTACGACGATTTCATGGCGGAAGCGCTGAACGGCAGCCGTCCGCATCCCGGCCAGACGGAGATTGCCCGCAGGATGCGGGAAACGGCCAACGGCAGCCGGTGCCTCCTGAAACGGGAGCACGTGCTGTACAGCGGTGTGCACGATGAGGAAGTCTTCGAACATAAGGTACAGGCCTACTATTCCCTGCGCTGCACGCCGCAGATTCTCGGTCCGGTGTACGACACCCTGATGAACGCAGGGGAAATCCTGGAAACGGAAATCAATTCCGCCTGCGACAACCCCATCGTCGACCCCGATACGCAGAACGTCTATCACGGCGGCAACTTCCACGGCGACTACATCTCCCTGGAACAGGATAAAGTGAAAATTGCGCTGACCCGGCTGACCATGCTGGCGGAACGGCAACTGAATTACCTGTTCCACGACCGCATCAACGGCATCCTCCCTCCTTTCCTGAATGTAGGGAAACTGGGATTGAACTACGGCATGCAGGCCTGCCAGTTCACGGCCACCTCGACCACGGCCGAATGCCAGACCCTGTCGATGCCGAATTACGTCCACAGCATTCCCAACAACAACGACAACCAGGATATCGTTTCGATGGGCACCAACAGCGCCCTGCTCTGCCGTCAGGTGGTGGAGAACGCCTTCCAGGTGATGGCGATACACTTCATCGCCCTCGCCCAGGCCACGGACTGCCTTTCCCTGGCGGACAAACTCTGCCCCGCTTCCCGCGAAGCCTACGAGGCCGTCCGCAAGATACAGCCCCTCATCGTCGAAGATACTCCTTTTTATAAAGAGATTGCCGCCGTGACGGAATGGCTGAAACGCTAATCCGCGTCCAGTTCAATGTGAATGTCTCCGCCCGAGGTCCAGACCCGGGCGGTTTTTTTGTCGGAAAGTTTAAGGGAGAGGGGCTCGGGAAGGGCCTTGCCGCGGGAGAAGACGTCACCCTTGGCAAAAGCCGCGGCGATGACATCGTACCAATGCAGGACCTGGCGGGCATAACCCAGCAGACGCTCCCCTTCCGGCGTTAGCGTAATGCCTTCCCGGGAACGCAGGAGCAGCGCACAGCCCAGTTCCTTTTCCAGTTCGGCAACGTGCTGGCTGACTGCCGGTTGACTGACGCCGAGTTCCCGCGCCGCGGCGGTAAAACCACCACAGCGGGCCACCGTCGCAAATACCCTTAACCTGAAATCGTCCAACATCGTATAAAAATCAAGACTCCGGGGACCAAAAATACAAAAATTATCCTAAATTTGTAGAAAAATGTCGTATATGAAAAAGTTAGTTATCATAGCGGCGGCCCTGTTGGGGCTGGCCGTAAACGGCGTTGCCCAGCAGATTCCCACGCTGTCCAACGATCCTGCGACGAAAATAGGTAAACTCGACAACGGGATGACCTATTACATCCGTCATAATGACAAGCCCGCCGGACGGGCCGAATTTTATCTGGCCACCGATGTGGGCGCCATTCAGGAGACCCCCGATCAGGACGGTCTCGCCCACTTCCTGGAGCATATGTGCTTCAACGGAACCAAGAACTTCCCGGACAAGGGTATCCTTGACTGGCTGCAGAGCATCGGTGCCTCCTTCGGCGGCAACGTCAATGCTTCCACCGGCGTGGAGCAGACGATCTATATGCTCAACAACATTCCTCTGTCCCGCCCGGGCGTCGTGGATACCTGCATCCTCATCATGCACGATTATTCCCACTTCGTCTCCAACCTGCCGGAGGAAATCGACAAAGAGCGCGGCGTCATCCTCGAGGAGCGCCGCTCCCGCCGTACGGCTTCCTGGCGTCTGCACGAGCAGAATCTTGCATATCTCTTCAAGGGATCGAAGTATGCCGGATGCACCGTCATCGGCAGCCAGGAGAATCTGGAAACCTTCAAGCCCGAAAGCCTGGTGAATTTCTACCAGACCTGGTGCAGGCCCGACCTCCAGGCGCTCATCGTCGTCGGTGACATCAACGTGGACGAAGTCGAAGGAAAGATCAAGGCGATCTTTGCCGACATCCCCGCCCCGGTGAACCCCAAGGCGAAGGACGTCATCAAGATTCCCGACAACAACAAGCCCATCATCGGTATCGTGACCGACCCGGAAGCCTCCGCTTCTGAAGTTTCCTTCATCTGGAAGAGCGAAGCGATGCCTGAAGAGTACAACAACACGCAGATGGCCCTCGTGCTGGACATCCTCAAGGATATCGCGGGCAATGTGATGAACGAACGCTTCGAGGACATCACCGCCAAGGCGGACGCTCCTTTCCTGCGGGCATCTTTCGGCATCGGCAACCTCTGCGAGACTACTGACGCCGTATTCGCCGATGTCACGTTCAAGGACGGAGAAGCGCTGAAAGCCACCGAGGCGATGTACACCGAGGTCGAGCGGATGCGCCGCTACGGGTTCACCGACGGGGAAATCGACCGCGCCAAGGCGGAAATCCTGACAGGCTACGAATCTGCGTCCAAGAAGGCGGAAAGCCGCAAGAACAGCGAGTTCGTGCGTCCGATGATCGCCAACTTCTTCGACAACAAGGCCTTCATGGATCCGTCCATGGCGTACGAGATGGCCCAGATGATTATGGAGCAGCTCACGCCCCAGGTCATCAACCAGTTCGCGAACCAGATCATCACCAAAGAGAATCTGGTGGTGCTGTACAACGCTCCGGAAAAAATAGCGAAGCCCACGGAAGAAGAATTCTCCGCCATCATCACCAAGGTCCAGAAAGCGGACATCGAGCGCATGGCCGGCGAAGAGGTGCCTGACAGTTTCCTCGATTCCTCCTCGCTCCCCGCGAACGTCATCGTTTCCAAGAAGGAAGGCATCAGCGGCTCCCGAGAAATCGTACTCGGCAACGGGCTCAAGCTCATCCTCCTGGCCAATGACCACGAGAAGAACAAGATCCGTTTCAACATCTACAAGAAAGGCGGCCGCAGCCTCATCGCGACCAAGGACCTGGCTACCTTCGACGAGAACATCTGGGGACAGTACCTGAGCAATACCGGCGTCGCCTCCTTCAGCGGCACCACCGTCAGCAAGATGCTCGCCGGCAAGGACCTCAGCGTCAGCCCCTACATCAGCAAATACACGAACGGTGTCCGGGGACAGAGTTCGCCGCAGGATCTCGAAACGGCGCTTCAGCTGCTCTACCTCTATTATACGTCCCCGCGCTTTGACAAAGACGAATTCCAGAAGGGCATTACGCAACTCAGCAATCTGCTTCCCAACCTGAAGAACAACCCGAACTGGGCGCTCCAGCAGCATCTGCTTCCCGCCATCTTCAACTCGCCGCGCCGCTTTGCCCTCGACGAGACCGTGCTGGCCAAAGCCAAACTGGCGACCCTGGAGAAGGTCTATACCCAACTCTTCAAGGACGTGAACGGCGCCACCTGCATCCTGGTGGGCGATTTCAACCCCGACGAACTGGTCCCGATGCTCCAGCTCTACCTGGGTTCACTGCCCGGCGGCCGCAAGACCACGGACTGGAAATATCAGGGTGACGATATCCGCAACGGCCTCTTCACCGATGACTTCAAAACCACGATGGAGACCCCCAAGGTCACGGTCGTACAGGTTTACTCGCTCGAAGAGCCCTGGAGCCTCAAGGAAGAGATTACCTTCGACGCCCTTTCCAACATTCTGGATATGGTGTACACAGAGACGCTGCGTGAGGACGAAGGCGGTACCTATGGTGCCCAGGCCATGTCTTCCTGCTCCAACGCTCCGCACGCGCAGGGCGTGATGCAGGTCGTCTTCGAGACCAATCCCGACTCCGCCGACAAACTCATTGCCATGGCGAAGGACGGTGTGAAGAAGATCGCCGAGAACGGTCCCGATGCAGAGAAGTTCGACCGTACGGTCAAGAACCTCGAGAAGAAGATTCCCGAAGACCGTATCGCCAACTGGTACTGGATGGAACAGTTGATGCAGGCGAACAATTACGGCGTGGATTATGACGGCAACATCGAGGCCGTGGTGAAGTCCCTCACCCCGGACGATATCAAGACGCTCGCCACCCGCCTGCTCGCCTCCGGCAACTTCATCGAAGTGGTCATGCGCCCGCAGTAAGCGGCATTCCGACAAGAAAGAAGGGTCGGCCCGTTTCCGGGTCGACCCTTCTTTCATTCTACTTTCCCCTATCGGCAATCGGCGAGGAATCGCTCCAGGATGTCGTCGAAATCCTTGCGCTGCTTGCCCAGCGGATCCTTTGCATTCCCCTGCAGGAACTGCTTCTTGACAAAGCCGTAACCGTGGCCCCCGGTCGCGAAGATATGCATCTCCACTTTTACCTTGTTCGCCAGCATGGCGTTGAAATAGCGGATGCTGTTCTCCGGAGAGACGGCGCGGTCGTCCGCGGAGAGGAGAAGGAGCGTCGGAGGCGTATTGTGGTCCACACGCTTCTCGATGGAGAACTTCTGCATCAGGGTCGAATCCCGGGCCGTAAGGTTCTCGCAGGTTCCCTTGTGGGTCACGCCCTTCTCCATCGTGATGACGGGATAGACGAGGATGGCGAAATCCGGTTTGGTCGTCGCATCCGTGTACAGCGTCGCCGCACTGGCCGCCAGATGGCCGCCGGCGGAAAAGCCCATCACGCCGATTTTGAATACGCCCCATTCAGTGGCGTGCGCACGGCAGTAACGGAACGCATTCTGCACGTCGGTCAACGGAACGTTGGCATGATGGTTGGGCAGACGGTACTTCACGACGCACACGGCGATATTCTTGCGATACAGCCAATCCGCGACATTTTCCCCTTCATTGACGGAGGAGACCAGGGAATAGCCGCCACCGGGGCAGACCACCACCATCTCTCCATTGCATTTCTTGGGCAGATAGAGATCGAGACAGGCCTCGTCACCGATATTGGTGATGCGGCCGCGGGCGTCAACGGAAATGCCGCCGCTCAAGCCGTTGTCCTCACCTGGACCGAGCGTAACGTATACACCGTCCTCCTGAATCCCCTGGCAACGGGCCGGATCCTGTCCTTCCGGATAGAGAACGACGGTACGGGTTGGAGATAAACCGGCGGCGCCGACCGTCAAAGACAAGGTCAGCGCCGTCATAGATGCCAGAAACAGATGTTTCATAGCTTTGTGTCGATTACTCTGCGGGAGCGATGGCGCCCATCGGGCAGGCGTCGGCACAGGTGCCGCAATCTACACAGATTTCAGGATCGATGGAGTAAACGTCTCCCTCTTTGATCGCGCCAGTCGGGCACTCGCCCATGCAGGTACCGCAGGCGACACAGGTTTCAGCAGAAATTTTGTAAGCCATAATGGTATTATAAAAAGTTAAAAAATAAACGTCAGTCAAATGTGATGCGAAGTTAATTCAAGTTTTCGTAATCTGCAAACGCATAAGGGGCCCAATGCCAGCCGGACGTGGCATAAAGCGGAAGCAGGGCATAGCGGCAACGGTCTACGAAGTCGGCGTAACTCTCACGTTCTTTGGGACTCCAGGCCACCTCGGAGAGGGCGGCCAGACGGGGAAGCAGGCGTTCCAGCACGGTATGGAAGTCAGGAAGATATTCCGCCCAGAGATTGGCCTGTACGCCGTAAATAAACGGTTCCTCCCGGGGTTTCAGTCCCTCGTACGGGTCGAAGGAATAGACTTTCGACAAAGGGAGGTAGTGTCCGATAGCCAGCGGCTCGCAGTAGGCATCCGGATCCTTCGTCTGGTAATAATCCAGATAGAGGTAGGAGTTCGGCGACATAATGACCCGATTGCCCAGGGAAGCCGCACGCTTGCCGCCGCTGGTGCCCCGCCAACTCTGCACCATCGTCGTCTTGTCCACGCCGCCGTCGAGGATTTCGTCCCAGCCGAGAATCTTCCGGCCCTTGAGTGCCAGATGGGCCTCCGCTTTCCGGATCAGCCAGCTCTGAAGTTGCGCCTCGGTGAAAAGCCGCTCCGAGCGGATGCGGGCCTGGCAATGCGGGCACGCCTTCCAACGGTCACGCGGGGCCTCATCGCCGCCGATGTGGATATATTCCGAAGGGAAGATTTCGCAGATTTCATCCAGCACGTCCAAGAGGAACGTCACCGTTTCATCCTTACCGACACAGAAAATCTCCTTGAAAACGCCGAAGGTGGTCGCCACTTCATAGGGACCGCCGGTGCAGCCCAGGGAAGGGTAAGAGGCCAGTGCGGCCATCGCGTGGCCGGGCATTTCAATTTCCGGGACCACGGTAATATGGCGCTCCGCCGCATACGCGACAATCTCGCGCATCTGCTCCTGCGTGTAAAACCCTCCGCGCGGGATGCCGTCATAACCTTCGGGATTTTTGGCGTGGCCGATCACCGTCTCCTTGCGCACCGAACCCACTTCCGTCAGGCGGGGATATTTGCGGATTTCCGCACGCCAGCCCTGATCGTCGGTCAGGTGCCAGTGGAAGACATTGAGTTTATGCAAGGCCATGATGTCGATGAAGGTCTTGACCTCGTCGACGCTGCGGAAATAGCGGCAGCAGTCGAGCATCGCGCCGCGCCAGGCAAAGCGCGGAGCATCCTGGATCAGCAGGTAGGGCAGGCGGCCATCGGCGTGCTGGTGAAGAATCTGCGCCAGCGTCTGTCTGCCGTAGAAAAGCGCCGCCTCGCTGCCGCCCCGGAGAACGACTTTCGGACCGCGGGTATCCAGCACGTATTCCTCGGCGCCCAAAGAAGCGTCCAGGGCGGCGTCCAGCCCCTGGCAGGGATGCATCCCTTCTCCGATGTTCATCTTCGCGGGCAGCGGAACCAGACGCGTGCGCCAGGTCAACCGGTCTTCGCATTTAGCCTTGAGGTCAGCCCATTTATAATAAGGCCCGGAAACGGGCTCCAATCCGGAAATGGACCGCTCCACGCCGTTGTACACCGCCTTGACGAGGATGTCGCCGCCCTTGCGGGAACGGTAGAACACCAGTTGCAGGTTGGAGGCGAAGGGAATGTTCCGGGGACTATACCATTTGAAAGGGATTTCATCGAAACGCAGGCGATCCCCTACGCCGGAAAGGCCGAGATAGCCGCAAAGCGAAAGCAGCGGATAGTCGTGTCCGAATTTCAGGTCCGCGGCAATTTTCCCGCCCGCAAGGGCGTCGTCCACATCGGCGAGAACGGCGCGCACCAGCGGTTCGGCGTTTTCCATCCGTGACGCGCCCCATTCCACCGAATTGTTCTGCCGGACATAGATCGAACGGTTCGAGAAGTCCCACCACTTGTAGATGACATCCTCGGGCAGGAAGCGGTACAGATCGTCGGCAATCCCCATCGATTCGGAGATGCGTGCCACCTGGAAAATGCGATGCTGGAATTCATCCGGATCCGTGACGATGCGGCGCGCAGCGGCACCGTCGGTGAAAAGCAGGGCATAGACCGAAGTCGTATCGCAGGGAATCCTCCGCAGGGAATCCAGCAGAGGACTGACCTGACGCTTCAATGACATCGACGACGAGTTCGTCAATGCGAGGGTGTACTTTTCGCCGGTATCGAAGGTATAGACGAATCCGGGATGCATCGCCGTCATCTGCGCCAGGAAATTGGAGGCGCTGACGAGCACCCGGGGCACCGTCGTGCTTTTGACGCGCAGGGTGCCGCATCCCTTTTTGAAGACTGCGGGATAGCGCAGAAGGATGCGCCGGGCCAGTTCCCTGTGCTCCATTTCACCCCTGCGGGTCAGGCGTCCGGACATCCCCGCAAAATCTGCGAGGACTTGCTGCGACTTGTCCAGAAGATAGGCGCCGTCGGGGGTCAGAATCCCCTGCTGCCGCGCCTGCTCCAGGCGATTGATGACATACACATAATCGTCTGCCCGGAAATCCGTACGGGAACCGTTCCGGCCGTAATGGGTGAGATAAAAAGGCGCATAGCCCGCCGGGGCAGGCGTGTCCTTTTCCTCGATAAACTCATAGACATGAGAGTTGATGCCGGCGCGGTTGGGATTCTCGCGAAGCATCTGCATGGCGGCTTCGCAGCGGCTCTGTGCCGTGAGGGCTGTCGCGCAAAACAGCATAGCGACCGAGGAAAGGGCAAAAAGGAATCTTTTCATCGTCGTTAGAGGTTTTGTCAAAGATAATCATTATTTTTGTAGGAATGAAAAAGTTTTTGACGCTTCTTCTGGGCCTGTTCCTGATCTTGCCCTCCCCCGCCGCGGAAAAGGATTTTTCCGGTAAAGTCCGCTTCGACAAGACGGTCCACGACTTCGGCACCATCGGGGAAAAAGACGGCGCACAGCAATGCCGTTTCACGTTGACGAATACCGGCGAGGAACCGCTGCTGATCGAGGCGGTCGTCAGTTCCTGCGGCTGCACCAGCGTGCAATGGACCCGCGCGGCGATTGCCAAGGGCGCACAGGGAACGGTGGAAGCCACCTACAGCAATGAGGACGGCCCCTACCCCTTCGACAAGACGCTGACGGTCTATCTGTCCTCCTTGTCCAAACCGGTCGTCCTGCACCTGCGCGGAGAGGTCGTCAAGAAAAAATAAACACGATGGCAGAGAACGAGCAATATACCGGTTCAAGCATTCGGACCATTGAAGGCGTCGAGCACATCCGGCTTCGTCCGGGTATGTACATCGGCCGCCTCGGCAACGGCAACAACCCCGGCGACGGCATCTATGTCCTGCTCAAGGAAATCATCGACAATGCCGTCGATGAATTCTCGATGGGCTATGGCAAACAGGTACTGATTACCGTCGATGAAAAGAAAGTGACCGTACGCGACTTCGGGCGGGGCATCCCCTTCGATGCGGTCATCCGCGCGACGAGCATCCTGAATACCGGCGGCAAGTTCGACACCAAGAACTACAAGAAGTCGGTCGGTCTGAACGGCGTGGGCACCAAAGCCGTGAACGCCCTTTCCGAGCGCTTTACCGTCTGCTCCCACCGCGAAGGCCGCTGTTTCCGCGCCGTATATGAACGCGGGCAGTTGCTGGAAAGCGGCGAAAGCGACACGCGCGAAAAGAACGGTACGCTCGTGGAATTCATCCCGGACGAGAAGATGTTCCAGGGGTATTCCTTCAACATGGACTTCGTGGAGACGATGGTCAAGAACTATTCTTACCTCAAGAAAGGGCTTACCCTGAACCTCAACGGCGTCGCCTATAAATCGGAAAACGGCCTGCTGGACCTCGTGAACGAGAACCTGAGCGAGGCCCCGCTTTATCCACCCATCCACCTGGAAGGCGAGGACATCGAAATCGTCCTCTCCCACGGCAACGCCTACGGCGAGAACATCTCCTCCTTCGTCAACGGACAGAACACCCGCGACGGCGGCACGCACCTGGCCGCCTACCGCGAGGCCATCGCCAAGACCCTCAAGGAATTTTACAAGAAGAACTATACCCCCGACGACTGCCGCCAGGGCATCGTAGGCGCCATCAGCATCCAGATTCAGGAGCCGAACTTCGAAGGGCAGACCAAGACCAAACTGGGCTCCACCTATATGTGGGAAAAGAACGGCGAGGCAGGACCGACCATCCGCAGTTTCGTCAACGACTTCGTCTCCCGCAACCTGGACAACTATCTCCATATGCACACGGACATCATTCCGGTCATCGAGGAGAAAATCAAATCATCCCAACAGGAGCGGGAGGAAATCTCCGGCATCCAAAAGAAGACGCGTGAGCGCAACAAGCGTACGAATGTCTATAACCCCAAACTGCGCGACTGCCGATATCACCTTAACGACAAGCGCACGGAGAAGACCGAAGACGACATCGAGCGTTCCAGCATCTTCATCACCGAGGGCGATTCGGCAAGCGGAACCATCACCAAGGCCCGCAACGCGAACTACCAGGCGGTCTTCAGCCTGCGCGGAAAACCGCTGAACTGCTACAAGGAAGGGCGCAAGAAATTCGCCGAGAACGAGGAACTGAACCTGCTGATCTCCGCTCTCGGCGTCGAGGACGACCTGGAAAACCTGCGCTACAACAACATCATCGTCGCCACCGATGCAGACGACGACGGAATGCACATCCGGATGCTGGTGCTGACCTTCTTCATGAAGTACTATCCCGACCTGATCCGGCGCGGACACGTCCACATTCTGCAGACGCCCCTGTTCCGCGTCCGCAACAAGAAGGAGAACCGCTACTGCTATTCCATCGAAGAGAAGGAGAAAGCCGTCAAGGAACTGGACAAGGGCGTGGAAATCACCCGCTTCAAGGGTCTGGGTGAAATCTCCTCCAGCGAGTTCCAGGCCTTTATCGGCGAAGCGATGCGGCTGGACCTCGTCAAACTCGCCGACGAGGAGTCGATTGCCGACATCATGGCCTTCTATATGGGGGACAACACCCTTGAACGCCAGAACTTCATACGCGAAAACCTCCGGTCCGAACAGGAACTGGAGGATGTGGATATTTAAATTTTATCCGTTTTTTACTTCGCGATCGCGACAGAACGCGTTTCCCGGATAACGGTGATCTTCACCTGTCCGGGATAAGTCATTTCATCCTGGATGCGCTGGGCGATCTCGGCGGAGAGGCGGGCGGCCTGGTCGTCGGAGACTTCTTCAGCCCCTACGATCACGCGCAGTTCGCGGCCGGCCTGGATGGCATAGGACTTGGTGACACCGGGATAGGAGGCGGCCAGGTCTTCCATTCCGCGCAGACGCTTGATATAGGACTCGATGACTTCACGACGGGCGCCGGGACGGGCACCGGAAATGGCGTCGGCCACCAGGACGATCGGCGAGTAGATGGAGGTCATCTCCATTTCCTCGTGGTGCGCACCGATGGCGTTGCAGACCTCGGGACGCTCCTTGTACTGCTCGGCGAGTTTGGCACCCAGCAAGGCGTGTGGAAGTTCGGGATCCGCATCGGAGACCTTGCCGATATCGTGCAACAGACCGGCACGCTTGGCCGTCTTGGGATTCAGGCCCAGTTCCGCAGCCATGATGGCGCAGATGTTCGCCACTTCGCGCGAGTGCTGCAACAGGTTCTGTCCGTAAGAGGAACGGTACTTCATCCGGCCGATCAGCCGCACGAGTTCCATACTCAGGCCGTGTATGCCCAGGTCGATGCAGGTGCGCTTGCCGGTCTCGAGGATTTCGTCTTCAAGCTGGCGGGACACCTTGGCCACCACTTCCTCGATACGGGCGGGATGGATGCGGCCGTCCACCACCAATTGGTGCAGGGACAAACGCGCCACTTCACGGCGG
>LXOW01439406.1_pt1 | contig 14535 bp, 6 predicted proteins | sample 1368591 | NCBI WGS metagenome assembly LXOW01 (sample SAMN04884650, study PRJNA319009) | bovine gut metagenome | isolation source: Cow rumen | host: Bos taurus | place: Italy: Legnaro (PD) | collected 2014-07-09
CCGGTGCCGGTATCGATGACGCTAATCTGGATGTCGTTCTGATTTCCTCGTGACAAGGTAACGGTGATTTCTCCCTGGTCGTAACTGTATTTGAAGGCATTGGACAGGAGGTTGGCGATGACCTTGTCAAACTGTGTGCGGTCAACCCATACAGGCGGCACTTCGTCATCGGCCTTCAGCGTGAAGGTGATGCCACGCTCTTGGGCAGCAAACTCATAGAGCTTGCAGGCACCCTGCAGAAACTCCTTCATGTTGGTCTGTTGACAATGCAGGCGCATCTGCTGCTTGTCTATCTTGCGCACATCAAGAATCTGATTGACGAGGTTCAGGATGCGCTGTGCATTATGGTCGATGGTGTCAATAGCAGGCTGAGGATCCCCGTTCCCCTTTCTCAATTTTCCTATGCCAGCCATAATCAGCGTCAACGGTGAGCGTATGTCGTGTGTGGCGTTGATGAGGAATTTCATCTTGTCTTCCTCCGCATTGATTCTGACGTGTCTCAGCCATACGAAGGCGATAAGGCCCAGAATTGCTCCAATGCCTAATATATATATAATGTACGCGATGGTGGTGCGATACCAAGGAGCCAGCACCTCGATGGTGATGATGCGCGACGGTGAAATCTCGCCTCCTTCGCGTGCTCGTACTTCCAGGATGTAAGTTCCGCTGGTCAGATGGTTTAGTTCAATGCTGTTACGTCCAATGTCGCCTTCAATCCATTTGCCGTTGTTCAGACGATGCTCAATGACAGTGTTGGGGGCATCGGCATAGTTCAACATGGAAAACTCCAGGGAAATGGAATTGTCAAGATAACCGACCGTGAAATGGTCGCTATCGGAAACAGGCAGACTGGTCACCTGATGGCCGTTGGACAAGGTAAGCGTAGATACAGGCTGATTGCCGATGTAGAAATTGGTCAGGAGCAGTTCTCGGGGTTTCGCCTTCACGTTTTTCACCTGTTGTGGCGTAAAGGTGGTGATGCCGTCGCCCGTGGCAAAGAAGATCTGGTCATCGGGAGTGTGCATGCCGATGCAGTTCACATACTCACGTCCGACCAGTCCTGGACCACTTATATAGTTACTCCACACACGAGTAGTTAGGGAATAGTGCCAGATGCCCATCGATGTGCTGCACCACAGGTCGCCTTTATTGTCCTCCACGATATAGCTGATGACCAGGCCAGCCAGTTGTCCGCCTCCCTCAAAGGGCTTCACCGTGTTGGTTTCTCGATGCCATACGTACAGTCCCTTCAAGGTGCCGATGAGCACGTCGTGGCGGTGAGTCTCGCACAATGCCGTACAGAACAATCCTTTACAGATGGAATCCCAGCCGAAGGGCTTGAAATTGTCCCTGTTTGCATCGAAACATCCCACACCGTCTGTTGTGCCTAACCAGATATTGCCCTCATGGTCAGACATCAACGTCATAATCCAGTTATTCAGCAGTTTTCCGTTAGCGTTCCCGTTTCCTTCCATACTAAAGTGGCGGAATTGCGCTGTAGAGCGGTCATAGACAAGCATTCCCTGGGAAAAGGCGGACACGACAACATGTCCTTTGCCATTGTCGGCAATACAATTAAATTCCTGACAGTTGAAGTCGGAAAGCAGACGTGATGAGCCGTTCTTTGGATTATAGGCATAGAGTCCGTGACGTGTGCCCAACCAATAATCCCCCTGCCCATCTCGGTACAGGTAATCCACACCAGGTGGCGACTGCGGATTAGCCATGATGTTCCCCTGACTGTCGAAACCGAAAACGCCTTGATTCTCGACTGTGCACCATACCATGTCGCCGTCGCCTTTGCATACTGATGATACAAAAGTGCCGATGTCCTTCTTCTGTGCCGAGAAGCTCCATGTGTGGAACTGCGTCTTTCGGTTGGGAATCATGGCAAGACCTTTCTGCTGACAGCCTATCCATACATTGCCGTCACGGTCTTCCAACATGTCCCAGACCTTTGCTCGTTGCAGGTTGATGCCCGGCACCGCTGCAGGATAGCGTTGCAGGCGGTTCGAACCGGCAGGAATCCAAAACAGTCCATTGCCGTCAGAACCTATATAGATGTTGCCGTTATGCCCTTCTGTAACGGTGAAGAAATTACACTTTGCCGGTGCTTCGGAAATGTCAATAGGGCACTCTACGGCCTTTCCGTTTCGATAGGCAGTAAACCGGTCGGAACAAACACAGATGGTTGTACCCTCATAGTCGAAGAAACCAGTGGGCAGTCCGTGGGAGGAAGGAAACAACTGTGGGCGTCCGCCCCTTGGGGTGTATGTGAAACGTCCTGCTCCGCTCTTCCATAGAGAACCATCGGGAGCTTCGTAGATGTGGCTAAAATGCAGGTCTTCTTTGGAGATTTGATAGCCTTTCTGACTTTTCAGATAATAGGAGTCAGGTCTTATGGTATAAAGGCCATAGCCGGACGTACCCACTATGATGCTTCCGTCAGCACCCTGTAATATGGTCGCTACGCGGGGATTAATGTTGGGAGGAAAATAATAGTTGATGAAACGGTCAGTGGCTGCATCGTAGCGTTGCAACCCCTTGAGGGTACCCACCCACAGGTTTCCGTTACTGTCGCACAACAAGCTGACCGTAACGTTGTGGCGCAGCGACGTGCTATCGCTGTCTGCATGGAGGTATTGCGTGAAGCGGTGACCGTCGAAACGGTTTAACCCATATTCGGTGGCTATCCAGATGTAGCCCGTCTTGTCCTGGCAGATATCTACAATCAGTGTACTCGTCAGGCGGTCACTGGTGAAGAACATGCCATTTTGTGCTTTGGCAATAAGCACATGTAGTAGCAGACAGATGAACAATAGCCTTTTCATGCTGCAAAGATAAACAAAATCCGAGCAAAATATTTCTGTTATCTTCTAAAAATGTTGCAATATTGTTTCATCTCGCTGTTTTTGAGCTATTTTTGAAAGCCTTTCTATTTGCTTGTGTATAATTTTGTGCCCAGATCGACTAGAAACATTAAACTATAAAAGGATGAAGTTATCGGTTATCAGTTATCGGTTATCAGTTATCAGTTGTTTGCTATTGGCTGTGATGCGTGTCATGGCTACAGATATTTTCGTAGATTTCCAGCAGGGCGACTGGCTGTTGAATGAAGGACAGCGTGTAACTATTTTTGTGGCTCCTGACGAGGAACAGGGCGTGATGATTGCTGCCCGCAATCTGAAGACAGACATCGAGAAAGTATGTGGTGCTGAAGTGGTATTCGTAAATCAGGTCAGTGAAGCCCGTATTGTTGCAGGAACAGCCCGCAAATTGAAGATGCACGAGCGTGAGTTGAAGGGCAAGACCGAACAGTATCTGCTCGATGCCCGTCAGGGACAGCTTTACATCGTGGGTAGCGACCGTCGTGCCGCCATTTATGGTATCTACGAACTCAGCCGTCAACTGGGTGTCTCGCCCTGGTACTATTGGGCTGATGTCCCAGTGGCTCGTCATTCGACCATATTCATTCAAAATGGTTTGCGTACCGATGGCGAACCTGCTGTGAGATATCGTGGTCTGTTCCTTAATGATGAGGCACCCTGTCTCACATCGTGGGTGAAAAACACCTTTGGAACCAACTATGGTGACCACCATTTCTACGAGAAAGTCTTTGAACTCATCCTCCGTCTGAAGGGAAATATGCTGTGGCCGGCCATGTGGGGTTGGGCTTTCTATGCTGACGACCTGGAAAACGGTCCCACGGCTGACCGTATGGGCGTTATTATGGGCACCAGCCATCATGAGCCTATGGCTCGCAACCATCAGGAGTATGCCCGCCGCCGTAGCGAATGGGGTCCTTGGAACTACGTCACCAATCAGCAACGGCTCGACGAGTTCTTCCGCGAGGGTATTGAGCGCATGAAGAACACCGAGGACATTGTGACCATCGGTATGCGTGGCGATGGTGATGAAGCCATGAGCGAAACTGCCGATACAAAGCTCATGGAGCGTATCATTGGCAATCAGCGCAAGATTATCAAGCAGGTGACCGGAAAGTCAGCCGATAAGACCACACAGGTATGGGCGTTATATAAGGAAGTACAGGATTACTACGATGCCGGTTTGCGTGTTCCCGACGACGTGATGATTCTCGTCAGCGACGACAACTGGGGCGACATCCGTCGTGTTCCGACTGCTGCTGAGCGTAACCGCAAAGGTGGCTGGGGCATCTACTACCACGTAGATTACGTAGGAGCACCCCGTAATTCCAAGTGGCTCAATGTCACCCAGACGCAGCAGATGTTCGAGCAGCTGTCCCTGGCCTACGATCACGGCATAGAGCGCATGTGGATACTGAACGTCGGTGACCTGAAACCTATGGAGTATCCCATCACGCTGTTCATGGATATGGCATGGAAACCGAAGGAATATACTCTACAGGACGTAACAGGCCACACGTGTCGCTTCTTCCAGTCCATCCTCCCATCAACTATTGCTGCCGAGGCAGCCGACATTTACAACCGCAACTGCCAGTATATGGCCCGTGTCACCCCTGAGATGCTCGATGCCACGACCTATAACCTACAGACGGGCGAGTGGCGACAGGTGGCTGACGACTACCAGCGTCTGGAACTCCGTGCCCTTCGTCTCTATGAGCAAGTGCCCGTTGATGCCCGTGATGCCTACCGTCAGTTGCTGCTCTTCCCCGTGCAGGCTATGGCCAATCTCTACGATATGTACTATGCGCAGGCCATGAATCGCTATTTGGCCGAAAGGCATGACCCCGATGCCAACGAGTGGGCGCAGCGTGTAAAGCAGTGCTTCCAGCGTGACTCACTGCTTTGTGCCGCCTATAATCACGATGTCGCAGGTGGCAAGTGGAACGGTATGATGACCCAGAAACACATTGGCTACACCACGTGGAATGATAACTTCCGTGCAGACAAACTGCCCGCTACCGTTTTGGTAGAGGGTGGAGAGGGCGGTTACACCTTCACTCCTCAGCCGTCAGCCACGCCTGGTTACATCGCTATGGAAGCCGAGCATTTCTACCGTGCTGAAGCCTCTGAAGGAACGCAGTGGAGCGTCTATCCTTATTATGGTCGTACCCGTAGTGCCGTAGCCCTTACGCCTTATACGCAATCCGTGGGCGATGCCACGTTGACCTATCGTTTTACGACACCTTCAACCTTCCATGTTCCATCCTCCGCTCTTGTCAAGATTCACGTCATCGTGAAATCCACGCTCGACTATCTTGATGTCGGAGGCCATGAATACACTGTCAGTCTCGACGGTTCCGAACCGCAGGTGGTCAACTTCAACAAGACACTTGTTGACCGACAGCCCTACATGTACTCTGTGTTCTACCCGACCGTTGCCAGTCGTGTGGTAGATTCTGTTGTTGAGTTGCAGATTAATCCGTCACAGTCCGTCCATGAGTTGCAGCTTCATCCTCGTCATCCCGGTATTGTATTCGAGAAAATCATCGTGGATTTCGGAGGCTACCAGTCTTCCCATCTGTTTGGCACAGAGTCGGAATACACCCGCAAATAAGATATACTTAAAAAAACTATAAATATTCATTTCACATTTAATTAACAATCAAAACCAAACGTATGAGTTTCAAAGCAAAGAAAACAGCCCTGTTAGTTGGATTGTGCCTGATGGGCATGATGAACTATCAGCAGGCTTCGGCAGCTACTGAGTCAGTGGCTTCCGTTCAGCAAACGAAGCTGGTATCTGGTCAAGTATCAGACTCTCAGGGTCCATTGATTGGTGCCACGGTCATGGAGAAGGGTACCGGTAACGGTACGATTACCGATTCTGACGGTTACTTCTCGCTCAATGTTAAACCAGGCGCAACTCTTGTCATCTCCTATCTGGGTTATGTAACCCAGGAGATCTCTGCAGGTGAGCATCTTAGTGTTATCCTGAAAGAAGACAGCCACGTTGTCAACGAGGTGGTTGTCATTGGTTACGGTACCCAACGTCGTGAAGCTGTGACGGGTTCTGTAGCCAACATCGGTGGCGAGAAACTGAATCAGGTGGCAGCTACCAATGCTGCACAGGCCCTCCAGGGTCGTATTGCCGGTGTGCTAATGACCCAGACAGGTTCAAAGCCTGGTGACGAAATGCAGATTCGTATTCGTGGCCAGCGCTCACTGAGTGCTTCAAACGACCCGCTGATTGTGCTCGACGGTATTCCCTTCATGGGCTCTCTTTCTGATATTAACCCGGCTGACATTAAGTCGATGGATATCTTGAAGGATGCCTCAGCCACTGCCATCTATGGCTCTCGTGGTGCCAATGGTGTGATTATTATCACCACCGTCAAGGGTATTCAAGGCACTCCCGCCAAGGTTTCCTACAATGGCTATATCAGCTTAAAGACTGTATTCCACAAGTATCCGATGATGGATGGCCCGACGTTCAACAGGTTCCGTCAGTATGCTGGCAAGTATCAGAATTCCCTGGACGAGGACGAGAACACAAACACCGACTGGCAAGATCTGTACTATCAGACAGGTATCAGCCACAACCACGATGTCAGTGTTGCAGGTGGTACCAATGGCGGTAGCTACAGCTTCGGCGCAGGTTACTATCATGACGAGTCTGTCGTTCCGACCGAGGGTTATGACCGTATCTCTGTTCGTGCCAATTTAGACCAGAAGGTAGGTCAGTGGTTCCGTTTCGGCCTGAGTACCAACAACAGTTACCGCAAGACTGAGGGTGTCAATAATATGTATAATGTTCTTGGCAATTCTCCTCTGGCAAGTCCGTATGATGCCAATGGCAACCTGAAACGTTACAATGCCCTTCCTGCCGACGACCAGATCGTTGTTACCAAGGAGACTGTAGAGCGTGACAAGGACGTCTGGCTGAGTGAGAACAAGGGTTTCGGTTCTTATAATACACTTTTCGGTGAAGTGAAGTGCCCCTGGATCGAAGGTTTGAGCTATCGCATCAATGTCGGTCTTAACATACGCACCTCCAAGGGCGGCAGCTTTACTGGAACTGGTGTAAATAACAAGGATGCCAATGCCACAAATGGTGGTTCGATATCAGAGAACCAAACACGTAACTGGGCTGTTGAGCACCTGCTTACCTACGACCGCATCTTTGCTGAGAAGCACAACCTGAATGTTGTCGCCATGTACTCTGCTGAAGAGACGGTTTATGAGTCAACCGGTGCTTCTGCTCAGGAGATCCCTGCCGATTATTTCCAGTATTATGCACTCGATAAGGCTACTGGTGAGGCAGTCCTCAACAACTATAACTACTGGAAGAGCGGTCTGATGTCCTGGATGGGTCGTGTGATGTATTCTTATGATAACAAGTACATGATTTCTGCTGCTGTCCGTTCCGATGCCTCTTCACGTTTGGCACCTGGTCACAAGTGGCACACCTATCCCGCCGTCAGTGCAGGTTGGAATATTCGCCGCGAAGAGTTCATGGAAGACCTCACTTGGATTGATAACCTGAAACTTCGTGTAGGTTACGGTGAGACTTCTAACCAGGCCATTAGCCCCTATTCTACACTTGGTACGCTTTCTATCCGCAACTATAATTTCGGTGACGTCTATAAGGCAGGTTACTACGTAACAGGTCTGCCCAACGAGAATCTCGGATGGGAGTATTCAAAGACCTGGAACTTTGGTCTCGACTTCTCGCTGTTCAACGGCCGCTTCTCTGGATCGTTCGAGTACTACACCCAGAAGACCAATGACATCCTGCTCGATGTTACAATGCCTTCTACCTCAGGTGTGAGCAGTTTCACCGGTAACATCGGTAAGACCCAGAACAAGGGTTGGGAACTTACCCTGAACGGTATTATCATCGACAACAATAACGGCTGGCACTGGGAGGCAGGTGTTAACCTCTATCAGAATCGCAACAAACTGGTTGAACTGGCTTCAGGCGCAGACCGTGACGAAGGCAACCGTTGGTTCGTGGGTTATCCCATTGACGTCATCTATGACTATAAGTACATCGGCATCTGGCAGGAGAACGAGAAGGACAAGATGGCCATTCTCGAGCCGGGCGGAAATGTAGGTATGATCAAGGTTGCCCACGACGGTGCGCTTGACGATGCAGGCAATCCTACCCGTGCCATCGGTGCCGACGACCGCGAGATTATGAGCATGGAGCCCGATCTGCTTGGCGGTTTCAACACTTCCGTTTCATACAAGAACTTTGACCTGACTGTTATCGGTGCCTTCCAGATTGGTGGTAAACTTATCAGCGCCATCCACTCTTCAAGCGGTTACCTGAATATGCTGACCGGTCGTCGCAACAATATCGACGTTGATTACTGGACCGAGGAGAACACGGGTGCCAAGTACCCGAAGCCCGGTGGCATTCAGAGCGGCGATAACCCCAAGTACGGTTCTACGCTCGGCTACTTCAATGCCGGTTACCTGAAGTTCCGTGCCATCACGCTGGGTTATAACTTCGATAACCTGAAGGCTGTCAAGGACCTTGGCATCAGCCGTCTGCGTCTCTATGCTACGGTACAGAATCCGTTCGTGCTCTTCTCTCCCTTTACCAACGAGAGTGGACTTGATCCGGAAACCAACTCCTGGGCAAACCAGAATACAGCTGTTGCCGTCGATGGTTACACGGGCAAGCACAGAATGCCTATCGTGGGTTACAATACCCCTGCTACTCGCAACTTCATCTTCGGTCTCAACGTAACATTCTGATGAAAAGGAACGAATGAAATAATGAAATAAAGAAAACAAAAGAGATATGAAAGCTAAAAGTATTAAATATATCCTTGCTGCGGGTCTTGTGTGCTGCGGTCTTTCTACGACGATGACCTCTTGCTCTGATGTGCTTGACGAGCAGCCTCGTAGCAATTTTGACCCTTCGTTCTTCAATACGAAGAATGGTATTGAGGGTGGTCTGACCTCTCTCTATGCTCACCTACGCTATTTCTATGGCAACGGTTACTATCTGAACAGCGTTGAGACGGGTACCGATGAATACACCTGGGCACAGTCTGCCGACGGTAATTTCAAGGATGCTGACCTTTCTGGCGTAGGTCAGATGGTGGCTACCAACTCCATTGCCGGTTCCATCTGGGGCGTTTGCTTTGCCAACATCAACACCTGCAATGGTATCATCGAGCTGGGTGGTGAGGCAGGAATGGATGCTTCCCTGCTGGCTGAGGCCCATTTCTTCCGTGCCTTCGACTACTTCCTGCTGGCGCAGACCTATGGTGGTGTACCCCTTGACCTGGGTGCCGGTAACCTGAAGTTCAATACCACCACCGTACGTACCTCTGTACGCAATACTGTTCCCGAGGTCTATGAGGTGATCTTCAGCGACCTTCAGAAAGCACTGGCTGACCTTCCTGACAATCCCCGTCTGAAAGGTACCGTTACCAAGGAAGTAGCCCGTCTGTACCTTGCAAAGGCCTACCTGACCTACGCATGGTGGTTGGAGAATCCCAACAATATTCCTACCTATCCAGAGTGCAGCCGTAACGGCGGTGAGGCCCAGAGCTACTACCAGAAGGCTTACCAGATGGCCATTGATGGTATCAATAATGCAGGCCCTTACGGACTGTTGGATTACTTCTATGACGTCAATGTTGCCACCAACGACCGCAACAAGGAAATCATGCTCTATGCCGATCATGACGAGAACGAGAAGTTCGGTAACGGTGGTGCAGGTTATGGCTGGGGTAACGGTGGATCACCTGAGAACTTCGCCTATTGGATGGAGACCTGGAACTATACCGAGATGATTGCCAAGAACGATAAGGGCGATAATATCAACCCCGTTCAGCGTGAGGCAGTTCAGGCCCTGGGTCGTCCTTGGACGCGTATGGCCCCCATTGCCGACAACTTCATGGAAGGCGGTGTGTGGGAAGATGCAGTCAAGGCGATGGATGCCCGTTACGACGGCACTTTCACGCTGCGTTACCACACCAACTGGCACAAGGCAGGCAACAGTTCACCTTATGTTCTCGGTGCCAATGGCATGCAGGTTAAACCCGGTGAGGTTTATTTCAGCTGGGTACCTGAGAGCGAGGATAGCAAAATCAACTATACTGGTGCTGACGGAAAACTTGGTTTCGGTGAGATGGCCGGCCGTCCCGACTTCGTTGTAGCCGTGAACCACATCAGCCGCAAGAAGTATCCCATCAACTGGAAGATAGGTATCTATCGTACAGATAACAATGGCGGTCTGGGTTCTAAGGTGAATGGCGGTAGCCCCCGTCCTTGGAATATCGCCAAGTTCTCTGAGTTCTATCTTCTCGGTGCTGAGGCTGCCGTTAAGCTGAATAACAATGCTGAGGCCTATAGGCTGATCAATGTGCTCCGTGCACGTGCCGGTAAGCGCTACTACAGCCAGAACGACGATGCTCCACTGCTGACTCCCGAGGACATGTCGCAGGCTATGGTTGACGCCACTCCCAAGACAATCACCATTGACTACATCCTCGATGAGCGTAGTCGTGAATACTGGGGTGAGGGCTATCGGTGGTACGACCTTGTCCGTACGCAGAAGTGGGCAGAGCGCTCCACCGTCTATCACATAGCAGGTGACGGTCCCACCGATAAGGACCTTAAGGAGTTCAAACGTCAGATTCCTGCCGACTACTATCTCCGTCCTATTCCACAGGGACAGCTTGATGGTATGGAGATGTCTGACGATGAGAAAAAGGCATATCAGAATCCTGCATACAGGAATTGATTTGTTAGTTTTTGTGGTTCCGGAAGTCCCTGTTGTCTCTCTCGCGACGGGGACTTCTTATTTTTTCTTCAAGTCGAAGCCTATGCGGATGCCGTCGTAGTTCTTGCTGAGCTCACCGAACTTCTTGTAGGTGTCGTCATTGCTCAGGGCAGCCATTGTCTGCAGGACGGTGAGCAGTTTCTTAGATTCGAAGAGCAGGGCAATGCCGCCGTATTCACGCTTGGCGTAGCAGTTGACGTCGAAGAGCAGCCCCTTCAGCGTCACTTTGGCGTTTTCCTCATCAAAGGTGTATTTGCCGCTGAATTTCTTGCCACCCACACAGACGGTGTAGTTGTTGTCGGCGTCGAAGACGGCGTAGGTATTGGTGACCGATATGCCTACCTTGTCGTAGTAAGGCTTGATCTCGTTCTCAATCTTGGTGGCGGCCACCTCACCACCGGCCTTTGCCAGCAGGTTCTCGCTGGTGAATGCTACGCCAGGTCCGTTGTAGTTCCATGTGCCGATCAGTCCCTTTGCCGTTACTTTGTCTAATCCGATAACACTGGTGAATACGTTGGCTACGGTGCCGCCGCTGAAGACGGTTCCGAGAATGGAGTTGCCACAAGCTACGAATGTTGTTGCCACGGCCAGAATGCCGATGGCTACTGATAATGTTTTAAGCTTTTTCATTGTTCTATGGGTTTATTTTGGCGGCAAAGATACAAATTAATTGAGAATTATGAATTATGAATTAAGAATTATTTGTACCTTTGCGTCGAAATAAAGAGAATCATGCGAGTAAAGACAATATTTAACATACTGGCGTTGCTGTTGTTACTGCCACTCGGGGCTTTCGGACAGGCCTCCCAGCGTGTGGTGAACGACCACGGCAAACAGGCTATCCGTGCCGATCAGGATGTGCGTATCAGCATGCCCGAACATGTGAAAGTGAAGAAGAAGTGTTTCATCGTGATGTCGAAGAAGGACTTTTACCTTTACGTCTATGAGGCGCAAGGTCCCGACACGGTGTTGGTGGCACGCTACGATGCCTGTTTTTCGCTGAAGAAGGGGCAGAAGCAGCGCAAGGGCGACATGAAGACCCCTCACTGCACGTTCAAGAATCCGTTTAAGATTACGCAGATTGTGGATGCCTCGAAGTGGAAGCACGACTTCGGCGACGGTCGTGGCAGTATCCTGAGCTACGGCCATTGGTTCATGCGCCTGCAGACACCTGGCAGCAAGGGCATTGGCATTCATGGCAGCACCAACAACCGCGAGAGCGTGCCTGGACGAGCCAGCGAAGGCTGCATCCGTCTGCTGGACGAGGACATCATCGACCTCTACAAGCACTATGCCTTCGTGGGCATGAAGGTGGTCATCAAGGCTGAGGACGTGGATGACCTGCCGTTTGAGCGCCGGGCCTTCGACCGTCAGGGAATCAAAAGAAAGCGACACTTCTAAGTGTAAATCGAAATCGAAAATAAGTAAATTGTAAATTAAATAGATGGCACTGAATTATATCTGGATAGCGTTGTTTACGATAGGCGTCATAGTTGGCGTTATTAAGTTGGTGTTCCTGCAGGACTATGAAGCCCTGCCCGAGATGATGGACTCCACGTTCAAGATGTCCAATACGGCCTTCGAGATGACGCTGGGTCTGACGGGTACGCTGACCTTGTGGATGGGTATCCTGAAGATTGGCGAGGACAGCGGTCTGGTAGATAAGCTGGCCCGTCTGCTGAGTCCCGTGCTCACCAAGCTGTTTCCGGAGATTCCGAAGAACCACCCTGCACTGGGCAGTATCTTCATGAACATCTCCGCCAACATGCTCGGTCTCGATAATGCCGCTACGCCGGTAGGCTTGAAGGCCATGCAGGAGCTGCAGAGCATCAACGAGAAGAAGGACACCGCCTCTAACTCCATGATCATGTTCCTGGTGCTCAATACCTCAGGTCTGACCATCATTCCCGTCAGCATCATGGCCTACCGCTCCAAGTTCGGCGCTGCCGACCCTGCCGACGTATTCATCCCACTGCTGCTGACCACGATGTGCTCGTCCATTGTCGGCCTGCTGACCGTGTCGTTGTACCAGCGCATCAACCTGTTCCAGAAGAACATCCTCATCATGCTCGGCTCCATCGCCATCCTCGTGGCCGCATTGTTCACGGCCATTTCGGGTATGGACAACGAGCAGATGCAGCACTTCTGCCGCCTGCTGACGGCCTGCCTCATACTGGGCACCATCCTGCTCTTCATCTACTCCGGCGTACATAAGAAGCTGAACGTCTATAATTCCTTCATTGAGGGCGCCAAGGGCGGCTTCCATGTTGCCGTCAGCCTGATACCCTATTGCGTGGCCATCCTGGCAGCCGTCGGTGTGTTCCGTGCGTCGGGTGCCCTGCAGATGGTGCAGGACGGCTTGACGTGGTGCGTGGAGGCGTGCGGTCTGAACAGCGACTTCGTGGGTGCCGTGCCCGTAGCACTGATGAAACCGCTGAACGGCGCCGGTGCGCGTGGCATGATGCTGGAGTGCTTCGAGTCGTTCGGCCCTGACTCGTTCGTGGGCCATCTGGCCAGCGTTCTGCAGGGAAGCACCGATACCACCTTCTATATACTTGCCATCTACTTCGGTAGTGTGGGCATCAAGAAGTACCGCTACTCCGTAGCCTGCGGTCTGATGGCCGATGTGGCGGGAATGATAGCGGCGGTGTTCTTCAGCTATTTCTTCTTCGGGTAGCTGCCGTCGGACAAAAAATGCTCCTTGGTATCAGAAATGCAATAAAGACAGGAATATGCCGTTATTAAGGAGTATGCAATGGACCGATAGGATTCGTCAAGTTAAAATCATTCTGGTGGTGATGGCTGTGGTGATTGCCGTAGCCTCACTGCTCGTTTCCCATTTCCTGGTTCAGGACCTCATTGACGAGGAACGCTCGAAGATGCAGGTGTGGGCCGACGCCATGCACGCCATCAACGAGGCTGGTCCCGACGACGACCTGTCGCTGGCCTTCAGCGTCATCAGCAGCAACAGCACCATTCCCGTGGTGGTCATGAACAGCAGCGGTGAGGTGAACGACTACAGCAACGTGGAGATAGCAGGAAGGGACACGCTGGCATTCCTCTCAGACTTCGGACGGCGCATGGAACGTGCAGGAAACAGCATTCGCATTGCATACGGCGACTCCACCGACTACGAACTGGTATGCTACGACGAGAGCATCATGCTGAAGCGCCTGTCGGCGTGGCCCTACGTGCAGCTGGGCATCGTGCTCATCTTCGTCGTCGTGGCCATCTTCGCCCTGCTGTCGTCCAAGCGTGCCGAGCAGAACAAGGTATGGGTGGGCCTGTCGAAGGAAACCGCCCACCAGTTGGGGACGCCTATCTCCAGCCTGATGGCCTGGACGGAGATGCTCAAGGAAAGCTATCCTGACGACGACATGATTCCCGAGATGTATCAGGACGTGAAGCGTCTGGAGCGCATTGCCGAGCGTTTCTCTAAGATCGGTTCGCTGCCTGAGCCCGTGGCCTCGTCGATGAACGAGGTTCTGGAGCATGTCATCACCTACATGGACCGTCGCACGTCGAACAAGGTGCAGATTCTGCGCCACTTCCCTGACCATGAGGTCATTGTCCGCATGAATGCCTCGCTCTTCGAGTGGGTCATCGAGAACCTCTGCAAGAATGCCGTCGATGCAATGGAGGGAGCGGGCACCATTACTTTGACGCTTCTTGACGAGGGCGAACAGGTTGTCATTGAGGTACAGGACACGGGTAAGGGCATCAAGAAGAAGGACATAAAGAATGTCTTCACCCCGGGCTTCACTACCAAAAAGCGCGGCTGGGGCCTTGGCCTCTCATTAGCCCGCCGCATTGTCGAGGAGTATCACAAGGGCCGCATCTTTGTCA
>LXOW01382634.1_pt2 | contig 14526 bp, 11 predicted proteins | sample 1368591 | NCBI WGS metagenome assembly LXOW01 (sample SAMN04884650, study PRJNA319009) | bovine gut metagenome | isolation source: Cow rumen | host: Bos taurus | place: Italy: Legnaro (PD) | collected 2014-07-09
TCAAGCCAAAATAATATGTTTGCCTTGAGAAAAGTTTTTATTAATCCGTTGCGTTGGTTAAATATTCAGGGTCTGGGACTGATGGCAGACCTTTTAACTGTGGCAGGTTGTAACCTAGGCGGAATTATATTTTTTATTTGTTTTTTTCAATAAGCTTTTGTTTTAAATCTTGTATCTGTTGTATTCTGCTTGTGGCTTCATTATTTGAATTAGTTGGTGTTATAGTGGTATTATTGGGTTCAGGCACAAGATTAACCGAGGCTACGTTTGAAGCATTTATTTGTAAAACGCCCAGATTTGTTTGAATTGCGTAATAGTTGTTATCAAAGGATTGAAGTTTGCCAGTTATTGTTTCGCCGCTTTTTAGTTTAATTTCACTGTTTAAATTTAAATTAGGTTGCTGTGAAACGATATTGTTGCTATAGTTGTTCTGATTTTGCGGAACAACTTTTAAATTGTCGTCAACATAAGCAACAAAAGTTGTTCCTGGTTCTATGGTAACATTTGAACCCCTGCTAAATGCTAAAGGAATACCTATAAGTAAAGGACATAGTAATACGCCAGCAGTTACTAAACCGCTTTTACCACCGCCACGTTTGCCTTTTGTAGCTGTAAGATTAACTTTTTGCCCGTCAACGGCTGTTGTATATTCAACTGAAACATCTAAAGAACCTCTTCGCCCCCATCCGCCAGCACCGCGTGAATTAAGAACAGTGCCAAAAGCAGGAGTTCCGCGTTTAATTAGGATATTGCCATTTGCGTCAAGCACGTCTTCATCGATGCTATATCTTACTCTATCGTTTTTATGAACTGCTCCTGATTTTAATCTATCGACTGTAATTAGTTTGACTGTTGTGTCCTGAGTAAGATTAAAATCAATATTTTGTGCTGGTAACCATGTAGTAATTAAAGAAAAACAACATATTAAACTTATTAATTTTCTTATATTTTTCATAAAATACTCCTCAAATGTATTATTATTTATCATGAAGCAAAATTATTGCTAGGACCGACTGGATTTGATGAAGAACCTCCTCCATCTCCGCCGCAACCAACAAGCAGACTTATAGACATGATGAGAAATATAGCTTGAAAAGCATAAATACATTTTTTCATAATTACTCCTTAGTTTTTAACAAACTTTATCATATTAGATAGTTGAATTTGTCGCTTTTTATGCGACAAATTTAGTTAAATTAAAAAAAGGACATTTGATGATATTTTTACATATCACTTTAAATCTAATATAAATTAAGAGAATCTAAAAAAACTAAGCCCAGATATGCTGAAAAATATTTCCAATATTGTAGAAAAGCTTGCTGAGTGATTCCAAGAAAACGTAAGCATGAATTTTCTGGCGGCGTTGNNTTTCGGGATTTTTAAGTAAACTTACTTTAGACAGACTCACTTTGGGCGATTACGCAGGAATTAAAGTTGTAAACATAGTTGATTGGCTGTTAGAAAAGTAGTAAACTGTCGCCGATTTAAAAATTACTAAAAAATCGAGGCTACTGTTATGGAGCAATATAGAATATTGCTTGATTTGTCTATTATTATCATTTTTTCAAAGTTTTTTGGGTTAGTTGCAAGGAAGTTAAAAGCACCGCAGGTTGTTGGGGAAATAGTCGCAGGGTTGTTGATTGGCCCAAGCGTTTTAGGTCTTGTTAATTTAAACGATTTTTTGTCTAAAATGGCGGAAATAGGCGTAATTCTGCTTATGTTTCTCGCAGGTCTAGAAACCAATTTGAAGGATTTGATTAAAACAGGCTTTAAGGCTTTTTTAATTGCTTGTTGCGGCGTTTTCATACCTCTTATCATGGGAACTTTGCTTTATATGGCATTTTACGGCTTTGCTCCATGGGGCGATGAAAACTTCTTTAAAGCTTTGTTTATTGGCGTTATTATGACTGCCACCAGCGTAAGCATAACGGTTCAAACCCTTAGGGAATTAGGAAAAATCAAAGGAGACGTTGGAACAACGATAGTTAGCGCAGCAATCATAGACGATGTTATCGGCATTGTCGTTTTAACTTTTGTTTTAGGGCTTAAAAATCCAAGTTTAAGCATCGGAAAAGTTGTAGGCAATACGGTAATGTTCTTTGGCTTGGCTCTTATTGTTGGTTATATTCTTTATAAGATTTTGAAGAAAATAGACAACAGATACCCGCATACGAGAAGAATTCCTATTATGGGGCTGGCTATATGTTTTATCTTTTCTTATATAGCTGAAGTGTATTTTGGAATAGCTGATATAACGGGGGCTTATGTCGCTGGCATTATTCTTTGTTCTTTGAGGGATTCTGAATATATTGCAGAAAAGATGGACATAAATTCTTATATGCTTTTTGGTCCCGTATTTTTTGCAAGTATAGGCTTAAAGACAAATATCGACAATTTAAACGGTTCTATAGCTGTCTTTGCCTTATGTTTTACATTGGTTGCCTTAATATCTAAGATAATAGGCTGCGGAATAATGGCTAAATTATGTGGCTATAATAGCAGAGATTCTATTAAGGTAGGCGTGGGAATGATGACAAGAGGCGAGGTTGCGCTAATTATTTCCCAAAAAGGTTTAGCCGTTGGAATGATGTCGCCGGTTTATTTTACTGCAGTAATTCTGCTTATTGTAGTTTCGAGCATTGTTACGCCTATAACGCTGAAAAGCCTTTATAAAGATTAATCTGAGTTGTCAAAGTTGTTATTTTTTGTTACAATTTTAAACAACAGCAAGCTTGATACTATGAGGTAAAAATATGGATATAACAAATATTAGCGTTCCAGTTGAAACTAGTTTGTTAAATTCTGCTGAATCGTTATTTGAGGATATGGGACTTACTTTAAACAGTGCAATTAATGTTTTTTTGCGTTGTTCTGTAAATTATGACGGAATACCTTTTGAAATACGTAGAAATATGCCTAATCAACTTACTAAATCTGCTTTGGCAGAATATTCTGAGATGAAGAATAATCCAGAAAAATATAAAAGATATAAATCCTTTGATGAACTTGCTGAGGAAGTTTTAAGCGATGCTTGACGTTATATCCTCAAATCAATTTAAACGGGATTTAAAACTGGCGAAAAAACGTGGTTTGGATATTTCCTTACTAAAAGAAGTTGTTGATATTTTAGCTAGAGAAGAAAAACTGGATGAAAAGTATAAAGATCATTCTCTTAAAGGTGAATATAAAGATTTTAGGGAATGCCATATAGAGCCTGATTGGCTTTTGGTTTATCGTATAGAAATAGATGTTCTTGAGTTGTTTTTATTTCGAACAGGAAAACATTCAGATTTGTTGGAATAAATAGAATAGTTTATATAGTTATTCTCTAATTTATATTGAGAAAAAAATTCCAGTGTGGTATTTATAGGCATTCGATGAATTTTAGTTACAGATTTTTGGAGAAAAGTTTATGAAGTATGATTTTAAAGCCATAGAACCAAAATGGCAGAAAAAATGGGAAGAAGCAGGCGTTTTTAAAGCTGAGGATTTCAGCGAAAAGCCAAAATTTTACGGTTTAGTTGAATTCCCATACCCTTCTGGGGCAGGTATGCACGTTGGGCATATTAAAGCTTATTCAAGCGTTGAGGTTATTTCTCGCAAACGCAGAATGCAGGGTTATAACGTTCTGTTTCCAATGGGTTTTGACTCTTTTGGTCTTCCGACGGAACAATATGCGATAAAAACCAATACTCACCCACATATTATCACAACTAAAAACATAGACCATTTTAAAGACCAGATGAAGCAAATCGGTTTCTCTTTCGATTGGAGCAGAGAAATCGCTACTTCTCTTCCTGAATACTATAAATGGACACAGTGGATTTTCCTTAAGCTATTTGAAAAAGGTCTTGTTTTCAGAGATAAGACTCTTGTAAATTATTGCCCACATTGCAAAGTTGTTCTTTCAAACGAAGATTCTCAGGGCGGAAAATGCGATATTTGCCACAATGACGTCGTTCAGATGGCAAAAGATGTTTGGTATTTGAGAATTACGAAATACGCAGATAAGCTGTTAGACGGCTTAGACGATGTGGATTATCCTGAAAGCATAAAACAGCAGGAAGTTGCTTGGATAGGTCGTTCCACTGGCGCTTTTGTAAACTTTAAAGTTACAGGGGAAGGCGTAGATGACACTTTAGAAATATACACCACCCGTTGCGATACTCTTTATGGCGTAACTTTCATGGTCGTAGCTCCAGAACACCCAATACTGGATAAATACAAAGACAAAATTTCTAATTGGGCAAAAGTTGAAGACTACAGAGCCGAATGCGCAAAGAAAACTGAATTTGAAAGAACTCAGCTTGTTAAAGACAAAACAGGCGTAAAGATAGAAGGCGTAAGCGCAATTAACCCGATAACTGGCAAGAATATTCCTATATTTATTGCAGACTATGTAATGATGGGTTATGGAACAGGCGCAATCATGGCTGTTCCAGCTCATGACCAACGTGACTACGATTTTGCAAAAACCTTTGGAGTAGATATAGTTCAGGTCATAAAAGGCGGAGATATCTCTAAAGAAGCCTACGCAGGCGACGGCGAAATGATTAATTCCGGAATTCTTAACGGTTTAACCAATAAAAAAGATTCTATCGCAAGAATGTTGGAAGAACTTGAAGCGAAGGGAATCGGCCATAAAGGCGTTCAATATAAAATGAAAGATTGGGCGTTTAACCGTCAGAGATACTGGGGCGAACCAATTCCTTTGGTTCACTGTCCCAAATGCGGAACAGTCGGCGTTCCTTATGAAGAACTTCCTTTAAGGCTTCCAGACGTAGAAAACTTTGAACCTGGTCAGGATGGGCAATCTCCATTGGCTCGTATTCCTTCGTTTGTGAATTGCAAATGCCCAAAATGTGGCGGAGACGCAAAGCGTGAAACTGACACAATGCCTCAGTGGGCTGGTTCCTCATGGTATTTCTTAAGATTTGTTGACCCAAATAACGACAAAGCTTTTGCAGACCCCGACAAAGTTAAATACTGGATGCCCGTAGACTGGTATAACGGCGGTATGGAACATGTTACTCGCCACTTGTTATATTCTCGTTTTTGGCACCATTTCCTGTATGATATCGGCGAAGTCAATACTCCAGAACCTTATGCCAAAAGAAGTTATCAGGGGCTTATCTTAGGTCCTGACGGCGAAAAAATGTCGAAGTCGAAAGGAAATGTAATCGACCCATTGGATATAGTTGACAGATATGGCGCCGATACATTGCGCACTTACGTTATGTTTATGGGCGATTATACTATTGCCGCTCCATGGAATGACGATTCCGTAAAGGGTTGTAAGAAATTCTTAGACAGGGTAGCTGCTTTAACAGACATAATGACCGCAGATAAGGAAGACTCAAAAGTTGAAGTAGCTCTTCATAAGACAATTAAGAAAGTCTCAGAAGACATCGAAAATATGAAGTTCAATACGGCTATTGCTGCATTGATGACTTTGATCAACGATTTCTCTAAAGCTGGCAAAGTAACTAAATATGACGTTCAGTGCTTTGTTAAGCTGTTAAGTCCATTTGCGCCGCATCTGTCGGAAGAAATATGGTCTGAAATAGGCGATGGAAAAATGCTTGCTGTTTCTGCATGGCCAGAATATGATGAAGCCAAAACCAAGGATTCCACCGTTACAATAGGCGTTCAAGTAAATGGAAAATTAAGAGGAGCTGTAGAAATATCTGTAACGGCTTCTAAAGAAGAAGCTCTTGCTCTTGGCAAACAAGATGCTAATGTTGCTAAATTCTTGGAAGGAAAAACACTTGTTAAAGAAATTTACGTTCCTGGAAAAATACTAAACTACGTCGTTAAATAATAATTAGCAGATAAGTAATATAAAGCCTCTAACAATTTATTATATCGTTGTTGGAGGCTTTATTTATATAAAAGTAATTTTTTTGCTAAAATTATTAAAAATTTGTGGATAATTTAAAAATTACAGTTTATAATAAATNNCATATAAGGAAAAGGAGGGCTAGATGTTAAGAGGCCTCACCCAGTTTTTTTATCCAAAGACGCTTAAAGAAGCATTTCAAGCGTTAAGTGACAGTAAAGTTAAAACTGCTTTGATAGCAGGTGGAACTTCTGAAACCTTAAGAAAAAGCCATGATATTGAAGCACTGGTCGATATAAGTCGAATTAATGAACTTATTTATGTAAAACAAAATAGTTCATCGATTAAAATCGGTGGAGCTACCCCGATTCAAGATTTATATAAGTCAAAATTAGAAGGTGTAGCGGGAGATGCTATTAAAACGACTGCTGGTAGGGTGGCATCGACCCTCTTAAGAAATGGTATTACCGCAGGCGGTAATATTGAAGGTTTACAGTGGTGGTCAGATTTGCCATGTCTTTATATGGCTTTAGACGCAAAAGTTACTTATAAAAACTCAAAAAAAGAAAGAAATGTAACTGTTTTAGAAGATTGTGCCAGTAAGAACGAAATTCTTACTGAAATATTAGTTCCAACTTATGGAAAAGGCACTGGAGTAACCTTTGATAAAATGGTAAAAGTTCAGCACGATTATTCAATGTGTACTGTTGCTACCAGAATTACCATGGGTTACGGAAAAATAAAAGAAGCAAGAATAGTTGTTGGTGCTTTAACAGATAAGCCAACTCGTCTTGAAGAAGCAGAAAAGTTATTAGTTGGTCAGAAACCCTCGGAAGAACTTTTTGCTGAAGTTGCAAAGAAAGCAGCAGCTAAGGTAAATTACCGAAAAGATTATAGAGCTTCAAAAGAATATCAAAAAGAACTTTGTGAAATTATGATTCGAAGAAGCCTTATAGAATCAGCAAAAAAAGCAGGCAAGTGAGGTATAGACCATGGAATTGAATATTACTGTAAACGGTAAAAAACTTAAATTAGATGTTAAACCAAATGCCAGCTTAGCTGATGTTTTGAGAGAAGCAGGCTACAAGAGCGTTCATACCGGTTGTTATGAAGGTAGCTGCGGTGCTTGCGCAGTTATGATTAACGGTCGACCAAGAAATTCCTGCATTATTCCAGCAGGTCAAGTTGAAGGCGCTGAAATTTTAACCGATGAAGGTCTTGGTAATCCTTCAGAACCTCATGTTTTGCAGAAGTCTTTTGTAGAACACGGCGCATGTCAGTGCGGTTATTGTAATCCTGGAGCGCTTATTTCAGCAAAAGCTCTTCTTGACAGAAATCCAAACCCAACTGAAGAAGATGTAAAAGATGCTCTAGATGGCAATCTTTGCAGATGCACAGGTTATGTTAAACGTATCGAAGCAGTTCTTGATGCGGCAAAAATTATCAGAAAGGGCACTAAGGGTAAGAAATAATGGCAAAAACATCAGCAAAATCAAATACAAAAAAAGTTTCCGCTAAAAAAGAAGTAAGCGTAAAAGCTGCTAAAACTAAAAAATCGGAAAAAATAGTTAAAGACGTTACTGTTAAAGCCTCGGCAGAACCTGAAATTCCAGCCGCTATTCCTATAGCTCCTCTTTCTTTTGAAAGACCTGAAAAATTTAATCAAGTTAAACATTCTTTAGAAAAAATAGATGCTTTAGGTTTGGTTTGTGGTACTCAAAAATACGTTCAGGATATAGATTTAAAAGATATGCTTCATGTTAAAGTCTTAGGTTCTCCTTATGCTCATGCGAGAATTAAAGACATCGACATTAAAGAAGCTGAAAAAATGCCTGGTGTAGTCGCTGTATATACTTATAAAAATGTGTATACCAATGGTTTAAAGAAAGTTGCAAGAACAACTGCAGGTCAAGGCTGGCCAGAACCATCGCCTTATGATACTTTCCTTCTTGATGAAAAAGTTAGATACGTTGGCGACAGAGTTGCTATAGTTGCTGCAGAAACCGAAGAAATAGCTGTAGAAGCCTGCAAAAAAATCAAAGTTAAATACGAAGTTTTGGAACCAGTATTCGACCTTGAAAAAGCAATGACTTCTAAATCTATTATTCATGATGAAAAAGAAGCTTGCGTTCCAGTTCCAATTTTCTATGATCCTAAGCATAATCATTGCTCACACGTAGAAGCCCATGTTGGCGATATAGAAAAAGGCTTCAAGGAAGCAGATGTTGTTTTAGAAAGAAAATATTATCCTCATTATGCACAGCACTGCCCAATTGAACCACACGTTTGTATAGCTTATTTAGAAGGAAATGACCGTCTGGTTTTGAGAAGTTCAACTCAGGTTCCTTTCCATGCCAGAAGAATTACTTCTCAGACTTTAGGTATTCCTATAAAGAACATCAGAGTTATTAAGCCAAGAGTTGGCGGTGCTTTCGGAACTAAGCAAGAAGTTCTTTTAGAAGATGTTTGTGGTCTTGTTACCATGAGAACCCGCAGACCATGCCGCTATGTTTTAACCAGAGCTGAAGAATTCATGGAATCAAGAACTCGCCACCCAATGATGGTTAAAATCAAAATGGGTTGTAAAAAAGACGGCACTATGACTGCTCTTTCTATGAGAATTATAAGTAATACTGGAGCTTATGGCTCTCATGCCTTAACAGTTCTTTCAAACTGTGGCTCTAAGGTTCTTCCAATGTATAAAGCTGAAAATATGGAATTTATCGGCGATACAGTTTATACCAACCTTCCTGTAGGTGGCGCATATCGTGGATATGGTGCAACACAGGCTGCTTTTGGAACTGAATCTATGATGGATGAAATGGCTGAAGCTTTGGGAATAGATCCAATTAAATTCCGAAAAATGACTCATATTCAGGAAGGCGGAACTTCCCCAATATTCAAGGCACTCGGCGAAGGCAGAGAAGGCGTTGATATGGCTATCGGTTCATGCGGTCTTGATGAAGCTATAGATAAAGGCATGAAGCTCATTGATTGGAAGAAGAAATATGGCAATCATGGCACAGGCACAAAACGCAGAGGTCTTGGTATGTGCTGCCTAATGCAGGGTAGTTCTATTCCAGAAGTAGATATGGGCTCAATCTTTATAAAGATGAATGATGATGGTTCATTTAATATGCTTCTTGGTGCAACCGATTTAGGAACAGGCTCTGATACAGTATTAGCTCAGATCGTTGCTGAAACAATCGGCTGTGATTTAAAAGACATTGTAGTTTATAGCTCTGATACCGATATGACTCCATTTGACGTTGGTGCATATGCTTCTTCAACTACTTATTTAACAGGCGGAGCAGCTATTACAACAGCCAAGAAAGTTCGCGAACAGATTGTTGCTGTTGCGGCTCTTAAGATGGGTGAAAAAGTCGAAGACATCACTATTGAAAAAGGTGTATGCTATGGTAAGGGCAAAAAGCAGAGCGTTACTTTCGAACAAGTTTGCCGTTATGCTATGTATGAAAACAAACAGTTCCAGATTGGCGCAATAGGCAGTCATATAAGCCATGCTTCACCTCCACCGTTCGCTGCACACTTTGCAGAAGTCGAAGTTGATACTGAAACAGGTAAAGTCGAACTTCTTAACTATGTTGCAGGTTGCGATTGTGGAACCGCTATTAACCCACAACTTGCTGAAGGTCAGATTGAAGGTGCATGTATGAATGGCATTAGTTTTGCTCTCACCGAAGAATATATGTTCGATGAAAACGGTAGAATGCAGAACAATACATTTGGCAATTTCAAGATTTGGACAATGAAAGATATGCCAAAACTTCAATGCTTCTTAGTTGACACTTATGAACCAACTGGACCTTATGGCGCAAAGAGCGTTAGTGAAATCAATATAAATGGCGCTCTTCCTGCTATTGCTAATGCAATATATGATGCAGTAGGCGTTCGTCTTACTCATCCTCCATTCACTGCCGAAAGAGTTTGGAAAGCGTTGCAGGAAAAGAAAAATGCTGCTAACAAAGCTGTTAAGACAGTTAAATCAGCTAAATCTGAAAAAACTGCTAAGGCTTCAAAACCAGCCAAAAAAGGTAAAAAGTAATTAAAAAATAAGGCGGCACAGCTATTTATACGGCTGNNAAATAAAACAGTGCTTGCATTGGCTTTTATGTTGTTGATTACACCATATTCCTATGGTTATAACGCAACTACTGAAAATATGCTCGACGTGGCTAGAAAAAACTACGCTGCAGGCAGAATACAGCCTGCTATAGATGCGTATTGGAAAGTTTTGGAGCGAACTCCTGAAAAACTTATAGCTCATCTTGAATTAGGAGAAATTTATCGCCGAATAAAAATGTATGATAGGGCTGTTGAGTTATTGGAGCCAGCTTTAAAAAATGCAGCTTTGAGCAATATGGATAGTGAAATATTATGCAAATACTATTGTTGTCTTACTGCTACATTTATGAGCTTAAAAAATGAAGGTAAAGCTAATCAGTATTTAATAAAGGCAGCTCAAATAGCTCCTAAAAATCCACGTCCAAGAGTATTATTAGGTGATATTTATAAGTCAAAGGGCAAATATTCTAATGCCGAAAAGGCTTATAGACAGGCACTTCAATTAGATAGTAATTTTAAACTTGCAGCAGATAAACTTGCAGCTTTAATTCGTGATTTTGGAGATAAATTAGAAAAAACTAAAATAGATGATAAACCAATAACATCTTCCAAAGAAATAATAACTATGCCTAACAAAGAGACTAAATTAAAAGTGAAAGATAAGGAAAATTTAGTTTCTAATTCTAAAAAGAATAAAAAGAAGAAAAAAATAAAAAATAATGAACAGCAAATAAATATAATAGAGCAAACCCATTTTGTACCTGAAGACGACAAAGAATCTGTAACTATTCCAGAAGAAGCTGTTTATGCTTATCCTGGAGATGAAGTTCCAATAGGTCATGGTAATGAAGAAATTGAGAATGAATATGCCCAACATCGTGCTGAAAGCGATCAATACTATATAGATATGTTAGTCGGCGGCGAGATGCACGATAAAGAAAAAGCTGTAGCTTATTTTGTTCATGAAGGCAAAAAAGGGTTGAATAAAATTGAAGATTTATTGTATAACGCTGATCCTAATGTTCGTTTGATTGCGGTTAGAGCAATGTCTAGATTTACAGATTGCAAAAAGCACGTTAAGTTGATACTCCAAGATGCGGAAGATGATAGTAATTCGGATGTTGCCGCAGAAATAAAAAGTGTCTTGTATTCGCTTGAAGATGTTAAATTAGATGATTGATACTTTTTAAACATTGTAGTAAATTATTAGTCTGATTTTGTCGATTAATACATTGAATTAAAATATTTTATNNCAGTCAGTGCCGGTGTTAGACGCGAGTTGGCAGGTCGGCGCATTGACTTATCAAAAATCAAATTTCCAGTTGCCGCCGGTGTTGTTACTCTTCAAGGTGAGCTTGCTTTTGTAGGTTTAGAAAAAACTAATGAAGAAGTAGCTATAGAGCTTAAATTCCTTGAAGCTAGTCTCAAAGGTTTAATGGGAGTCAAAAGTGTAGCTTTTGAACTTACAAATTGGAAGAAAAATGAAACTGGAATTTGGGAATCAGAAGTTGCGAAAAGCTCAAATGGAAAAGCAAAGATAGAAGGCGAGGGTATCGTTTGCCCTGAATGTGATTTTGTTATAAGATTTTGTCCATGTTGCGGCAAACCTCTTGGAGACGCAAAGTGTGGCACAGCAAACGCAATTAATTCTGCTTTGAAGACTAAACGGCCTCCATTACCAATTAAGCCGATTATAAAGAAAAAACGTCCTTTGCCAGTTGTAGGACAGCCTGCAACTGTAACTCCTGCAATTCAGACTCAAGCTCCAAAACCAGCTCTTATGCCTAATGCTTTTAAGAGTGTGGTTACTGATGCTACAGATAAAACTTCTACGGTTGCAGTTCAAAAACCGATTTCTGAAATTAAGCCTAATGTAGCTCCTGCAATTACATCTAAACCAGTAACTGAACCAGAAAAGAAACCTTCTGATGTTGTTAAACCAGTAGTAAAACCAGTAGTTGCACCTCCAAAAGCAGTTGTAGCAGATAATGTTAAGCCTGTTCCAAATGTAAAACCAGTAGTAAGCAATCCTGTTATTGCACCTGTAAAACCTGTTGAACAAAAAATTGCTCCTGTAAATCAAAGTTTAAATAATAGTATTCCAAATGTTTCTGTTCCAGAAACTACAAAACCTGAAGCTGAAAATAATTTACAAAAACCAATAGCGCCTTCTGTTGCACCTGTAGTATCTTCACCTGATGTTCCTCAAGCAGACAATAGCTTAGACTCATTCGATCCATTTGCTGCACTGGATATTGAAGATAATACTGCAAATCAGATACTTGGACAACAGCAGACACAACAAAAACAATCAGAACAAATTGATTCTAACCCATTTGCTTCTTTAAGTTTCCCAGATGAAAAACCTTCTTCTCAAGCAGAGCAACCTGTTTTGTCAGCTGAAACACAAGCTTTTGATCCATTCTCATCATTAAATGATGATACTTTATCAATTGGTCAGGAATCTTCTACAGGAGCAGGGAATATTGGATTTGATCCATTTGCGCCATTGAATGAAGAAAATGCAACTCAACCGCAGGAAAATGCATTTGATCCATTTGCGCCGTTGAATGAGGAAAAAGCAACTCAACCGCAAGAAAATGCTTTCGATCCGTTTGCAATGAACGATTTGACACCTAGTGGCGATACAATGCAAAATACTAACCCATTTGGTTCAAATCCGTTTGGAGCAGACCCATTTGCAGCTTCAAACGATAATAAACAGCAGCAAGATGAAGCAAAAGCTTCAAATGATCCATTTGCGGGTTTTGCATTAGGTGATTTAGGCAATATGGGTGGAACAAATGATACTCAGCAAGTGGCTGGGAATGGAAATAATGCAAGCGATCCCTTTTCCAATTTAGGAAACGGTGGTGATTTCTCGTTCCCGTCATTTGATATGTCAGAACAATCTGCTTCGAAACCTGCAGATAACTCAAAACAAAATGATAATCTAAACGTTCCTGATTTTAATTTTAATGATATTTTTGGCAGTTCCAACCAAAATGCAGATGCCGGTTCTGGGTTAAGCGGACTGCCTTCTGATGATGGTAATGGTATGACTGTATTTGATTTAGGTGAAGGAATGGATGATGATACGCCTTTACCACCAATGAAATCACAAGCTCCAGCTAATAAAACTCCAAAAGCTTCAAAAGCTAACTCAAAACCTCAAAAAGGTCCTACAGATATGTTTGCATCACTTTTCCAAACAGGTGGTAATGGTGATTCTGGTGCTTTTGGAAACATAGATTTTGATTTAGATGTTGAAGTTGTACCAACAGGTGATAATGGCGGAGGAAGCGGTAGTGGTTCAGGTGGAGCTGCTTCTCAGTCTCCCGATTCTTTTGACTTAGGCGTATTTGACTTAGATGNNAAAAGGGCGGTCTTTATAGACCGCTATTTTTATAGTGAGAAAATTATGAGAAAAACGATTATTATAATTTTGAGTTTTAGTATTTTTTTACCATCATTTTTAAGTGCTACGGATAAAACCGAAGTAGTTTCCACAAAAAAGACGAAAGTAAAATCTGAAATTCAGTCTGAAATAGTTCCAGAAGGATTTTACGTAAATATGTGGAACAAATTTAAAAATGGAACATTAAAAGACAAAGAAAAAGCTATAAGTTCGCTTAAAGCTGTAGTGGCAAAAAATTTTAATGAATTAAAAGCACATTATTATTTAGGAATTATGTATTATGAAATTGGTGAGTATTCTTTGGCATTAACATATTTTCAGAATTCATTATCAGGCAAAGATGACGCTGATATATATACTAGAATAGGCGAAACTCAAGATAAACTTAATAATAAAAAGGAAGCTCAAGAGGCATTTCACTATGCTTTAGCTATTAATCCAAATATTCCTTCTGCATTGTCTAAACTAGGAGAATATGATTACGAAAAAGGAGATTTTGATAATGCTTTTATTAAGTTAAATAAGGCAATAGAACTTGATGAAAATAATTCATTTGCTTTAACTTCTCTTGGAAAAATCTATGTATTTAAAACTAATGCTAACATGGCTATAAATCTTCTTCGCAAAGCTATAGAATTAAACGACAATAATCCAGAATCATATTTATGGCTTGGAAAAGCTTGCAATATGTCTAATAAGCATAAAGAAGCTATTGAATATTTTAATAAGGCAATAGATTTAAGTAATAATAATGAAAAAATTATTAAAGAAATAGAGTATTGCTTAGCGCAAAGTCTTTTTGAAAACGGTGAAAATGAAAAAGCAATAAGTGCATATAAAAAGACAATGAAAATATCAGAAAATAAAGGCGATGGTTATTACGGCATTGGAAATGTTTATGAAAATATGGGAGATGTTACAAAAGCCGTAAATAGTTATATTAAGGCATATAAATCGAATCCTAAGAAATATGCTGATAAAATAGAAGCTCTTGCTTCATATTATGCTGAAAAAGAGGAGTATGAAAAAGCAAAAAAGTTATATGCTTTATTAAAAAAAGATTATAGTTATAAAAAAGTAGTAACAGAAGCTAAGAAATCCAAATTAGAAGAAGAAAAGACAAGTAAAATAGTTGAATATGAAGTGAACGCTTCTGCTTCAAATGCGACAGATTATGATATAG
>LXOW01306024.1_pt1 | contig 14501 bp, 5 predicted proteins | sample 1368591 | NCBI WGS metagenome assembly LXOW01 (sample SAMN04884650, study PRJNA319009) | bovine gut metagenome | isolation source: Cow rumen | host: Bos taurus | place: Italy: Legnaro (PD) | collected 2014-07-09
CAGAACCAGTTCTCCATCTTCGACATGGATGAGACAGTCAAGCAGGAGAGCAACCCCGAAATCCCGCAATGCGAGCCGTGGGGCTCCTACGAGCAGCTGAAGCGCGAGAAAGAGGTGGCCGGTTTCTACATCTCCGCACATCCCTTGGACGAATACAAGCCCATCATAAACAACTTCAGCAACGTCAACCTCAGCCAACTCAACGACGAAAGCTACATGAAAAAAGCTTTCTCCAGCGGCAAAGGGTTCTCCTTCGTGTGCGTAGTGGCCAGTGCATCCTCCGGACTCACCCGTAACAACAAAGATTTTGGCAACATCCTGTTGGAAGACTACGACAGTTCCTGGCAATGGCGCTTGTTTGGAGAGGACTACACCAAGTTCAGCCACTTCTTCGAGCCCGGAAAGCGGCTCTTCGTGCGCGCCCAACTGCAGATCAGAGGCTGGCGCAACAAAGACGGTTCGGAGTCCATTCGGGCGGAAATCAAGCCCATACAGATCATGTATCTGGAGGATTCCTACGAGAAACTGTGCAAGGAGGTCCGACTCGTGCTCAGCATCCGCGACATCAACGCCGAGACGGCGCTCGCACTGAAAGACCAACTGGAGAGACACAAAGGGAATGTACCTTTCGCCATCCGCATTGTAGAAGACAACAATGTGTATCACGCCGATTTCTTCAATTTCAGCACCAAGGTGAATGTGGAGAGTTTCATCAAGGAGCTGAAACTGCCCGCGCCGTTTATGGTGGAGCTGGGGTGAGAGAGTTTAGAGTTGAGGGTTTAGAGTTTAGAGTAAAAGAGGAAAAGAGCAAGAGAGTAAAAGATTATATATCAGCTAAATATGAGAATTAAAAACACACTTTTGTTGTTTGTGTGTCTGCTGACTGTTCTTGTGGTGTCTGCGCAGCAGAAGGTTTATTATTATAAGATAGACGATAATATTTCCAAGCCGGCGTTGCGGTTGACGGAACGGGCGGTGAAGGATGCCACGGAGATGAAGGCGGACTACATCCTGCTGGAGCTGAATACATTCGGCGGGGAGTTGGATGCCGCGGACAAAATCCGGACCCTGTTGATGAACGCGGCGATGCCTACATTGGTATTCATCAACAACAACGCCGCCTCTGCCGGTGCGCTGATTGCCATCGCGTGCGACAGCATTTACATGGCCTCCGGTTCTTCCATTGGCGCAGCTTCCGTGGTGAACCAGAACGGCGAAATTATGCCGGACAAGTACCAGTCGTACATGCGCTCGCTGATGCGGGCCACCGCCGAGAAGAACCATCGCAACCCTGACATTGCACAGGCCATGGTGGACCCCGACGTGAGGATCAAGGGGATAAGCGACAGCGGCAAAGTATTGACTTTCACCACGGAAGAGGCCATGGAGCACGGTTTCTGCGAAGGTGCTGCCGAAAACCGCGAAGAGGTGCTGCAAAAAGCCCAGCTTGCGCCCTACTCCATCACTGAACAGAACTTGTCTTGGATTGACAAATTCATCAACTTTTTGGTAAACCCTGTGATCAGCGGCATTCTGATCATGTGTATCGTGGGCGGACTCTATTTCGAGTTGCAGTCGCCCGGGCTTGGACTGCCCATTATCATTGCCATCATCGGTGCGTTGTTGTTCTTTGCGCCGCACTATTTGGAAGGCTTGGCCCAGCATTGGGAGATTTTGATCTTCCTTGTGGGGGTTGGGCTGCTGATGTTGGAGATATTCGTCATCCCGGGCTTTGGCGTGGCAGGCATCTCGGGAATCGTCCTGATATTCGCCGCGTTCATTTTAACCATGGTATTCAATGTGGGATTCAAGTTCAACTTCAACCCCGATCTGGATGCTGCCGCGCAGGTGGGCACCAGCGCTTTGATTGTCGTCATCAGCACCACGGCAGGTTTCTTTCTCTCGCTGTGGTTGGGCAAGAAAATCATCACTGCCGACACGCGGTTCGGCAGTCTGGCCCTGAAAACAGAGTTAGAGACAGACAAGGGCTTTACAGCACAGGACATGCGGATGCAGCAGTACGTGGGCAAGAGCGGCGTTGCGGCCACCTTCATGCGCCCCGCTGGCAAGGTAAACATTGACGGCGAGATTCTGGAGGCCACCTCCGAACACGGTCTCATCGACAAAGACACCCCGATCGTGGTGGTGAAGTTCGAGAATGCGCAGTTGGTGGTAAAAAAAGAGTAATCTTGCAAAATATCATTTAAGTGTGAATTGCGCTCCCTGCGGTCGCTTATGCGGGGTTACTAAGATGGCATCCCTGCCGGGATGCATTCCAAGTGGAACTATACGATATTTTCCATAACGGTCTCGAAGAAACACATTCCAGTATTACCAGACTTAACGGCATCCCGCGATACATTCCAACGGAGCAATGCAATTCTTTAAATGGCGACCTCGGAGAGGTCATATTCTATTAACCCCGCACAAGGCCGCAGGCCGAAGTGTGGGGAGGATAGCCGCCTCCAAAGGCCGGTCGCGGTGCGAGACTCACTTGCCACGAAGCACAGAGCCCGCTCACCGCGGAACAGGGTGCCTGAAATAGTTGCAAAATAATCTGCTGAAAGCAGTGTAAACGCAAGACTAAAGGGATTAATTCCAAATCCTATTACCGCACCACCGTCACTTTCCGTGCAGTACCATTGTCAACTTGGACAAGATAAACGCCTGAGGCAGTTGCGACATGCCGCAGAATTGACGGGGCATTGTGGTAGGTCTGAAGCAATTTGCCCGTTTCATCGAAGATGCGGACAACACAGCCTTCCACACCCTTTATCACCACTGATCCGTGTTCGGCATAGACTGACCAGATGGGTTTCGGATAGTCTTCAACACCCACCGTTGAAAACTGTGCCGTATAGATCATATCGCTGCTAACCGTAACAACACGTGGGTTAACTTGCGAACCGTCGTTCCATTGCACGAAACGGAATCCTTCTATCGGGATTGCGGCGATTTCCACATCCGTACCCTCCGGAAATTGCCCGTTACCGGCAGCCAAACCTTTGTTTACTTCATCCGACAGCACTTGCAAATTGTACCAAGTGAGCGGTTCTATAATAGTAATCGTGTCGTAAAGAGTCACATAGGTTGTATCGTATTGCCAGAGGTATGTGGTATCATGGACTTCGATATAGGTCGTGTCATGTACCGGAACGTACACATCCACGTAGGTGGTATCGTGCACTGGATATGGCACATCTATGTATGTCGTGTCGTGAACATCTATGTATGTGGTGTCATGGACCGGAACATACACGTCCACGTAGGTCGTGTCATGCACTGGTACGAACACTTCCACGTAGGTAGTATCGTGAACATCAATGTAAGTAGTGTCGTGGACATCAACATACGTTGTGTCATGAATCGGAATATAGGTGGTATCGTGGACAATGCGGGTGGCAATATAGACCACGCTATCGTATGAGGTCAGGCGATTGAGGCCGTCCAGACCGCCGGTGAGCACATTGCGCAGGCGCAAAGGATAACTCTGCACATCGGTAGTATCCGTAGGATGGAGATTGATTTTGGCCACTGTTCCACTGTTGCCTGCAATCGGAGTGTTCTGCATCGACAGAATCAGCACCCGCAAGGTGGAATCGTTCTGTGCAGAGGCCGTCACCAAGTGACTACCGCAACGCTCAGTCAAATGGATATCGCTGGGCGCTACCGTGTAGTGCTGCCACGGATACTCCACATCCATCTGCAAGGCCGTAATGGCCGAATAGTTGTCCAGATCAATGAAAACCGCCGCATCCGACACTGGAGCGTTTTCATCTGAAGAGATTTTCAGGTAATTCGGCTCATAGCGGCTGGCCGTCAGTGCCACCTGTTTCATCGGCGTAAAGGGATCATTGCTGTAAATGGCCATCATCCCACTGTGTGAGCCCTCCTGCGTGCCGTGGTACTCCACTTCCAACACACTGCTTTGCCAAGCCGAAATGGTTACCGGCAATGATGTCACCAACGAAAAATCACTGTTGGTAAACACCACCTGGCTTATCACCAGCTTGGCGTTGCCGTTGTTGCTGACCGTAAACGATTGTTGCACCGGTTCCGTAACGGGAGTATTGTCCATATCCAATGTGCTGGCACAGTTGATAGAAGGGCTATATATCTGCACACCGTCGGAATAAACCGCCGACAGCACATTTTGTCCAGTCGCATCCGAAAGGGCGGTTTGAATCAAATTCAGGGAATAGTAGCCATAGCCGTGCAGTTGGAGTTGGAAGGTGGCCACCACCCCATCGCCACCGTGCAAAGGCAAGTTCTGCAGATGCGTGATGAGCATCACCAGCGTGTCGTCCGACACGCCCGCAGATGCCAGATGTCCGTTGGATCGCTCCGCCGACACCTGGAAACTTCCCGGCACGTATGTCAGTGCTTCAGGCAGAATAATTTTGGTCTGCAACCCCACAATGCTATCCATGTTGTTCATCCGCAATGAAACAGTGACGATGCTATCCGTCTCTCCGGAAGCCGGCAACGGTCGCAACTCATTCACAGAAAAGGGGTCGGCGAGGATGGTGAGCATACTGTCGCCCACATGCGCATTGCAGTGGAAGACAGCTTGATATGTGACAGCACCTGCCACTATTGGCGCATACTGGATCGTCAGCGTTTGCTGGCTGCCAGCGGGAATGGTCTGTGCCGCATTATTCACGCTCAATGTATTGTCGCTAAAGCTGACACTGCTTAACGCCAACGGCTCATTGCCGACATTGCGGACTGTCACACTCTGCGTATAAGTGCTTCTGATGGGAATATGCCCATAATTGATGCTGCTTGTTGAAAGCGCGATTTTAGGAGCAAGGATGGTGACTGCGCCCGCCGTGGTATTTGCCGCCAAGGATGCGCCGGTGGCCGACGAAAGCAACGTGCTGCACAATGGCAATGTGTAGGTAGCCGGTTCTTTCTTCAGCACCACCCTGAAAGTCAGGAGAGCGCCGCTATTGCCGCTGTATGGGGTTAGCGACATGGAGTAGGAATAGATGCGCAGGGTGTCGCGCAACACGGTGGCAGAGACATAGTGACTGCTGCCACGAGCGGTGAGGACACACGAGCCGGGCACGTAGGTCAGTTGCCCGCACAAGGGAATCATCGTCTGCAGGGCCACCACCGCATCGCTGTTGTCCATGGAAATGGTAAGTGTGAGCGTGTCGCCGGGATGGCCTTGCGCAGAAGAGAGTTGCACGGTGTTGGAGGCATAGCCCCAACCCAACCATAACAAACCGATAATCAATAATCCTATCTTTTTCATACTGTCCTCCCCTACTTCATGATTAATTTAACCGTGTGCGCTTTCACGCCATCCACATAGAGCGTAGCGAAATAGATGCCGCTGCGACAACTGCTGGCATTCCACTTATAACTGTAACGCCCGGCATTGGGAGTCGCCACGGTGGCGGCGTCCACCATGCGGCCCATGATGTCGTAAAAGACAACACGGGAATTGGCATGATGCTCTTGGCCAAGCACAAACTCGATATTTACCTCATTGTCGAAAGGATTCGGGTAGGCCTTCATGATGACGGCCGGCAAAGTCTCAATGTCAGTTACACCCAATGCGTCACCAGGAACGGCAATGACATTGTGGCCTTCGGGGTCGCTCAGCACAATATCGTCAATCTCTTTCTCGCCGATGCGCAACAGGGCAGTTTTGCCCTCGGGCACCTGCATGCCGCTCATGCTGTAGGCTAGCAGGGTAAGACTGCCGTCGGGGTTCTGCATGTGGACGATTTCGAAGCCGTTCATGGCCTCCAACAGTTCAATATCTGCGTAGGTGCAGTTGGCGAGGCGGAACTGCAGACCACCCAACGCCACAGGCGTGTTCACATAAAGCACACCATCTTCCACGGTATAGATAGCGGTTTGCTGCTCGTATTCTCCGCGTTGTGGATACTGGTCAGGATGGAGGATGATGTTGATGATGCCCACGATGTCGAGGATGTTGACCTCACCGTCGCCGTTCACATCGGCGGCACCAAAGAGGAACGGCTGCGGGTTCTGTCCCGTCACATAGTTGATGGTGGTGATGACATCGGCTATATCCACCTGGTAGCTGCCGTTGGCATCGCCGGGAATACTGCTGTTGGGTATGCAGCTCACGGTCTTCGACGGGTTGTTCTCGGTAAGCGAGGTGCTGAGGATCTTGTAGTAGTAATAGTAACGCTGTCCCGGCACCACATCGTAGTCGGTAAACACCGTGTCTTGGATAAGTGTGGTGTTAAGCAAAACAGGGTCCGTAGGAGCATAGATAGTATCATACACATATTGTCCTAAATTACTATCATAGTGATAGTTGGTAAGCTGATTGGCATATTGGTAGCGGTACATATTGAAGCCGAGGAAATCTTCGTAGTTCACCTCCTGGTCGTTCCATTCCAAATCCACCTTTCCAATACCTGCGGTAGCTTGGAAGCCTGCACTCATACTGCCTGAAGAAGCCACATAGACATTGAATCGCTGGTTCTCGTACGGAATCTCAAAGTGTTCATTATCTTGTGCGTTGGCCACATAAATGCGGTTGAGACCATCAATAGCGCTGCGACCGGTGAGCGTTACATGACAGGTATAAATGGTGCTATCCGCACTCCAGTGGGCATTTTCCCCGATAGCCGTTTGTGTGTATGGCGGACGTACGCCCATAGACACCATAGGTGCAATGGCTGTATCCATGGCACGGTTGAAAAAGACCTTGAACTCGTGCGTGCCCACACCCAAAGGGATAATACTGTCAAACTCATCCTGCGCATCGTAGCCATTGACTTCCACTTTCCAGACGATGCCGTGGGTTAAAGGCGATGGACGAGAAGCGCGTTTAACCAAATTACAATAATACATGGTATTACTGCCTGGTGTTTCAAAATCATAAACGTGCTGTCTTATAATACTTTCAATATTAGACCCATAGTAATTTGTATCAGGTGTAAGTATTATAAAATAGGGACGCTCTGGCACACAAATATCAAATCCATCATTATTGAAAATATTACAATAGTGAGCATCTTCTGCAATCTCACACGTATTGCTAAATGTCAATGAATTACCTATAACATAAACAGGTGAAATATTATTTGTAAAATTATTAAAGAGACCGTTATCACCATTTCCTGGTCTCATTAGTGCTTGGTTTGACCATACATTTTGATAAAAATTAGAATAACATACATTACCTATTACAAGAGGTCCTTGACCAATACTATTCCTGAATATTGAATTATCAATTTCTCCTGAAGTATTAGAGGAAGAACTAGGGGGAAACCCTGGCCAATCAAAAATGCAATATGCATATTTGCCATAACCTATTTTTTTCCACGATGATATACCAAGGTCTGTTTTTGTAAAAGTAATCATACTATCCGGTTTGCCAATTGCAATGATAGTTGCACTAATAATACAATCATCTTTGATTTTTATAGTAGTTCCTGGCTTCACAAATAGTGTATCACCATATTGCATGGCTAAATTATCAGTAACTATATAATGCACATTGGGATAAAGAGTATGATTGCCCATCAGTACCCCGTGCAGTTTTACCCCATTAGTTACCTTCAGCACAAAATTATGACGCAACACTTGAGGTTCATTCGGCGCAGATACACATAAGGTCAAACAAATATGTCTTCCATCCACCACATTGCTGTCAATACGAATATCAATAGGATTTACGGATTTCGCTTTAGCGTATGAGGAAACGGGATGTCCAAATGGCACATGGTTTTGCAAAATATGCACCGTATTGGTATCCTCAAATTCTTGGAATTCTAGCCACACCTCAATACTGTCGGCAGGTCCCCACATTGTGCGCAGGGTAGGATAAAGTTGCAGCCGTTCGCCCGCATCGGCATACATACTGCCGTCGCCATAAAGAATGTCATTCACCTCTATAGCCACACATTGCAACATGGCTGGAGTAATACTGTCGCCATTATAGGCCGCCCAAAAATTCACAGGCATAAATTCTTGCGAATTGTTAATCAAATCGCCAAATAATATTTCTTTAGTCTGGTAATCACGACGTTGCAACAGGGAGGCGATACCACCCGCCACCAAAGGACAAGCCATCGAGGTGCCGTTATAACTGCGATACTGACCGTTGGGGACCGTACTCATAATGTTGACACCCGGAGCGGAAAGTTCGTAATTATATAATTCTTCTTCGGAAAATTGAGAATAGGATGGACCATCGCAATCGTAGTTTGAAAAGCATGCTCTATATCCACAATCTCCAATAATTGTCTGCGTGGCTTGAACGCCGAATACAAAGGTAAAAGCCCCAGGGAACATTGGACCAGGTGAAAAAGGATTGCATCTTAAATCTATCTCGGCACCATCATTTCCCGCCGCGCCTACTAATACAGCATTTTGATAGGCTTGCCCGAGTGCCTGTTCAAAAGCGATAGAGTAGGCATAGGTACCGATACTCATGCTGATAATGTCGGCTCCGTTCTGGGCGGCATAGTTCACACCACGGATAAGGGTGGCAATGTCGCCGGTGCCATCGCTCTGCATTACCGTAATAGGCATAATGTAAGCGTCAGGGCAGGCGCCGGTAATGCCAATGCCGTTGTTGCCCACGGCGGCGGCAATGCCCGCGCAGTGCGTACCGTGGCTGTTAAAGTCGTGCATCTCGCCCGTCTGGTTCACAAAGTCCCAGCCGTGGAGGTCGTCCGCAAAGCCGTTGCCGTCGTCATCCGTGCCAGTGGCTCCGTTGGATTCTGCGTTGTTGGTCCAAATATTGGCCGCCAAGTCGGGATGGTCAATATCCACGCCCGTATCCAAGAAGGCAATAATGGGCCGCCAATTAGGATGTATTTTCGGAGCGGTAAGAAGAGAATCTATGTGGCAAGCCGGAATTCCCCACTGCATGGTGTACATGGGATCGTTGGTGGTAAAAGGCGGATTCTTGGCATTTCCGGAAGAGCCCTTCACCTCACGCACCACTTCGGCAATGGGCTCGCCCACAGGATTGCCCAGCGCATAACAGATGTAGTTGGGCTCGGCAAACTCTACCTCATCCAGCTCCTTCAGTGCCTCAATCAGCTCGTAAGCGTTGCGTTCGCTATTCGGGTTCAGTTTAATGAGGTGCAATTGGCTCAGGTCGCGCTCCACCACATCCTTCCCGCCGTAGCTTTTCGCACTTCGGATCTGGACGGGCATCCGGAAACCGGGCAGCATCTGCTCAATCTCCATCACGTCGTACTCGGCCAGCACTGCGTTAATGCCCACGCTGCGGGTGGGAGAACTGAAACGTTGGGGGTTCTGCGCGCTCAAGCGGATGTCGCTGCGGTCGTGGAACTTCACAATCACCTGCCCAGGGCGTGCGTTATGGGCGGTCATCGGGTCAAGGTGCACCACCTCGTCCTCGTTGTTGCGGTCCTGGGCCACCGTAGCGCCTGGCACGAGCAGCGCCATCATAGTGAGTATCAAGATACTCCAGAAGTGGATTTTCTTCATGCTGTAGATATTTTAGATATTGATAATTTTCGGGTTAGTAAATAGGGTGCGAAGATAGGAATTATTTCTAAATTATCCCCTTTAGTCTTGTAAATATATTGTTTCACATTGCCAGTGTGTGACTTTCGCGGCGGCAGCTATCGCGCTTCGGCGCATGCGACTCCTGCGCCGCGAGGGCCATACATTGTATCGCCACACCCCACATTGCGCTCCCTGCGGTCGCTTATGTGGGGTTACAGAAATGGCATCCCTACCGGGATGCATCCCACAGTGGAGCCATACGAAATTTCCCATAACGGTCTCGAAGGAAACACATTCCAGTATTACCAGACTTAACGGCATCCAGCGATGCATTCCAACGGAGCAATGCAATTCTTTTAAATGGCGACCTCGGAGAGGTCATATTCTATTAACCCCGCACAAGGCCGTAGGCCGCAGTGTGGGGAGGATAGCCGCCTCCAAAGGCCGGCCGCGGTGCGAGACTCACTTGCCACGAAGCACAGAGCCTACCCACCGCGGAACAGAGTGGCTGCAATAGATGCAAAAAAATCTCTCTCAACTCTTCACCACCAGTATATCGCTCCACTCCGAGGTGTAGTTGGGCGACAGGTGCTCGCGGTTCATCCTCACGCCGTCAAAGCCAGCGCTGGCCACGACTACCGAGCGTGCGCCCTGTTTCCTGTTGATGGCATCCAACACGCTCATCAACTTGTCCTGCTTCTCATGATCCACCTCATCGAAAAGAACGGTTTGCATGGCACTTTTCGGTGTGATGTCGGACAGAATCACGCCCGCCTTCTTGTACTCGTACGGCGTTTGCACCAACTCCTCCGTCGTGCGCGCGGCCACGTTCACAAGCTCGAGCGTGCTGTCGGAGGGCACCGGCAACCGTATCAGCCGGTTGGCAAACTGCTGGGGCTTGTCCTCACGGTGCCGGTTAGTGAGCAGGAACACCATGATGCTGCCACACACACACCCCTGCTTGCGCAGCTTCTCGGCAGCCATGGAGGTAAACAAGGCCACCTGCTGCTGGATGTCGTGCACATCGGTCAGTTCCTTGCTGAAGCTGCGCGACACGGTGATCTGCTGCTTGTCCTTGACCATCTCCTCAAACTCCACACAAGGCTCGCCACGGAGCTCGCGCCACGTCTTCACGCCACCCACGTGCATCAGCGACTGCACCAGACTCATGGGCATCTGCGTGAAATCATACGCCGTAAGGATGTTGCGGCTTTTCAGCATGGCCGAGAAACGTCGCCCTATGCCCCACACATCCTCAATGGGAAACTTTTTCAAGACCTTTTCAACGTCCTCCGGGCGGTGCATGTAGCAACTCCCATTCAATTTTGGATATTGCTTGCACAGTTTGGAGGCTATTTTGGCCAATGTCTTCGTGGGCGCGATGCCCACACTGATGGGGATGCCCGTGTTGCGTTGTACCACACGGGAAATGTAGTGTCCCAATTCATCCAGTTTTCCATCCTCAATGCCGCGCAAATCCAAAAATGATTCGTCAATAGAATACACCTCCGTGGCGGGCACTAACGACTGCAACGTCATCTGCACCCGCTTCGACATGTCTCCATACAAAATATAGTTGGAGGAGAACACCGTCACATCGTAACGCTGGATCGTCTGCTTGAGCTGATAGAACGGCTGTCCCATCTTGATGCCGATGCGCTTGGCCTCGTTGGAACGCGAAATCACACAACCGTCGTTATTGGACAGGATAATCACCGGCCGCCCGTTGAGATCGGGCCGGAAAACCCGCTCACAGGAAACAAAGAAATTGTTGCAATCCGCCAAACCGAACATAAGACTAGGAAAAAAGGGTGAAAAGGGTAAAAGGGGTAAATGAGGTGAATGGGGTATCATTACCACATGTACCTCTTGTACCCCGTGTACCACATGCACCTAACATAAGCATAATTACAAATTCTTAACGACGTGTGTGACGATGCCCCAGACGAGGAAGTGGTTCTCTTCGGTGATTTCGATGGGCTTGAATTTTGGGTTGGCAGGCTGGAGCCAGAGATGCCCTTTGTCCAAGAGTATCCGTTTCAGCGTAAACTCCCCGTCAATGAAGCACACAGCAATATTGCCGTCTTTGGGTTCCAACGACTTGTCTATGACCACAATATCCCCATCGCTAATGCCAGCGCCCTCCATGCTGTCGCCCGTGATTCGGGCATAAAATGTGGAAGCTGGATTCTTGATAACATAGCGGTTCAGGTCCAATGTAGGTTCGGCAAAATCTTCCGCCGGAGACGGGAAACCTGCCCTAATACCCTCCACGAGAGGGGCTTTTAACTTGCTTGATTTAGGAGTGAAAATATTCATAAGCGATTAGAGATTAGAGATTAGAGATTAGAGAAAATAATAAATGCCCAATGCCCATCTCTCATCTCCAATCTCTCATCTTTCAGTACAGTACCATAACCGTTCCTTTCTTTCTCACCATACCCATGTCAGAAGCGCATTGCAGGGTCCATGTCATGACGGAGTTCGGAGGCACGAGTTGTCCTTTGTAGGTTCCATCCCATCCCTGCTCAGGATCTGTGGTCCTGAACATAATCTCTCCCCATCTGTCGTAAACCACAAACAGATAATGGTCATCGGTGACATGCAGGCCAACGGGTTTGAAAACGTCATTGAGGCCATTCTGATCGGGAGTGAAGCTATTGGGAACAAATATCTGCAACTCGGGGTTCTTGATTACGACCACCCGGTGACGTTCCGCCGAGCAACCGTTCTCGTCCGTCACGCGCAAAGTCACCCTGTATGTCCCGGCTGTCCTGTAAGCATAGTCGAAGGCTGGCTCCTCAAAAACATCGGAATTGCCCATATCCCAATGATAGTTGACCATATTGGGCGAGCATTCTTCAAAATGCAACATTGTCTCAATCTCATAATTTTCTCCCAAAGTATAGAAATTGAAACAGGCCACCGGCAACGGGAATATCGTCAGATGCAGGGTCACCGTGCTGTCGCAGCCATCCGTCTTGGTAACCACGTGCGTAAGATTGTCGCAGCTGTTCAAGATGTCCTTATGCTCATACCAAGTAAAGCTTCCGCAGGCTTCCGCCATTGTGTCCGTAACAACGGAATGTCCTACAGTCAGGTGCAGATGCACGATGCTATCGCAACCCGTTTCCAACACAATCACATGCTCCGGTTCAACGGTACTTTCATAATAGGTATTGCCATCTATCCAGACCAAGCTGTCGCAGGCAAACACCTCATCCACGGATTCCACCGAGTTGAGAATTGTCAGATTCAAATGCACCACCGAATCACAGCCCTCAGCATTCTGCAGTCGTATGATCGGCTGATCCGTCGAGGCCGAGTAGGTGATATCGTCCTGCCAAGTATATGTATCGCACGATTCTACCGATTCCGTATAGGAAGATGTGTCTCTCACGCCCAAATGAAGTGTGATGACAGAGTCGCATCCGTGTGTCGTCTGCAAACGCAGCGTCCGAGTGGAAGCTTCATTGAAGGTAAATCCCGACCATGTGACAGGCAGATCCGAATTGCAAACGGAAGTATCGCGGGTCATCTCATACCTGGAATGCACTGTCAAATTGACTGTCGTATCAAATAAACATCCAGCTTCGGTTTGAAGGTGAAACCTGTAACTAACCGTGGTGTCGTTCATCAGGTTTGCTGGTGGAATGATGTTATAAGTGGAGTCCGTTAATGTCGTGACCCAAGGACCAATGAGCTGTTTGGTCACCACCGAAGGCATGACGGTTTGCAAGAGCGACGGAGCCATGGCCAGCTCCCATTCCGTCAGATAGCCATTATCATTCGGCAGCATATCCTGAACTTCTATATACCATTGTCCATTTAATGGACAGCCTATCAGATTACTGAAACTCTGATATGGATGATATATCTGCGTCATGCTTACCGGATTGCTGGGTTTCACAGATTCATGCGAATTTTCCCATGGATAATCGTAATCCCAGTACGGATTAGTATATGATTGAATATTCACTGGCTCATAGCAGTAGCCGTATGTTCCTGCAGCATATTGGTAATTATGGTTGGTATTATTGGACCAGATATAATTCCAGGGTTCTCCTATTGGATTCAACGTGCTATCGCATGAAAGAGAATCCGTCAAACGGTTGGCCAATCCGAGGTTAGTACGAAAATAGATATTCGGTATATTGCCCCAACTTCCCGTAGTTTGGTTATAATCCGCAATGAGCTTGCTCCTGTTTCCGTTGGGGCATACAATAGACATCTTCAGGTCTTCCAAGGCTGAATGCTCAATTTTCAATCTAACATACAGAATATCATTGACATCAGTCATAGTAGCTCCGGGGCGGAAATGCGTGAAATTGGCATAGGAACGGTAAACATTCCCGTACGGAGCACAGCTCATCCCGTCAGGAAGGAAAATCTTCTGGCTTTCACCGATGGAGGCTGTATTCTCAACATACATCAGCACTGACTGTGGAGAGATGCCTATGGAGACCGGCAAAGTGTCGCCGACGCAAATCTCCTCCATCATATTCAGCGACTGAATCGGATTCGGATAATGTTGCACCGTCAAGTTCACTATACTATCAGCTCCGTTATGAGCAATATGATGTACCGAAGCCATACTGTCCTGATGGAAAGTCACCCCATTCCATTCAAAAGGAAAAATGTCAGGACACACCGTAGTGTCAAGGCTAACGAAAATGGTATCAAACAGTCGCAAGACCAAAGTGACCGAACTGTCGCATCCATGCATATTGGAATAATGGAGGGTAAAGATTCCCGAATCCGGGAACAATTGATCCTGATAAGGATACGGCAAAGAGTCGCGTGGAATACGACGGAAAATGGTATCGGTATTGACATCTGGCATATTCACATGAATCAACACTGTGTCAGCCGCAACGCATCTACTCAAAGATTGCTGCAGAATATAAGAGGTGGTAGTGGAAGGCGTCACATAGCAGGAATCCGAATGAAAATTTCCTGGTAACCAAACCAGTTCGTACGATTCTTGATCGTCATTGCTTTCAGCTATCAACAAGGCGGAA
>LXOW01426605.1_pt1 | contig 14499 bp, 13 predicted proteins | sample 1368591 | NCBI WGS metagenome assembly LXOW01 (sample SAMN04884650, study PRJNA319009) | bovine gut metagenome | isolation source: Cow rumen | host: Bos taurus | place: Italy: Legnaro (PD) | collected 2014-07-09
CTGAAATACATCCAGGCCAGCCAGCACTGCATGCCCAGGGCCACGATGCCGGAAAGGACGGCCAGGCGCATTTGCAGGATGCGGGATTTGTACACCACCAGCGCCAGGGCTACCATGGCGGTAAGGATGCCCAGCAAGATGCCGAAATAGGGTTTCTGGAGCTGCCAGTAGGAGACCCGTACCAATCCGTCCGGATCATTGACCGTATAAGCGGTGCCAAAGCAAAGAGCGGCCAACAGAGCCGCGGAAATGAGGAGATATAGGGTTTGAATTCTTTGCCACATAATTATTCATTTTTCTTTGCGAAGATACTCATTTTTTTTGAGTATATTTGTACTCCTATGGAATAAAACCTAAATACAACAATCATGAAACCAACCTTACTTGTACTTGCAGCTGGAATGGGCAGCCGTTATGGCGGTCTCAAGCAGATGGATGGCCTGGGTCCCCACGGAGAAACCATTATCGACTATAGCATCCACGATGCCGTGGAGGCTGGCTTCGGCAAGGTGGTATACATTGTCCGCGAGTCCTTCAAGGAACAGATGGAAGCTGCCGTCAAGGAAAAATATGCCGGAGTAAAAACTGTGGACGGGGAGCCGCTCCAGTTCGTTTTCGTCACGCAGGAATTGGACAAGATTCCCGCCCCTTTCACCGTGCCGGCAGAACGTGTAAAACCTTGGGGTACGGCTCACGCCGTGCTCATGGGCGCAGAGGTAATCAATGAGCCTTTCGCCGTCATCAACGGGGACGATTTCTATGGCAAGGAGTCGTTCAAGATCCTGGGCGACTGGTGCCGGAAGCACCAGAATACTGAAGGCCAGTATTGCATCGTAGGCTTCGAATTGGAAAATACCCTGAGTGAGAACGGCAGCGTCTCCCGTGGCATCTGCTCCTATGACAAAACCGGCAACCTCACGGACATCGCCGAGCACCTGGAAATCGCCCGCGAGGCCGATGGCAAAGTGTATGGCAACAACTCCGTAAACGGTGAAAATCATGTGGAACTGGAAGCCAAGGCCCTTTGCTCCATGAATATGTGGGGCTTCACCCCGGACTATTTCACCAAGAGCGCAGCCATCTTCAAGACCTTCCTGGAGGAGCACATCTCCGAGCCCAAGAAAGAGTTCTATATCCCTTACGCCGTAGACGTTATCGTCAAGTCCGGCCAGGGCGCCTGCGAGGTCCTTTCCACGCCGTCTCACTGGTTTGGTGTAACTTTCAAGGAGGATCGTCCCGGTGTGGTGGCCAAGTTCGCGGAACTGGTAGAAAAAGGTGTTTATCCCAGCCCCCTGTATTGATATGAAGTTATTTGCCCGAAAAGTCAATAATTACAGCCTGTATGCCTCTCACGCCTGGTATGTGCCGGGCGTAAAGGGCATGTTCGGCCTGCTGGGATGGTTCATACTGGGTAACCTTCTGGCCATAGTTGTGCAGGCCATCTTCAGTGCCTTTATTCCCATGGATCTGGTGCAGAAATACAGCATGCTGGTGCTGTATCCGCTGTCCTTTATCCCGGCCATGATCTATGTTGGCCAACAGAGCCAGCGCAACAGCCTGTTCGAAACCGGCTACAAGCTCAGTTCCAATAACTTCGGTCGCTTCAAGGGTTGGCAGATTGCCATCGTTACCGTGGCACTCTCTTTTGCCACCATGATCTCGGCAGACCTTCCCAACTACTGGAACTACAAACTCACCACGCTCATGCCCGGCATGGAGTCCTTCTATGAGCTTCTGACAAAGGTGATGCAGGAGTTAACCGGCGGCCCGTTCTGGAGCAGTTTCCTGCTGGTGGCCATCTTCGCCCCCATCTTCGAGGAGTGGCTGTGCCGTGGTATGGTGCTGCGTGGCTTGCTTGCCAACCTGAAACCCGGTTGGGCCATCGTGGTGAGCGCCCTGTTCTTCGCCGTTATCCATGCAAATCCCTGGCAGGCGCTCAATGCGTTTATCATCGGCGTAGTCATGGGATATGTGTATTACAAGACGGGGAACCTCTGGCTCACCATGCTCATGCACTTCGTCAACAATGGAACGGCGGTGATTCTTTCCCAGTTCTCGTCCCTGCAGGAGACGGAATTCTGGATGGATGTGCTGCCCAAGAGTACCTATACCATCGCCTATGTGTGTGGCCTGGTAGTGCTAAGCGTGTGCTTGTGGGTCTTCCGTAGTATTCCGTTGGCGCAAAAGCGGGGTAATATCGACACTGTAGAGCTGTAACGTATGGAAGAGGAAGTCCCCATCAAGAAAGACCGCTGGGCCTGGCTCAAACGCAGCGACCACAATTACCTGATTCCGTTCGTGATTGTGGTAACTACGATGGTGGCCCTCTGGCTCCTATTCTTCGCGCACAACAGCGTGCTCAACTGGATCCGTGCCAGCGTAGAGGTACAGGCGCAAGAAAAGGAAATGGCTCGTCTCCAGAGCGAGATCGACGCCATGGAGCACGAGATAGACGCCCTGCGCAACAACCGGGACTCCCTGGAATCCTTCGCGCGCGACACCTACCACTTCGCCTCCCCGGGGGACGACGTTTACATTCTGGAATAAAGCTGGACCGTTTGGGCGGCTTCCGCTACGTCGTGGACGCGAAGCCATTCTGCGCCCCGTTCCAGTGCGGCATATTGAACAACTTGCGTTGCGGGCATCGCTTCTTCGGGGGTGATGCCCAACGCTTTATAGATCATGCTCTTGCGGGAAACGCCTACGAGTATGGGTCGATGCAACTCTTGCAGCTCTGCCATACGGCGAAGCAACTCCCAGTTCTGTTCCAAGGTTTTGGAAAAGCCGAAGCCCGGGTCCAGGAGCCACTCTTCAATACCGGCGTCGGCGGCCTTCAGGGAAAATTCCAGGAAATAGGCCTTGATATCCTCCACAATATCCGTGTACTGCGTAAATTGCTGCATGGTCTCCGGGTTGCCCCGCATGTGCATGGCCACGTACGGCAGGCCCAGCCGCCCCACTGTGCTAAGCATCTGCGAATCCAGCTGCCCGGCACTGATATCGTTCACAATGAACGGGCCGATTATCTCATAGGCCCGCCGTACAATTTCGCTACGGTATGTATCAATGGAGATGGCAAGATACTGCCCTACAGGGAACTCCGTTCGCTTCGCTCTCTCCGGCCCCTCCCATTGTCTGTCTCGTCCGCTTTGCGAACGGACAGCCAACGGGCCCCTCCCCCTACCCATGTGCGGGGGTGCACATGTCCCTGTAGGGCAGTATCCTGCCATCTCCCTTAGGGCGGGCTCCAGACGGGACCATTCCTCTTCCAGGGAGGGTTGGGGCGCGCCGGGACGGGTGGAGCAGGCACCCAGGTCCACGACCGTGGCACCATCGGCCCACATCTGCTGCGCACGGGAAACTACGTCCGCTATTGAGGTGCGGCTGCCGACATAGAAGGAATCTTGCGTGAGATTCACAATGCCCATGATATGTACATTGGCGTTCATGTGCGCAAAGGTAGGAAAAATTCACTATCTTTGCACTTCAATTGCAAGATATTATGGAAAGAAGAACGCGCGTCAGATTCGCTCCGTCACCTACCGGCCCGCTGCACATGGGCGGTGTGCGTACGGCATTGTACAATTACCTTTATGCCAAGCAGAAGGGCGGTGATTTCATTATCCGCATCGAGGATACGGATTCCCACCGCTTTGTGCCCGGAGCGGAACAGTATATCATCGAGGCTCTTAACTGGTGCGGCATCATCCCGGACGAGGGTGTGGATGAGAACGGCAAGGTGGTGGAAACCGCCTCTGCCAAGCATCCGCATGCCCCGTACCGCCAGAGCCAGCGCCGGCCCATATATCGGCAATATGCAGAACAGCTTGTAGCTGCCGGCTGGGCCTATTACGCCTTTGACTCTGCGGAGGAACTGGACGCCCGCCGCGCTGCTGCGGAAGCCGCCAAGGAGACGTTCATGTACAACGCCGCCAGCCGCGGTGGCCTGCGCAACTCCCTCACCTTGCCGGAAGAGGAAGTCAAGCGCTTGCTGGAAACTACTACGGACTGGACCATCCGCTTCAAAATGCCCCTGAACCGCATTGTGGCGATGGAAGACCTCATCCGCGGCCACGTGGAAGTGAACACGGACACCCTGGACGACAAAGTGCTCTGGAAACGCGCCGACGAACTTCCCACCTATCACCTGGCCAATATTGTCGATGACCATCTGATGGAAATCACGGAGGTGATCCGTGGCGAGGAGTGGCTGCCGTCGCTGCCGTTGCACTATTTGCTGTACGAGGCCTTCGGCTGGACGGACACCATGCCGCGTTTCGCGCACCTTTCCTTGCTGTTGAAGCCTATCGGCAATGGAAAACTTTCCAAACGTGACGGCGACAAACTGGGCTTCCCGGTGTTCCCGTTGGCCTGGAAAAACCCGGAGACTGGTGAAATGTCTCACGGCTACCGTGAGGACGGCTATTTTCCGGAGGCTTTCGTGAACCTGCTGGCCATGCTGGGCTGGAATCCCGGCGATGACCGCGAAATGTTCACCCTCCCGGAACTGGTNNATGAAGAGCACGCAGGAACTTACGGACCTGTTTATCCCCGTGCTGGAGAGCCACGGCATCAAGGTGGTGGACTGCCCCTGCAATGCCCTCACCGCCGGTGCGCAGTTCGAAGGGTTCGGGGCCGATTTCGCCAACCGCATTTTCACGCGTGAGTACGTGGAAGCCGTGGTGGAACTGGTGAAAGAACGCGGTACGTTCGTTGCCGATTTCTGGAACATCGCCTCCTACCTCTTTGTGGCTCCGGAGCAGTTCGAGGCCTTTGGCATCAAGGCCGGTGCCGGTCTTCCCACCAAGCCGGTGGACCCGAATCGTCCCGTAGATCCTCGTGCCAAGGTATATGACGATGCCGCTACGGCACCGTTCCTGGCCAAGGATGCGGAGAAGTTCTGGAACGTGGACAACGCGGCCCTCTGCCAGCAGGTATGTGACTATATCTGCAAGGAGTACAAGGGCGCCATCGACGCGCCTGTATTGGAAACTGTTCTTGAGGAATACATCAAAGGCAAGGAATGGCCGATGGGCAAGGTGATGAACGCCCTTCGCCTGGCCCTCACCGGCGCCGCCAGCGGCCTGGGTATCGCCGCCATCCTCTCCTTCATCGGCCGGGCCGAATTCGCCCGCCGCATGGCATTCATCGGCAAGCGGCTGGGCTAATCTTGGCCTAGCGGCGCAGGTTGGTGCACATGCCGTGATCGCTAAGTGCCTGTATTACTGCGCGTTATATAATAATCCTCGTTCGAAAATCGAACGAGGATTATTATATATGTAACTGATAGACAGATAGTTAGCGATCACCGGTTCGTGCCGATGCCTGTGCTAACCGTCCGGGGTAGGCAAGAAGGCCTAGTGTTTCCGGCGGATGGCGGGGATGTTTTCCAGGTCGGCCTTTTTCTCGCCGGGGGCGATGCAAAGCACGGGCTTCTTCTCCGAGGCAAAGTTGAAGTACTTGGCGTTGTCGGAGTTGTTGTAGCCGATCTTGATGGTATCGGCCATGCCCGGCAGGGACACTTCTTCGCCGTGGCCGGTGGTTTCCCACTCGAAGGACTCGTCGATAATCACCAAGTTGCCAAGGTCCTTGTTCAGGCCCAGGCCGCCGAGGTCCATTGTGAAGCCTGTGACGATGGCGGTAATGCGCACCTTGTCGCCAAATTCGGGATCGTTGTCCCAGATGATACCCTTCTTGAAGTGGTTGGCGGTACCCGTGTAGTGGGAAATCATATCGTCAATCTTCTCCAGGTCGCTCATCTTGGCGCCGTGCTCGTTATTACCGGTGGTGATGTTCACCAGCACGTTCTTGGCGGTCTTGAGGTCGAAGTCGTTCAGGAGGGGACTCTCAAAAGCTCCCTTTACGGCCTTATCCAGACGGTCGGGACCGGTACCTTCGCCGCTGCCCATCAGGGCCATGCCGCTGTTGCGCATCATCTTGCACACATCCTGGAAGTCAACGTTAATATAACCGGGGCAGCTGATTACCTCGATGATGCCGCGCACGGCAGTGGCCAGCACCTCATCGGCCTTGGGGAAAGCCTCCTGGATGAGGGTGTCGCCAAAGAACTGATACAGTTTTTCGTTGTTGATAATCAGGAGGGCGTCCACGTTCTTTTCCAGCTCGTGGATACCGTCCACGGCCTTGGACTGGCTCTCGTTGCCTTCGTTCTTGAAGGGGATGGTCACAACAGCCACCGTGAGGATGCCGCGCTCCTTGGCCATCTTGGCGATGACAGGGGAGGCACCGGTTCCGGTACCACCGCCCATGCCGGCCGTGATGAAGAGCATCTGCGTGCCGCAGTCCAGCACCTTGCGGGCAATCTCGTCCTGGGCTTCCAGGGCGGCGTTGCGGCCGGCGGTAGGGTCGGTTCCGGCACCCAGGCCGTTCTGGCCCAGCTGGATCTTCACCGGCACTTCGCTGGTCTGCAGGGCCTGCGCATCGGTGTTGCACACAATGAAACTGCATCCCTGGATATTCTGGCGGTACATGTAGTTCACGGCATTGCAGCCGCCACCGCCCACGCCCACCACTTTGATGATGGCGTTCTCGCTGGTCCAGTCGTTCGGGACGATATTGGTATCTAAATCGTACATCATGGCTTATTCCTCCTTGTTGGCTTCGTCGTACACTTTCAGGGCTGTTTTCTCCACCTTGCTCCAGATGATGGAGAGGAATCCGGTGCCTTCCTTCTTGGCTACCTTCACCTTCTTCACCTTGGGTTCCGGCTTGGGTTTTTCTTCCGGTTCCACGGGCGTGCCGAATTCTTCCGGCGCAAAGAGCATGTCGTCGGGAACGGTAGGGGTCTCGTTGGTCACTTCCACTTCTACCATCTCTTCCTCGACGGGTTCTTCCGGTTTCTCCGGCTTGGTCACGCAATCCGGCAGGTGGTCTTCCTTGGCTGCCAGTACCATACCGATGGCCGATGTAGCCGAGGTGGAATACACACCGCTGCCCACGGATGCGGAGAACATATAGCGCGGATAGCCCTTGCGCACCTCATAACCGGACACATCCTTGATGAGCGGAATGAAGTTGGCCAGTTCCGCACCGCCGCCGGTAATCACCAGGCCGCTGCGCAGGGAATTCTGCAGGCCGCTCTCCTGGATGTAGTAGAGCACCGCGTCCACAATCTCGCGGCAACGGCAGTCGATAATCTCGGAAATATAGCGGACCGGGACCTCCTTGAACGGCGGTTCCAGGCGGATTTGCAGCACTTTCTCGCTCAGCGAGGCCAGTTTGCCGGGCATGCAGGCTCCGAAGCGTTTCTTGATTTTCTCCGCCAGGTCCTCGGAAATGGAGCACTCCGTGCGGATATCGTTGGTAATCACCTTGCCGGCGAAGGGGATGGAAGCGTAGTAACGCATGATGCCGCCGTGGTAAATGGACACGGAGGTAACACCTGCGCCCACATCCACCAGGGCTACGCCGCCGGCCATTTCGTCGTCGGTGAGGACGGCACGGGCCACCACTTCCGGCAGGAAGTATTTTTTGGCGATGGCAATGTCCAGCTGGTTGAAGATCTTGTCCAGGGCCGTAGTAGCGCTGCGGTTGCCCACGAACACCTTGAAGTTACCCTCCAGGGACGAGCTCAGGGTGCCCACCACTTCGCTTTCCACCAGTTGGATTTCATCGTCGATGGAGAAGGACTGGGCCACGGCGCCGTACATGATTTGGCGCTCCGGGTTGGAGAGGGGATAGGTTTCCAGGGCGATGGACTTCAGGCTGTCCACCTCCTCGGTCGAGATGTAGTCGTCCGCGTTGGTGCGTTCGATGCGGGCCGATGCCGTCACCTGCGCAACCTCGCTGCGGGGCATGCCCACCACCACCTGCAGAATCTGGATCATGAGCTCCTGTTCCGCTTCCCGGATGGCTTCCTTCAGGCGTCTGGCCGCCTTCATGGGGTTGGCGATGAGGCTGGTACGGATGCCCTCCGAAGGGGTCTCCTTGTAGTAAACAATCTGGATATCCTCGCCGTTCACCCGTGCGACGCACAGGCCGAACTTCGAGGTTCCCAGGTCAATCGAGGCAATGTATTTTTCTTCCATATTGCGTTTGTATTATTTTCTGCAAACCAGTTGTTTCCGGTGGCGTACATCCACCAGCGTGTACCAGCCCGGGTCTTTGGAGGGCGCGACGCTCTCGTAGTAGGCGGTCATCAGTTCTAATTTATCTTTTACGCGGGTAGGGGAGCCAAAGAGGAAACGTTCTTTCCCTTCCCGGGGGATGAGGACCAGGTCCCCGTCCTTATTTACGGTAATCTGGCTGATATTCTCTTCCCAAGTAGTTCCGTGGATGGTGTTCACCATGCCCAGCATCTGGTTGAGCCAGGCGGCCTCCTTGGGCTCTGTCAGCATGCCCTTGTACCCTCTGGGGACATGGACGGGCAAGTATCCGTCTACTACCGGCACCTGGACGCTGCCACGGGCCTGCAGCGGGAACAGGAAGCCTTCCGAGTCCGAATAATAGCCGTTCTGGCCATCCTGGAGGCGCATCACCGGCTGGCGCTGGCTCAGCGCTACGTGCAGGATTCCATCGTCGGTCAGCCAGGCCTCACAGTCGCGCACGGCGCTGTGGGCGCAGATAATCTTTTCGATGCGATCCAGGTTCACGCTGTCCAGCGGCAGGCCGGCATAGGCCCGATATTCGGTCTCCAGCCAGTGCTCGATATCGTCGCGGGTGACAAATCGGCGCTCCAGGCTGTCGAGTACCATCACGTCTAACGTACCCTTGCCCTGGCAGGTACGGCCACGAAGTTCCTTTCTGGACATGCTGGAAGTCAGCATCCATACCAGGAAACAGGTCACAACGAGTAACAGGCCGAGGCCTCTGCGGGCAATAGGTTTCATGCGCTATTGAATTCTTTTTTTCAACATTTCGGTAATAGGGCCGATATAGCGGTCCACGTTGCCGGCGCCAAAGGTCACCAGCACGTCCAGCGGTTCCTCGGAGAGGTAGTCCATCAGCTGCTCTTTCTTGATGAGGACCTTCTCCGGCGCAGTCACGTCCTTGAAGATAATTTCGGAAGTGACGCCGGGAATGGGCTCCTCGCGGGCCGGATAAATGTCCAGCAGGATGAGTTTGTCCACCAGCGACAGGGAAGCGGCGAATTCGGCCGCGAAGTCCCGCGTGCGGGTGTACAGGTGCGGCTGGAAAATGGCCGTGATCTTGCGGCCCGGGAAGATGTTCCGCAGCGAAGTGATGGCGCTGGAGAGCTCCGCCGGGTGGTGGGCGTAGTCATCGACATAGGACAGCTTGGGGCTGTTCACATGCACTTCCAGGCGGCGCTTGACGCCTTCGAAGCAGGCGATGGCGGCTTTTACAGCTTCCGGGTCGATGCCATAGCACAGGGCCACGGCGGCCGCGGCGACGCTGTTCTCACAGTTCACCCAGCCGGGTGCACCCACCTTGAAGCCTGCGATAACGCCGTTCGGGGTGTGCAGGTCGTAGTGGAAGCAGCCGCAGGCGTCCGGCTGTGCGTTCATCGGATAGAAATCGGCCGATGTGTCCGTATAATGATAGGTGTAGACCTTGGCCTTGGTGTCGGCCGGGCCCACGGGAATGCCTTTCTTGGCGATGAGGATGCCACTGATCTGCGAGGCGAAGGCCTTGAAGGCTTCCACCACGTGCTCATAGTCTCCGTAAATGTCCAGGTGGTCGGCATCGACAGCGGTAATCACGGCGATTTCCGGGAACAGCTGCAGGAAGGAGCGGTCGAATTCATCGGCCTCGGCCACGATGGTGGGGTTCTCCGACATCAGGAGGTTGGTTCCGTAGTTGCGGGAAATGCCGCCCAGGAAGGCGCTGCAGCCTTCCCCGCTGTGGGTGAGGATATGGGCGATGAGCGTAGAGGTGGTGGTTTTGCCGTGCGTACCGGCAACGGCCAGGCAGCGCTGTCCCTTGGCTACCTCGCCCAGGGTACGGGAACGCTTGAGCAGCAGATACCCTTCCTCGCGGGCCTTTACCAGTTCACCCAAATCGGCAGGAATGGCGGGTGTGTACACCACCAGCGTCTCATTTTTGTCTTCCGGAAGCAGTTCCGGCTGGTCCTGATAGTGTACATCGATGCCTTCGGCCTCCAGGGCGAAGGTAAGGTCGGAGGGGGTGCGGTCGTAACCGGCCACGTTATAACCCTTGAACTTGTAGTAGCGGGCGAGGGCACTCATCCCAATTCCGCCAATGCCTATGAAGTAAACGTTTTTCATGTGTGGTTCCTCCACGCGTTATACAAATTTATAAACTTCGTCACAGATAACTTGCGCGGCGTTGGTCAGGGCCATTGCGCGGGCGTTTTTCTCCAGTTGTTTGATGCGCTCGGGGGACTGGAGCAGGGCCAGGGCGGTGGGCAGCAGCTCGTCCACGGCATCGCTGTCTTTCACCAGCATGGCGGCGTCCTTGCGGACCAGGGCCATGGCATTGTGCGTCTGGTGGTCTTCGGCCACGTTGGGAGAGGGGACGAAGATGGTCGCCTTGCCCGTGGCGCAGAGCTCACTCACGGTGCTGGCGCCACTGCGGGAAATCACCACGTCCGCCGCTGCGTAAGCCAAATCCATGCGGGCGATAAAATCGTACTGGGTAATGCCCTTGATATCCGGGTGGGCCGCCATAAAGGTGTCCGTATCTTTCTTGTAGTACTTGCCGCACTGCCAAATCACTTCCACATTCTCTCCGTCCGGGCAGCCGTCCTGGATCCAATGCCGCATAGAACGGTTGAGGGTACCGCTACCCAGCGAACCACCCACGACAAAGATGTGCTTCTTGGCCGGGTCCAGGTGGTAGAACTCCATGGCCTCCGCTTTCATCTCGGGTGTCGCGGGTTGCGACACGGCGGCGCGGATGGGGTTGCCGGACATCACGATTTTTTCCTTAGGGAAGAAGCGCTCCATGCCTTCGTAGGCCACACAGATGGACTGTACACGGCTACCCAACAGTTTATTGGTGAGGCCGGCGAAGCCGTTCTGCTCCTGAATTACCGCAGGGATGTGCATGCCCGTAGCAGCCCAGAGCAGGGGAGCGCTGGCAAAACCGCCCACGCCCACCACCACGTCGGGCTTGAACTCCTTGATGATGGCCTTGGCGCGGCGCACACTGTCCAGAACGCGGAACGGAACCGTGAGGTTGTTCATGAGGTTCTTCAGCGTAAACTGGCGCTGCATGCCCACCATCGGCAGGCCTACAATCTTGTAGCCCTCGGCGGGAACCTTCTCCATTTCCATTTTGCCCTCGGCCCCGACAAAGAGAATCTCCGTGTCCGGGTTCAGTTCTTTCAGTTTATTGGCGATGGAAACGGCCGGGAAGATGTGTCCTCCCGTGCCTCCTCCGCTGATGATGGCTCTGATAGGTTTGTACTCCATTATTCTTCTTCTACGGTTGAGTCTTGTGTCCAGTCGTTGTGGTGTTCGATGAGCGGGGCTGCCTCGGCTTCGCGGCGGGCCATGTTCTCACGCGCGTCCTTAGAAATGGACAGGAGGATGCCAAAGACCACGGCGAATACCAGGAACGCATTGGTGCCGTGGCTCACCAGGGGCAGGGTCTGTCCGGTCTGGGGAACCAGGGGCAGGTGCACGTTCACTGCCATATGCATGAAGGCCTGTCCGGTTACCAGGATGATCAGGCCCGTAATAATCACTTTGTCGTAATACCGGTTGCATTCCTTGGCCACCATGGTGCCGCGCGCCAGGAGGCTAAAGTACAGGATGATCAGGATGGCTGCGCCCCACATGCCCGTTTCTTCCACGATGAAACTGAACATGTAGTCGCCAAAGATCACCGGCACCTGATATTTCTGCGTGCTGTTACCGATACCTTTACCCCAGAAACCGCCTTCTTTGATGGCCAGGAGGGCACCCACGGGCTGGTCCAGCTTTCCGCGTGCCGTACGCCATTCCAGCGATTCACGCTTGGAACCCAGCAACTGTTTCATGGTGGCATCATCGTCCTGGGTAATACGGCCGATAGCGGTGCCGATACGGCTTTCCTTGAGGATACCAGCCTTATAGGCGGTGAACATGATAGCGATGCCGGCTATGCCCACCAGCACCACGTAACCGATGTCGCGTGCATCGATGCCGCCCACCAAAATCATCAGTACCATGATGATGCCGATGAACAGGGCACTGGAGTTGGAGCCCATCATCACCATGAGGGTGGTCAGGAGCACCGGCAGATAGATATAGGCCACCTTCTGCCACTGCGGCTTTTGCAGGAAGGCGAGTTTCTCGAATTTATCGGCCAGGATGTTCGCCCATTTGAATTCGCCGTTCTTGAAGGTGTCCAGGGACCAGCCCAGGTACATAATCATGAACAGCTTCACGAATTCGTACACGTGCACCTGTTTACCTGCGACGATGAGGATACGGCGGGCACCGTTGATTTCACCGGCGCGCACAAGGCCCAGGTTCAGGTTCATCACCAGAATCACCAGAATGGCGAAGCTGATGCCGAAGCCGAACATCGACAGTTTCTTATACCATTCCACCCGGCCGAAGTAGTATAGGCTGAAGATGAGGATAAAGCCGACAGCCACCACCTTGAGCTGATCGACCATGATGCTCACGCGGTCGCTTCCCGTGTCGTTGGCCAGACGCGGGGTGCTGGAGAACACCGAAATCACGGAGATGAGCATGAGGAACAGGGCAATCAGGAGGATTACCTTGTCTCCGCTGAACCGATCCATGAAATTGGTCAGATGTCCAAGGAAGCTGTCTCTTGTCTTCTCTTCTTCGGCTACCATAAATACTTACAGGTTACGGACGGCAGCTTTGAACTGCTCGCCCCGGTCTTCGTAATTCTTGAACAGGTCGAAACTGGCGCAGCAGGGGCTCAGGAGTACCACGTCGCCGGCCTTGGCCAGGGCTGCGGACTTCTCTACGGCCTCTTTGGCGCTCAGGGCATCGACGATAGTGCCCACCATGCCCTCGAAGGCGGCGTGGATTTTGGTGTTGTCCACACCCAGGCAGACGATGGCTTTCACCTTTTCTTTCACCAGGTCGTTGAGGACGCTGTAATCGTTCCCCTTGTCGTTGCCGCCCACGATCCATACGACGGGTCGTTTCTGGCACTCCAGCGCATACCAGGCGCTGTCCACGTTGGTGGCCTTGGAGTCGTTGATGTACAGCACGTCCTTGATGCTCAGCACCGGTTCCAGCCGGTGTTCGATGGGCTGGAAGGTGGACAGGGAGGTGCGGATTACCTCGTTCTCAATACCGGCGGCCTTGGCGGCCAGGGCGGCGGCCATCGAGTTGTAGATGTTGTGTTTGCCGCCCAGGGCCAGGTCCTGAAGGAAGATATCGGTCTCTTCCTTATCATACCGGAGGACCATCTTGTCATCCTTCAAGAAGGCACCCTGCTTTACTTCCTTCTCCTGGGAGAAGGGGAGCATCTTGCATCGAAGTACAATCTTGGACAAGTGTCCTACCGTTATTTCGTCGTCTGTATCGAAAATGAAGCAATCGTCGCTGCGGAGGTTTTGGGTAATCTTGAACTTGGCGGCCACGTAATTCTCCATCTTGTGGTCGTAGCGGTCCAGGTGGTCCGGCGTGATGTTGGTGATAATGGCGATGTCGGGACGGAAATCGTAAATATCGTCCAGCTGGAAACTGCTGATTTCCAGGACATAGTAGTCGAAGTGTTCGGTGGCTACCTGATAGGCATAGCTCTTGCCGATGTTGCCGCCCAGGCCCACGTTGAGGCCGGCGTTCTGCAGCAGGTAGTAAATGAGCGAGGTGGTGGTGGTTTTGCCGTTGGATCCGGTGATGCAAATCTTCTTTGCGCTGTCGTAGCGGCTCGCAAATTCAATCTCGGACACCACGCGGATGCCTTTCTCACGGATTTTCTGCACCATGGGGACGGTGCCCGGGATGCCGGGGCTCTTGACCACCTCGTCGGCATTCAGGATTAATTCTTCCGTGTGCTGACCCTGCTCGAAGGGAATCTCCCATTTCTTGAGCTGGGCGACATATTCTTCCTTGATCTGTCCCTTATCGCTCAGGAACACATCGAACCCTTTTACTTTTGCCAGAACAGCAGCTCCGACGCCACTCTCTGCACCTCCTAAAACAACAACTCTTGCCATTTTCTATCTGATCTTTAACAATGCCAAAGTACTAACTGCCAGTATAATTCCTACAATCCAAAAACGGACGGTAATTTTTGCTTCGTGTTGGGCGGGAACGGGTTTCTTGAAAATCACCGGTCCGTCCGGCGCCTTTTTATCCTGATAATGGTGATGGAGCGGCGTCATGCTCCAGATGCGGGTTCCCACCCCTTTCCTCTTCTTGGTGAACTTGAAGTAGAAGCGCTGCAGGAGCACCGACAGGCTCTCGGCGAAGAATACGCCGCAGAGGAGGGGAATCAGCAGTTCCTTACGCATGAGCACGGCGCTCACGCCGATGATGCCGCCGATGGCCAGGCTCCCCGTATCGCCCATGAACACCTGGGCGGGGAAGGAGTTGTACCACAGGAAGCCCTGTCTCTTATACACATCTGACGCTGCCGACG
>LXOW01213148.1_pt1 | contig 14490 bp, 8 predicted proteins | sample 1368591 | NCBI WGS metagenome assembly LXOW01 (sample SAMN04884650, study PRJNA319009) | bovine gut metagenome | isolation source: Cow rumen | host: Bos taurus | place: Italy: Legnaro (PD) | collected 2014-07-09
GCGGCATGCCCGGCACTTCGAGATACTACACCATGAAGAACAAGAAGAACACTCCCGACCGTCTGGAGTTGATGAAGTATAACCCGATCCTTAAGAGAATGACCCTCCACAAGGAGATTAAATAATTTAGAGTTATGGCAAAGAAAGCTGTTGCTACCCTTCGTAGCTTAGACAAGACCTATAGCAAGATCATCAGAATGAAGCGTTCTGAGAAGACCGGTGCCTACTATTTCGAGGAGACCGTCGTTCCCGCCGACAAGGTGCAGGAGTTCCTTGCTAAGAGATAATTTGCGTAAATCGCAGAACAATAGAGCTTTTCCATAACCATTATGGGAGAGCTTTTTTGTGTTTGTATAATCGGACACGAGACTATCAGACACGAGACACGGGACCAATAGTCCCGCGTCCCGAAGTCCCGCGTCAAAATAAGAATATCATGGGCCTGTTCTCATTCCTGACCAAGAAAAAAGAAAACAAGGAAGACCTCGATAAAGGACTTGAAAAGACCAAGACCAGCGTCTTCTCGAAACTGACAAAAGCCATCGTGGGCAAGTCGACCGTCGACGACGAGGTGCTCGACAACCTGGAGGAAATCCTGATTACCTCCGACGTGGGTGTCGAAACCACCTTGAAGATCATCGACCGCATCCAGGCGCGCGTGGCCCGCGACAAATATGTGGGCACCAGCGAGTTGAATCAAATCCTGAAAGAGGAAATCATGGGCCTGCTTCAGGAGAACGAGTCGGGCGATGGCACCACTTTCGACATCCCTGCCGACAAGAAGCCGTATGTGATTATGGTCGTCGGCGTGAATGGCGTGGGCAAGACCACCACCATCGGCAAGTTGGCCTACAACTTCAAGAAGGCGGGCAAGAAGGTCGTGCTCGGTGCTTCCGACACCTTCCGTGCCGCTGCCGTCAGCCAGCTCCAGATTTGGGCTGAGAGGGTAGGCGTGCCGATTGTGCAGCAAGGTCAGGGTGCCGACCCCGCTTCCGTGGCTTTCGACACGGTGAAGTCGGCCGTGGCCCAGGATGCCGACGTCGTCATCATCGACACGGCAGGCCGTCTGCACAACAAGGTCAACCTCATGCGCGAGCTGACCAAGATCAAGACCGTCATGCAGAAGGTCGTCCCCGACGCACCGCATGAGATCCTGCTCGTGTTGGATGCCTCCACAGGCCAGAACGCCATCGAACAGGCCAAGCAGTTTACCGCTGCCACCGAGGTCAACGCTCTCGCGCTGACCAAGCTCGACGGCACCGCCAAGGGCGGCGTGGTCATCGGTATCTCCGACCAGTTCAAGATCCCGGTCAAGTACATTGGTGTTGGCGAAGGCATCGACCATTTGCAGGTCTTCGACCGCAAGGCCTTTGTGGATAGTCTTTTCGAATAAGTTACCTAAAAACTATAGTTGTGATGACACGGGACGCGGGACTACGGGACACGGGACAACTCCTAACCGTCTCGCGTCTCGCAGTCTCGTGTCTCGCGTCTGATATGTAATCTATATCTTATGAAAAGACCCACTCTAAACATAGTAACCCTCGGCTGTTCCAAAAACAAAGTCGACTCAGAGCATCTGGCGGCTTTGTTGGAGCACCGTTACCTCATTCGCCACGACTCCGACAGGAAGTCCGACGTGGTCATCATCAACACCTGTGGCTTCATCGGCGACGCACAGGAAGAATCCATCGACACCATCCTGGAATATGCCGAGCTGCGCAAGCAGGGCAAAATTCAGAAACTCTATGTCACGGGATGCCTCTCGCAGCGCTTTAAGAAAGATTTGCAGGAGGAAATCCACGAGGTGGATGCCTTCTACGGTGTGGAGAGCGTCAATCTGATTGCCGCCGACCTGCTGAAAGAGGCACCGCAGCCGCAGTATTGCAGCCGTCGTGTGCTTTCTACTCCCAAGCATTATGCTTATCTGAAGATTTCCGAGGGCTGCAACCGTCGTTGTGCCTTCTGTGCCATCCCGCTTATCCGTGGCGGACACGTCTCGGTGCCGATGGAAAACTTGATAGAGGAGGCGAGGGGCTTGGCCAAGCAAGGCGTGAAGGAGCTCATCCTCATCGCTCAGGACCTGACCTATTACGGCCACGACATCGACGGCAAGTCACATATCGTGGAGCTGGTGAAAGCCCTATGCGACATCGATGGCTTTGAGTGGATTAGGTTGCATTACGGCTATCCGCTCGGCTTCCCCGACGAATTGCTGGACTTGATGCGCGAGAATCCCAAGATTTGCCATTACATCGACCTGCCTTTGCAGCATGTCAGCACCCATATTTTGCAGGCCATGCGCCGTGGCGTGGATAGGGAACAAACCATTGGCTTCGTGGAGAACGTGCGCAAGCATGTGCCCGACATCGCCTTCCGTACCACCTTCATCGTGGGTTTCCCTGGCGAGACCGAGGAAGACTTCGAAGAACTCTGCCAGTTCATCAAGGACATGCGTTTCGAGAGGGCAGGGGTGTTCGCTTTCTCGCGCGAGGAAGGCACGGCAGCTTTTGAGATGATGGACGACGTCTCCGAAGAGGTGAAGGAGGAACGCGTGGACACCCTGATGGCCATACAGCAAAACATCTCCTTGGAGATCAACGGCCAGCGTGTCGGCAAGGTCGAGAAAGTCCTCATCGACCGCCTCGAAGGCGACTATTACATCGGCCGCAGCCAATACGACTCCCCCGAGGTGGACGACGAAATCCTCATCCCCGCAGAAAACGAATTGCAAATCGGCCATTTCTACCAAGTCAAAATCACCCAGGCGGATTATTTTGATTGCTACGGGGAAATAGTTTAGAGTTGATAGTTTAGAGTTGATAGTTTAGAGTTGAGAGTTAGGGCAGACCTGAGAGTCTGCCCTTTTTTGTTTGGATTGTGTAGCAGCCATGTCATTCCCGAGTATGTGCAGCAGGCATGTCATTCCTGCAGTATCGCAGCAGGCATGTCATTCCTGCAGTATCGCAGCAGGCATGTCATCCCTGCGGGGTAGGCGCGGTGGCTTGGGATCTATGGCTGCGTCTTCTTCGAAGTCAAACGGCAAGCGACCCTCCGTGAAAGTCAAGCGTTTAGTCCGGCCCTTGGGCGACCGCTGCCCCGCGTTTTGGCCGTGGCATGCGCACCCAACCCGGTGGAGGGGAGGCAAGCCCGGGTGAGCCCAGCAGCCATCTCATCCCTCGTACTCCATGCCGTCATTGCGGACGGTCCCTGAGTTTGTCGAACCATGGCCTGCGATCTCCAATGAGGCAAAGGAATAATTGCCGCGGGTTTTACATGATTATGATGGAGTTGTAGAAAAAATTGTATTTTTGTAGTTCTGATATTTCATATTCTTCATGGAGATTATCAACAACATATCCAAAACCCTGAAAGATGACTTGATGGTGGAAATCAGGCCCGAAAGCAAGATTTCCATTGCGGCGTCGTGCTTTTCCATTTATGCTTTCCAAGAGCTGAAAGAACAGCTGAAGGATATCAAGGAACTTCGCTTCATTTTCACTTCTCCTACTTTCACTACGGATAAAGTGAGCAAACAGCAGCGCGAGTTTTACATCCCGCGACTGAATCGTGAAAGAAGTCTGTATGGTTCTGAGTTTGAAATCAAGTTGAGGAATGAGCTGACGCAGAAGGCTATCGCCAAGGAATGTGCGGAATGGATTAGGCAGAAGGCTTGTTTCAAGTCGAACAAGACCAATGAAAGCATGGTGGGTTTTGCCAATGTTGACCAGACCAATTACATGCCGCTGAATGGCTTTACCACTGTGGATTTGGGCTGTGAAAAGGGTGATAATGCCTATACAATGATCAATAAGTTTGAGGCGCCGATGTCGAAAGCTTATCTCGACCTTTTCGACCAAATTTGGAACGATGGTTCGAAACTTCAAGTGGTGACGGATGATGTAATCGACAACATTTCAAACGCATATAAGGAAAATGCCCCTGAGTTTTTGTATTTTGTCACGCTTTACAACATTTTCCATGAGTTTTTGGATGATTTGTCGGAGGATGATTTGCCTAACGAAGCCACAGGGTTTAAGGATAGTCAGATTTGGAACAAGTTGTACAATTTCCAGAAAGATGCGGCCTTGGCCATCATTAACAAACTTGAAAAGTACAATGGTTGCATTTTGGCCGACAGCGTGGGTTTGGGTAAGACTTTCTCTGCATTGGCGGTCATCAAGTATTATGAGAATCGCAATAAAATGGTGCTGGTGCTTTGCCCCAAAAAGTTGAGCGACAACTGGATGACCTACAGGAGCAATTATGTGAACAACCCCATTGCGGGTGACAGGTTGCGTTATGATGTACTTTACCATACGGATTTGTCAAGGACTTCAGGCGTGTCGAACGGGATGGAGTTGAATCATATTAACTGGGGCAATTACGACCTTGTGGTCATTGATGAAAGCCACAATTTCAGGAATGGTGGCAAGGTTACTGCTTCTGAGGATGATGAAGACCCCAAAGAAAACCGCTACCTTCGTCTGATGAATAAGGTGATTAAAGCGGGCGTTAAAACTAAAGTACTTATGCTTTCGGCTACGCCTGTCAACAACCGTTTCAACGACCTGAAGAACCAGTTGCAGCTGGCCTACGAAGGCGATGCTTCGAAAATCAACGGTCTGCTGAAAACTGAAAAACCCATTGATGAAATCTTCCGTCAAGCGCAACGGGCTTATAACGAATGGGTAGAGTTGCCGCTTGATGCCCGAACGACCGAAAGATTGTTGAAGTCACTGAGCTTTGATTTCTTTGAAGTGCTTGATTCAGTGACAATCGCCAGAAGCCGTAAACATATTGAACAGTTTTACGATACGGCTGACATCGGTAAGTTTCCGACCCGACTGAAACCCATTTCCAAAACACCGCCGTTGACTGATATAGACAAGGCTATTACGTTTAGGGACATCATCGAAATCGTCCAACAACTCAATCTTTCCATTTATACCCCTTCGGCTTTTATTTTGTCGAGTAAGAAAGATAAGTATGGCATTGACACCGAGGATGAACTGGATGCGGAGACGGGCTCGCACCGTCTTTCCATTGAAGACCGTGAGTTGGGTATCCGTCGTTTGATGGGTATCAATATGCTGAAACGCCTTGAGAGTTCGGTGAACTCATTCCGGCTGACCATCAGTCGAATCCAGCAGCTTATTGCCAATATGATTGATAAGATTGACTCGAGGTCGGAGGATGGATATGTAGAGGAATTTGATTTTGAGGACCTTGACATTGAGGATGAAGGCGACACCATCATCGGCAACAAAAAGAATAAGATTGACCTCCGTGATATTGATACCATCACATGGAGAAAGTATCTTGCCGATGACAAAGAGCGCTTCGACCTGTTGCTCCTGATGCTGAAGGACATCAATCCGGCTCATGACAGTAAGCTACAGCAGCTGATTTGTGATTTGAGGGAAAAGTTTTCGCATCCCATCAACGGAAACAACAAAAAGATAATCATCTTCACTGCTTTTGCCGACACTGCGGACTATCTTTACAAAAACTTGTCGCCTTTGATTTTAGAAAAGACGGGACTGCATACGGCGATGGTTTCAGGCACCATCGAGGCAAAATGTACGGTAAAACTGAAACAAAAAACAGACTTCAACACGGTGTTGACTTTGTTTTCGCCGATTTCCAAAGAGAAGGAGGTGCTGTTTCCCAATGTGAAAGAAGAAGTGGATGTGCTGATTGCAACGGACTGCATTTCGGAAGGCCAAAACCTGCAGGACTGCGATTACCTTATTAATTATGACATCCATTGGAATCCGGTTCGTATCATTCAAAGGTTTGGGCGTATCGACCGTATCGGCAGTAAGAATGAGGTGATTCAGCTTGTGAACTATTGGCCCGACATGGAGCTTGACGATTACATCGACTTGAAAGGCCGTGTGGAGTCAAGGATGAAGATTTCGGTGCTGACCAGTACGGGCGACGATAATCCCTTGTCGGTGGAAGAAAAAGGCGATCTAGAATACCGTCGCCAACAGCTCAAACGCCTGCAGGAGGAAGTGGTTGACCTCGAAGACATGAACACGGGCATCAGCATCATGGACTTGGGCCTGAATGAGTTCCGCCTAGACCTGTTGGATTATATGCACGATGGCCACGACATCGAGCACACGCCATACGGGATGCACGCTGTGGTGAAAGGCGGCGAAGGTATGCCGCCTGGGGTGATTTATGTGCTGAAGAACCGTTCGCAAGGCGTTAACATCGATCATAAGAACCAACTGCATCCGTTCTATTTGGTGTATGTGGACGATGGCGGTGGCGTAGTGGTGAACCATCTTTCACCCAAGACATTGCTTGATGATTTTAGGCTGCTGTGTAAAGGCAAGACGAAACCCGAAAAAACGCTTTGTGTCGCTTTTAACAAGGAAACGAAGGACGGCAAGAATATGAAGCATTATTCTGAATTGCTTGGCAAGGCCATCCAATCCATCATCAATGTGAAGGAGAAGAGCGATTTGGATTGCTTCCTAGAAGGGGTTCAAACGGAGCTATTTACCAAGGAAATCAAAGGCTTAGATGACTTTGAACTGATAGACTTTTTAATCGTGAGATAATGTTTGCTCTGCCTGCCACAACGGAAATCAAGAAATCGCTGCCGAAGAAGGCCATCTACGAGAAGTTCGGCTTGAAATCGGCGCAGCGCGATGCCTTTGATGCCGACATCAGCCGTATTGACATTGTGAATGTGGTTTCGCCATCCACCGTGCCTGGATTGAAGGAAGGGGAACGGATAAAAGAATTTTATGTGTTGCTTGTCGCCCTGAAACGCCAACACTATGACGAGAAAAACATTCTGCTTTTGACCAAGTTGATTAAGCAGAACATGATTTTCGCTTTGGTGTACAACGACATGGTGCGTTTTGCTGTTGTCCACGAAAAGCTGTTTGTCATGGATTGGGAATTGTTGGAAGATGCCGCGTTGCCTTTGATGGGACTTGACTTGGACAAGGTGTGGGAGCATTTGGTAACCACCATCGGCAAATTCGAGGTGATGGAAGGCGTGACCATGGAAGAGCAGATTGCTATTGATGGAGAGAGGCTGAAGAAGATAAAGGCAATAGAAGGTCTGGAGAAGAAGCTCAAGGTGGAGAGACAGCCGCGGAAGAAGTATGAGTTGTATCAGCAATTATGCGAGTTGAAAGAGATGTTGGAGAAATAATAGCTGAAAAAACTTTGTTGTATGAGTAAAACGTGTCTTAAATTTACGTTTATCCGAAAAAAGTTCGTATTTTTGGCTTGAATTAGAGAATAAACGTAAATAATCATGACGTTTATGATAGGAAAAACTATTTCAGAATAAACTATCACTAGCACATAATTGAGCATATAAATGAGCACATAAACGAGTATATAAATGAGCACTTAAATGAGCAGATAAATGAGCACATAAATGAGCATATAGACGAGTAGTTAAATTAAGGAGATAAATACATGCAACACCTGAATATGCAAACCACCAACATCGTGGACGAAAACATAAAGCGCATAGGGGAACTCTTCCCCAACTGTCTCACTGAGCGGCTCGACGAGAATGGCAGGCCCGAGACGGCCATTGACTTCGACCAGCTGCGGCAGGAACTCTCGAAAAGCATTGTGGAAGGCCCCGAGGAACGCTACCAGTTCACTTGGCCCGATAAGCGCAATGCCATCCGACTGGCCAATGCTCCAACCACCGACACGCTGCGCCCCTGCCGCGAGGAGAGCGTCGACTTCGACAACACGCAAAACCTCTACATCGAGGGCGACAACTTGCAGGTACTGAAGCTGTTGCGCGAGAACTACATCGGCAAAGTGAAGATGATTTACATTGACCCGCCCTACAACACAGGCAACGACTTTGTATATAACGACGACTTCGCCCAAAGTGCCGGCGAGTATATCCACAACAGCGGGCAGGAGGACGAGGAAGGCAACCGCCTCGTGGCCAACACCGAAAGCAACGGCCGCTTCCACACGGATTGGCTCAATATGATTTACCCTCGCCTGAAAGTGGCGAAAGATTTGTTGAGAGAGGATGGGGCGGTCTTTATCAGCATAGATGATATTGAACTTGATAAACTTCGAAAAATTGGTGATGAAATATTTGGTTCAAAAAACTTTTTGGCGACTCTAACTCGAAGAACAAAAGTTGGTGGTGGAAGTGCAGCAAAACATTTTGCAATAGAGAACGATTTCATCCTAGTTTATGCGAAAAACGAAGAAGTCTTGGGCCCTTTGTTTGCTCCTTTTGATGAGAAATATGCTAAGCGATATGCATATGAGGACGAGAAAGGAAAATACTTTTGGGATACTATGGAACGATCATGTACGGCAACTATTCCATATAAAATTCAGGCACCCGATGGTACTATGCTTGTTGGGAAATGGTTTAGGAGCGAAGAAAGATTCAAGAAGGATTTGGAGGAGGGAGAGGTTAGGTTTTTGAAGAAGAATGATGGTCTCTGGTCTGTTCAATTCAAACAAAGAATGGCAGAGGGCAAAAAGATACGGTCGATTCTTGGTGAAAATGAGTTTAAGTCAACTCCACAAGATTTTCAAGATATTGGACTGAATAATAATATTTTCTCATTTCCCAAGCCTGTATTTCTTTTACGATACCTTATTCAATCTATGGTGAAGAATAATGAAATAGTGTTGGATTTCTTTTCTGGTTCAGCGACAACTGCTCATGCTGTAATGAAGCTTAATTCAGAGGATGGAGGGACTCGTAAATATATTATGGTGCAAATACCTGAAAAAACAAGTGAAAAGAGCGAAGCTTGGGAAGTTGGTTTCGATAATATTTGTGAAATAGGGAAAGAACGAATTAGGTATGCAGGGAAAAGTATTATCTCGAATCTGCGGATTTATGCAAAGGGTATGCAAGCAGGGATTGAACAGTTGATAAAAGATAGTTTAAATGAAACGACTCAATTGTCAATAATGGATCAATCAAAAGAAAAATCAAATGATGATATGAACAAGTGGATATTGGAGAAGAAGGAGGGACTGGAAAAATTTAATCAGAAAATTGAGTCGTTGGATTTTGGCTTCCGCGTGCTGAAACTCGACAGTTCCAACATGCAGGATGTGTATTACTCGCCCGAGCAGTTCAACGAGAACCTGCTCTTCGAGGACAACATCAAGCCCGACCGCACCGACGAGGACCTGCTCTTCCAAGCCATGATAGAGCTGGGCATCGAGCTTTCGGCCAAGATAGAGAAACGCGAAATCGCGGGCAAGACCGTCTGGAGCGTCGCCGACAACTACCTCATGGCCTGCTTCGACAAGGACGTGAACGAGACCGCCATCACCGAAATCGCCCGCCAAAAGCCCTACTACTTCGTCATGCGCGACAGCAGCCTGGCCACCGACAACGTGGCGGACAACTTTGAGCAGATTTGGGAGGAGTATAGTAAGGAAACGATAAGGAGAATTTTGTAAAAATGGGTGTAAAGGTGGTAGGTCACCACCTTGAAGGCTTATTTTTTGAATAAAAATGATAAATAATGCCTCTATTTCGAAGAAAAATTGTAATTTTGCGCCTTAAAAGTGCTAGTTTACCACCTTTAATGGTGTAAATTCGCATTTTTGGAGTGAATGAAATATGGCAAAAGAAAAACTAAACGACCTGTTTGAAAAATGGGTAGCATTACAGCCACTCACTGAATCCCAACAACGTAGTTTGAGCAAGCGGTTTACTATTGAGTATAATTACAACAGCAATCACATAGAAGGTAATACGCTCACCTACGGACAGACAGAACTTCTGCTGATGTTTGGAACTGTAAGCGGTGAGGGACATTTACAGGATTTCACGGAAATGAAGGCTAGCCAGGTGGGGCTTGAAATGATGAACCAGGCGGTCAAAGAGGGCAATATGCCCATGACACAGCACTTCATTCGTACACTACATAAGACGCTATTACGAGAGGACTATACTGTGTATCGCAATCTGCCAGGTGGGCAACAGACAAGCTATGTGATTCATGCTGGGCAATACAAGACACGGCCTAACAGTGTAATTACCAGATATGGCGACCGTTTCGAGTATGCCTCGCCCGAAGAGACTCCTGCGTTGATGACCGACCTTGTCAACTGGTATAACGATGCTGAGCAGTCTGGTAAATATTCAGCGGTAGAACTTGCCGCCTTGTTTCATTATCGCTATATCCGTATCCACCCGTTTGAGGATGGAAATGGCAGAATCGCCCGACTGATGGTCAATTACATTTTGGCTCGTCACGGATGGCCAATGATTGTAGTGAGGAGCAGGAAGAAGCAAGATTATTTGGAGGCACTGCATAAAACAGACATGGTGGTCGGATCGGTGCCTTCAGAAGGGGCTCATGCAAGCCTTACCAAAACAAAAAACTTTGTCACATACTTCACCAAATTGGTTGAGGACGAGTTGGCATATAATATCGCGTACATTGAGAATAAGGATGAGAATGTCTGGTGGTATGATGGCGAGAAAATAGCTTTTCGCTCTCCAAACGCATCAAGACTCCTTAACCTTCTTGAAGAAAATCCATACGTCACATACGCGAAACTATCGGAAGAATTAGGCATCAATGTATCTGCGATACAGAAACTTATCGATGGAATGGTGGAAAAAGGCTATATACAGCGCCGCGACACCGACAAATCGTGGCTCGTGTTGGCCACATCAGTCATAAAATAGTTATTATGAAATTCAAATTCAAAATACAGCAATACCAAACCGATGCGGTGGAAAGCACGGTGAATGTCTTCGCGGGGCAGCCTTCGAAGACCAACATGCAGTATCGTAGAGATTTGGGTAAGCAGAAACAGCAGTTGAAGGCTGAGTTTGAAGAGGAGTATGTGGGCTATCGCAATGCCGATGTGGAGCTTAGTTCTAGCCAACTTTTGGAAAACATCCACCAACAGCAGGTACAGAACGACATTCCGCTGAGTCCATCGTTGGCTGCTACCAATGGCCTCGGGGCCTGCTCCTTGGATGTGGAGATGGAGACGGGCACGGGCAAGACCTACGTCTATATCAAGACCATGTTCGAGCTGAACAAACGCTATGGTTGGTCGAAGTTCATCGTGGTGGTGCCCAGCATCGCCATCCGCGAAGGCGTGTATAAGAGCTTCACTATGCTGGACGAGCATTTCATGGAACTCTACGGTAAGAAAGCCCGCTATTTCATCTACAACAGCAACAACCTCACGCAGATAGACTCGTTTAGCAGCGATGCCAGCATCAACGTGATGATTATCAACGTGCAGGCGTTCAACACCTCATTCAAGGAAGGTGCAGCCAACAAGGAGGCGCGTATCATCTACTCCAAGCGCGATGACTTCCAAAGCCGCCGTCCCATCGACGTGATTGCCGCCAACCGTCCCATCATCATCATGGATGAGCCGCAGAAGATGGAAGGCGAAGCCACACAAAAGGCCTTGCGCAACTTCAAGCCGTTGTTTGTGCTGAACTATTCGGCCACGCACAAGACTTCGCACAACTGCATCTATGCCCTCGATGCTTACGATGCCTATAAGCAACGTTTGGTGAAGAAAATCCAGGTGAAAGGCATCACCGTGCAGAACCTGTTGGGAACGCAGAGCTACATCTATTTCGATAGCATCATCCTTTCCAAGAACCATGCACCTGTGGTCAACCTGGAGATTGAGGTGAAGGGCGCAAGCAGCACCCGCCGTCAGCTGTGCAAGTTCGAGCAAGGCGATTCTCTTTTTGCTGTTTCGCAACTTCCCGCTTACAAGGACTTTGTCATTACGGAAATCATTCCACGGACCAATACCATTCATTTCCAAAACGGCCAATCCTTGCATCAAGGTGAGGTGATGGGCGATGTCAGCGAGAAAGCCATTCAACTGATTCAAGTCAGGGAGACCATCAAGTCGCATTTCGAGAAGGAGCGGGCTTTGTTCCAGCAGGGCATCAAAACCCTTTCGCTGTTCTTTATCGATGAAGTAGCCAACTACAAAAGCTACGATGAAGAGGGGAACGAAGTGCCTGGTCCGCTTTGGAAGATGTTTGAGGATGAATACATGCGCTATCTGAACGAGAATCTGACACTGTTTGAGGACGACTATCAGCAATACCTGCGTCGTTTCTCGGCTGCGGAGGTACACAACGGCTATTTCTCCATCGACAAGAAAGGCCATTCAATCGATAGCGAGGTGAAACGAGGAAAAGACACTTCGGATGATATTTCAGCCTACGACTTGATTCTGAAAAACAAGGAACGTCTGTTGAGTTTCGATGAGCCGACACGTTTCATCTTCTCCCATTCCGCATTGCGTGAAGGCTGGGACAACCCGAATGTGTTCCAGATATGCACCTTGCGTCATGCCAATTCCAGCACGGCCAAACGTCAGGAGGTTGGTCGAGGTTTGCGCATTTGCGTGGATAATGACGGCAACCGCATGGACAAGGAACGTTTGGGCGATGCTGTACACGACACCAACAAACTGACCGTCATTGCCAACGAAAACTACAGCACTTTCGTTGATGCCTTACAGAAGGAGACCAAAGACACGCTTCGCGAACGCCCGACCCAAGCCACTGTAGATTACTTCAAGGGTATCACTGTCAAAGTGGGCGAGGAGAAACACACCATCACGGAACAAGAGGCCGCCAGCATTGTTAGCTATTTGTTCGACAACGACTATATTGATGAGAAAGGCAATATCTTGCAAGACTATCACACTGATATGGAGAAGGGCACTTTGGCCCCGATGAGCAAGAAATTGCAACCCATTGAAGAGCAGGTGCATAAACTGATCCAAAGCATCTTTGATCCAGCCGCTTTGGAGGATATGGTGGAAGATGCCAACGGCAAGGCCGAGGTGGTGAACGAGCGTCTGAACGACAATGCCGAGAAGGCTGAGTTTAAGGCTTTGTGGAACGGAATCAACCACCGATATGTCTATACGGTACATTACAACAGTGAGGAACTGATACAAAAAGCCGTTGCTGCCATCAATAGTGAATTGAATGTCACACAATTGAAATATGTGGTAACCACGGGAACGCAAGGCGATGATGAACTGGATTTCACTGGCGAGCAAAGCACCCGCACAAGAGAGATGCGGGACGTGTCAACCAGCAATGTGCCTTACGATCTGGTGGGCGACATTGCCAAAGCCGCTACACTGACCCGTCGCACGGTGGTCAAAATCCTGAAAGGCATTCAATTGTCGAAACTGTACCTGTTCAAGAACAACCCCGAAGAGTTCATCCGCAAGGTGAGTCATATCATCCGCGAGCAGAAAGCCACGATGATTGTGGAGCACATCAGCTACAACCGCACGGAAAACCAATACGATTCCGACATCTTCACCAAAGAGAAAAGTCGCCAAACTGTTGACAAAGCCTACGAGGCCAAGAAGCATATCCTTGATTACGTGTTTCCCGATAGCCAAGGTGAGCGCATTTTTGCTGAGGATTTGGATAAGGCGGAGGAGGTTTGCGTCTATGCCAAGTTGCCGAGATCGTTCCACATCCCAACGCCAGTGGGCAACTATGCCCCCGACTGGGCCATTGCCTTCAACGACAACATGGGTGTCAAGCATGTGTTCTTTATCGCTGAAACCAAAGGCAGCATGGATTCCATGCAGTTGAAAGGCGTGGAATTGGCGAAGATTGAATGTGCAAAGAAACTGTTCAATAACCTTTCAACCTCGAAAGTCCGCTACCACGAGGTGGGTAGCTACCAGATGATGTTGGATGTTGTGAAGTCAATGGATTAACTATAACTACACAAGAGCAATAAACAGAGACTTCGTGAATTTATCGTAACGTACAAGTTTGCGCAGGAATGACATGCTCCGCGAAGCCTGCGGGAACCAAGGAATAAAAGTGACCAAACTGGGTTTGCCAAACCTCATCCGGGCTGGGCGCGCTGGCCACGGCCGACATGGGGGAGGGGTGTCCGCCTTGTGTGTTGGGCCCTTGATGTCGGCCTTGATCCTTTGGTCCTTTTGACTCCGTCGAATCTTCGATTTCTATCAAGAGGAAAGGACGGGTAAAGGGAACTCCATATCTATGGAGATACTACACACATAGAAGATTTAGACTAGGGATACCCAAGGCTTACCCAAGGGTTAGACTACCCTTAAGCCTCTCATGTGCAATCCGCATGCATGGCGTATGGCTGAAAAACGTCCTTTCAAATGTCGTGAGTCATGTCTGAAACAGGCAGGTATCGTTCCGAAAATTAAGACCCATATCTGAACTTTTTGAAGGGTGGGTCTTACGAAAATGAGACCTGGGTCTCACGGGATTGAGACATGGATGTGTTTTTTGGCCCTCCAAAATGCAGGGCTGGCATGCAAGGAAAGCTTCGCATTATATATAAATAGGTGCAAGGAATCGATGTTTCTTGGAATTGATGAAAAATTTTCTCACTGTAAATCAGCCTCTTGTAAAAAAGATGAAAAATATTTGAAAAAAGTGCTTGCCAGTTTGGAAAAAGGTAGTACTTTTGCACCCGCTTT
>LXOW01037776.1_pt1 | contig 14487 bp, 4 predicted proteins | sample 1368591 | NCBI WGS metagenome assembly LXOW01 (sample SAMN04884650, study PRJNA319009) | bovine gut metagenome | isolation source: Cow rumen | host: Bos taurus | place: Italy: Legnaro (PD) | collected 2014-07-09
CCGCCTGTGGCGGGTTCTGACAAGACGTTGTCAGGGTGATGGTAGCCGTACGTTCCTGTGTGAAACCTCCTTCGTAGGTCACTACGAGTTTCAACGTAGCGTTCTTGTCGCCCGTCTTGTTCTCTTCCCTATAGTAAACCGTTTTGGAAATATCCTGTGAGGCACCCGTAATCTCACCAGCGATTGAAGTCACCGCGCTTTCTGCTGCGAACGAAAGGAACTGTGCAGCATCACCCGTGATAGTCCATTCATACGATATAGGGGCAATGTCTTCACCTGTGGTTGACGAAGGCACGCCAGGGGTGTTCCCGCAGAAGGTGAATGGGCCATGGGTATGAGGCTCTGGCAATGTATCATTCCAATCATTCTCCAGCCACATTTCTTTAAAGGAATAGTCGTAATATGTAGGAGTATAGGTGACGTCGCAAGTTGACGCATTCACTGAAAACGACTTGGAAGCAGAAGCCGCAAAATCACTATGTGTCCATGTCCAGTTCTCAAAACTGGGGAATGGATTCGTGAATCCAGAAACGACTCTTGGATGTACCACAGTAGTGACCTTATGGAATCTGCCGCCAGGTCCGTGGTTGTTATGCGAAATGCTGTCAATGCCATAATAGGTATCGTTAGAAGTTTTCCAATTATTATCAGCTTCAACATATACCAGCCAATAGACATTCCAACACTGGTTAGACCCCCAGCTATGGCCACAACTCTCACACTCCGTTTTATTATCAATCTCGGTAAACTGATGGCCACGGGCCACGCCGCCACCCTCACCGTTTGCCTTGTCTTCCTGGTCCCAGTCGTAGAAGTAGTAGATGGTATCGGTATTGCTGAGAAGGTAAGTAGGCGGCAAGTCATCCGACAGGCCAAGAGACTGGTTCTTCTGCATAGGCGCTTTGAGAAAACGGTATTCCCCATCCTCATCAATGAAATAATAGTTATGGTTGGTTCCAGTGATGTTTTGCTCAATGCCCGAATACCAGAGACACTCGGGGGTGAATGTCGACTTATCTTGAATCTCGTAAACGCCATCATCGTTCTTCACATGTGCCAGATAGTGATCGCTTTGTCTCACCTTAATAACATACTGTGAATCGGTTTGCGCAAAAGCGGTACCGCCCATCAGTAGCAGAAGTGCCATCAGGATAATATGTCGTGGAGTCCTATTCATAGGGTATATATTGTTCGTTGCCATTTGTTACTTTATTGCCATTTGCCATTGATAATCACTTTCGGGTTGCCGTTGACCTCGCCCATGTTGCCGCCACCGTAGACGTTACCGAGAACCCTGGCGCCTTTCTTGATATGGACTTGTGGGTTGCCGTGGACTTCGGCTTCCAAGCCGCCGCCGAAGACGTTCTTGACTGTGGCGTTTTTGATGTTCACTTGCGGATAGTCACCTTTCAAGTGGCTCTCATCGCCATAATTCGCCTGGTTGCCGCCGCCATAGACGTCTGCCACGGACACATCGAGGGCGCAGCCCGTATTCTGGGTTCCGTCGATATTCACCACTATGGTGCCACCGATACTGCCTTTGATGTGGCTGCCGCCGTAAATGGCGTTAGTGACCGTGCCGCCATAGATGTCAAGTTGAACATTACCGGCGATGTCAGCGCCTTTTTCTGAAGTACCCTGCGAGCCGCCGTAAACATTCATGTAGGTACCGCCTCTCACAGTAAGGTGGACGTTGCCAGGTTCATAGCCAGGATCCCCAGGATTGCCTTTAGGTACCACGTTGGCTTGCTTGCAACCTCCGTAGAGATTATTCACCTGCATGCCGGCGGCACATTCGACAGTGGCGTTGATATTGCCAACCCAATCGGCATAGTTACCGCCCATGAAAAGCTCTTCAACGACAGGATCACCGCAAGGACTCAGGCCATCGACGGTGACCGAAGAAGTACCCGTAATGGTACCGTTCTGGTTGCTGCCAGCGTAGGTTTGACCGATAGTTCCACCGTGGACGGCGAGGGTAACATTGCCGTTGACATCAGCCGCGGAGACTTCACCGTTACCGCCAGCGTAGGCTTCAAGGATGCGCCCGCCTTGGACCATGGTAATCACCTCGTTCGTAGCCGCTGCGTTGCCGCCGCCGAAAGTGCGGCTGATGGTGTTGTCGCAGCCGTAAATGTTCACGGTAGCCGTCTTTCCATCGACTTGGAAGTTAGCACGGTTGCCGCCACCGAACACGTTGTTAAGGGCGTAACCTGCGTCGTCGATGCCGGTGCCTTCGGGATGATTGACCTTGAAAATGTTCACGGTCACGTTTTGCTGAGGCGAGCCGTTGGTGTTGTTGCAACCGTAGATGTTGCCTTGGATGGTGGCATTGCCCGTATTCTCGGTATTGGTGTAGCCTGCATATTGACCACTGGTTTCCACGGTGCCGGAGCCGATATTGACGGTAACCGTGCCATTAACTGCAGCTGCATTAGCGTTGTCGCCCAAGCCGCCGCCGTAGACGTTGCCGCCGTGATAGACGGGAAAGCCATTGTCCATTTCCACCTCCGAATGCAGAATACCATCGAGAACATTGACGACAGTCGTGTTGGTTCCACTCACGGTATTGACACTTCCAAGGGCCGAGCCGCCGTAGACATCGCCGTATATATTGACGCCAGCGCCATTGATATTGACTTCGACGTTACCGGTTGTAGTGGTACTTGAACCGTAGCCGCCACCAAACACGTCGGCAGTGGTATAACCGGGACCAGCCAGGCTCGCTGAAGAGCCAATGGTGCCGCCGGTGACATTCACGGTGATGTTGCCACCAATGTTGCCACTATCGTTGCAGCCACCGTAGACGCCGGTGGTCACCGTGCCGTTGGTCAAGTTGACCGTAGCCGTGCCGCTAACGCCGGCTGCGTTGCCGCCGCCAAAGAGTTGGCCTACCACGCTGGAGGCGTGGCTGTCATTATAGGTAACAAGGCTGTTGCCACTCACTTTGGCCGCATTGCCACCGCCATAAACGTTGCCCGTGACGATGGCGCAATAACCTTCAGTGGCATCGCCAATAACAACATTGGTGCCAGTCACCTGACCAGGTGCTTGCGTGGTACTGTTAGGATCACCGTTACCGCCACCGTAGACATTGGCCACAGTGCCATTCTTTATATAGACCTGAGGCGTGCCGCTGTATTCTGCCAAGTTGCCGCCGCCGAACACATTGCCGATTTCCCATACACGGGCGGTAGAGTCCCTGTCTTTCTCGATGTTGACGGTAATGCCGCCAGAAACGGAACCGTTATTGTTGTTGCCGCCAAAGATGGTGTCGATGCGACCTTCACGGATGGTCAGGCTGACAGGACCGGTAACAGCGGCACGATTGGCGCCACCATACACATAATTAATGCGTTCGGTAGAAGCATAGCCCGTATAGGCGATGTTGATTTGGCCAGCGTTGCTTGGTGCCTTGTTGCCGCCACCATATACTTCCTTGATATGCATGGCACAACTGTCAGCCGTATGTTCGGGTCGTTTGTTGACAGTCACTTTGATAGTGCCCGCGATGGTGCCGCTTTCGTTGTTGCCGCCATATATGGTGTCGATGGTACCGCCGTAGATCTTTACGTCAGTGCCATCATCAGTTACATTCGCACCATAACATCCGCCAAATACATGGGCGATGCTGTTGCCGCCATAGACGGTGACATCGGTGCCTTTCACGCTGGCCGCATTGCCGCCGCCATAGACGTATTCGATACTGTTGCTGCAATTGTGGACGGTCACGTTTGGAGTGCCTGTGTACGCTGCGTGGTTGCCGCCGCCAAATACATTGCCAAGGGCGTATGTATCAGCTGACGGAGCGGGGTCGGTGCCGTAGATATCCACATTGACAGTGCTTTGCGGGGCTCCATTGACGTTGTTGCAGCCATAAATGGAACCGTCGACGGTACCACCATTGACGGTGACTTGGACAGCACCGTTCACCTGGCCCCAAGTGTTTTGGCCGGCTTGGCCCATGCCGCCGCCGTAGAGGTTGCCGTGGATGGTGCCGCTGGTCAAGGTGACGTTCGTCTGGTCGGTACCGGCATCGTTTACGTTGCCCAAGGCCGAGCCGCCATACACATCGCCCCAGATGACTGCCGAACCTCCGTTGATGGTGACGTTGACATTACCTTCTGTTGCGGTTTGGTAACCATAGCCACCGCCATGGACGTTGGCTCCGCTGCCGTCAGCGCCTACCGTACCGCCTGTGATGCTGACCACGGTGTTGCCGGTGACGGTGCCGCTGGTGTTGCAGCCGCCGTAGATGCCGGTGAGGACGGTGCCTCCTGTCATGGCCACGTCGCCGCCGCCCACGCCGGCCATGTTGCCGCCGCCGTAAACGCTGCCCGACACCGTGCCGTTAAGGATGTTCACGTCGGGAGTGCCGGTATAAGCTGCGCGGTTGCCGCCGCCGAACACGTTGCCAAGGTACCAGTTTGTACTGTAATGGCCGGTGGTGTCGATGTTGACTTGGATGGTGCCATGAATGGTACCGCTATTGTTGTTGCCTCCATAGACATTGCCGATGAGGCCCTCCTTGATATTTAAGGTGATGTCGGAAGCGGTCAAGCTTGTTCCGATGTCAGCCCTGTTGCCGCCGCCATAAACAGCGCCGATGCCTTCGAGGGTACTGCCGATGTCCTCGGGATGCTCGGTGTGCGCACTGGTGAGGTCGCCGGTATAGCCGATGGTGATGGTGCCTGCCTTGCCTGTAGCCACATTGCCGCCACCGTAGGCCTCGCCGACAATCAAATCGCACGTATCGGCACCGCTCTTGGCGATGTTGAGGCTCATCCTTCCATTGATGCTACCGTTGAGGTTGCTTCCCGCAAACACCTTGCCGATGGTTCCGCGGGAGATGGAGATGGTATCATGGTAGTTGACATTGGCTTCTTTGAGATGCCCTGGGGTGTTGTCGCCGTGACCGCCGCCAAAGATGGTGTCGATGACACCACCCATGATGTACACCTTGGTACTGTCCACATTGGCTGCGTTGCCGCCACCATACACTGACTTGACTTCGGTGGTGCATTTCTTCACAACCACTGTAGTTCCGCCAATGACCTTGGCTGCGTTGCCGCCGCCGTATACATCACCGAGGACGATGGCCTTATACGAGGCGTGTTCGGTATCGCCGACAGTGACCGTTGGCGCTCCGGTAGAACCTTTGGTTTGTGAGTCGTCGGTTGGGTCGCCGTTGCCGCCTCCATATACGTTGCCACTCACGGTGCCGTGCTTGACGTTAACCGCGGGATTGCCTGAATATACTGCCAGGTTACCACCGCCGTACACATTGCCTACATACCAGTCATCGACGCAGGCAGAGCCTGCGTCTTTCTCGATGTTGACGGTGATGTCGCCACCGATGCTTCCTTTGACGTTGCTGCCGCCAAAGGCCTCGCCAACGTGGCCGCTACGTATGTTGAGGGTAACATCTTCCGTGATGTCTGCCGGTTGCGCTGTAGTACCTTTTGAGCCGCCGAACACCGTGTCGATCCGGCCGCCTTCGATGTTGAGGGTGACATTACCGAATATTTTGGCCAGGTTGCTGCCGCCATAAACGGTACCAAAGGTGGTGCCGCACCCGATGGTGGTGTTTAAGCTGACGGGATGTTCAGCATCACCGGTGACCACCTTGTTACTACCTCCAAAGAACTCCGTAATATACTCGTCGCAGCCGCTTTCGTTATCAATATTGACGGCCATAGCGCCGCTGATGGTACCTCTTTCATTACTACCGCCAAAGAGGTGGTTGATGAGGCCGCCGTGGATGTTGAGGCTGATGCCGCCATTGCCCACATCGGCCTGAGTGTCTTCAACTTCACCATTACCGCCGCCGAACACCCAATTGAAGCGGCCGCCCTCGATATTGGTGACCACGCCTACCGAAGCCGCAGCGTTGCCGCCGCCGAATACGCGGCCGATGGTGTTTTCGCAGCCGAACACGTTGACTGTGGCTTTCTTGGTTGAGCTGGCACTGCCATTCTCGGGTGCATAGTCGGCCTGGTTGCCGCCGCCAAACACGTTGGAGATGGCGTATTCGGAACCTGACACCGTATTGCTACTTGTATGTTTGGTTACGTAGACGTTGACGGTGACATCATCTTGGGGAGAGCCGTTGGCATTGTTGCAACCATACACCGAACCGTTGATGACCACGTTATTGGCACTTATCGAGTCGTTGCCGATGTTCACTTCTACGATGCCTTCGGTGACATACGCGTCGGTGTGGTCTGGATCGTCTTCAGTGGCGAGCGAGGCTCTGTCGCCCATGCCGCCGCCATAGATGTTACCGCCAGTAACCGTGGTGCCGTCATTGACGCCGAAGGTGCCGCCATTGATATTGACCGTGCAGGTGCCGCCATTCGTGTTGGAGCTCGACTTGGCACCGCCGCCATACACATCGCCCATGACCACGCTGTTGCCATTGATGGTGAGAGTGGCGTTGCCTAACACGGCACCGAGGTTGTCGGTATTGACATTCGTTAGGATGTAATGCTTGTCTCCGTCATCCTCGAACACGGTGGATCCGTCAGTAATTGTCACATCTGTATGCTTCCATAAATACTGCACCGAAGCAGGAAATTTCACCTCCGCATCATTAAACACGCCAGCACGACGGTTGTATTCAGGTTGAACTCTAAAGCCAGCATTATCCATGACCATAACCGCAGGTGTCTCCGCCGAAAAGCCGCTGCCGTATGCATCGCCCTCAACAGTGCAGTCGGTGAGTGTGGATTCCACATTACCATCCACGGCACCCAAGCGACCGCCACCATAAAAGGTGCCGATGGTGCAGCCCGTGAGATTGGTGACGACATTCTTTGTCGAGGCCAACGAAAGTGACGCAAAGTTCACAAAGAAACGCGCCACTGTCTTAGTGCCATCCGAATGTAAGATGTACTCGTATTCGTAGCTGGTGGAAATGGCGTTGACTGCAACAGAAGAAGCTTGACTCTGAGCGTTATAGATGGTGTGATTTATTTCATAGCTACGAGAGTAATGTGTGGGGACATACGTTTCATTCCATGGCGGGGTAGTAGTTTCAGTAGAGACATCTTCGCAACCCAATCGGTTATAGGCAGTACCACCATAACCCGCACCGAAAAAGAGGCCAAAGTGACAGTCGGTGGCGGTGGTGGTGACGGTCTTGTCTGTTTTCATGTCTCCAAATTTGGGACCTCCATAATATTCGGTGACACGACTATTAGAGATGGTGGTGGTGACATCACCTGTAATGGCTTTTGCCGCATTAATACCACCCGCAAAGAAATTCTCGATGTCGGCGGCATTGATAAGCCACGTGACATCACCTTCGATAAGTTGCATTCCAGCCCCGGCAACCTCTCCAAAACGACCGCCATCTATATAACATTCAGCGTTTTCTCCAAAGGAAGGACAAGTCGGACGATAGATGCCAGAAAGATAGAAATTCTCATAATCACCACCGGTCACATTGATAGGCATATTATGGGTTTTCGTATTTTTATCAGTGTGGCACCCATTGGCTAAATTCTTGAACCAGGCATTTCCTCCTATGAGAAGGTATGGAGTGTTATCAGGTGCGTGGCCATTCTTTGACGAAACAAATTGCTCGTAAATTCCACCTTGCAAGATGAGGGGTGCATCGAATAATTTTTCTTGGCTAGAAGCTTCACCATCACAATACTCAAATTGGCCGAAACGAACCACTACGGTATTCGTGATTTCGAACCAACCGGCCGGTTTGAAAATACCGGGTTCGGGCTTGGTGCCAGAATTCCAAGTACGTTTCACCATACCGATGCCTGGCATATTGAGAAAATCAAAACGGATGGGAGCCACACGTTGACGGGCATTATGGTAATAGAAAAGCGTGTTGTCGGGTTCACAGTCGCCATCACGGTCGGCACTCATGAAGGTAACGGGTTTATTCTCGGTAATATTATTCTCGATATCCGTAATACTATACAGAGAAGTTGTCGCATATTGGTGGTAGTTGCCTACCAACACCACGGCATAGTCGTAAACAGTACGGTTCTCTACAATGCTCAAGGCATTAATGGCACTATTATCACCCGTTATTTTATTATACACCGTCTGTTCATTAAAGGAAGTTGGACAATTGCCTGCCACGGTGACACCATATTTGGTAGCACCACTATAAGTCACATCATAATTGGCATCGCTGAGGTAAGCTGCCTTAGCCCAATAGGGTTCTATGGTGATGGAAGTCACTCCATCAGGTACTTCCCAATAGGCACCTTGGCTGAAGACGCGCTCACTCACACTATAGAGATCCTTGTTGGAACAGGCGCGATCCACAAAGTTCCAGTCAGGGGCATCGTGAGATGCGGTAGTGAAATTGCCAGTACCCGTAGTGCTACCATTGATTTTGACAATCTTCCAACCTGTCACCACACGATCATGGGTGTAGTTGCCTGTACCAACTTGGTTATAGTAAGGCAGTTGCACTTTCTTGTAGTTGAAGTCGTAAGAATCAGAATAATAGTAGTCGTCATGGTTAAAATCCTTGTCGGTGACATTAAGGGTAAGTTGAGCCGTAGTGATAGACGAATACTCGTTATTGTCAAAATACTTTCCTCCGGAACCTTGCTGTATGTTCACTATAAGCGTACCCAACTTACGGCCCTCGTTATAATGTTCATTGTCAGGATCAATAGGCACAGCATGTTCGGCATCATGATTGACGATGGAAGGATAATAGCCTGGAGCCTTCAATATGGGATAAGGGGCAATGCTCTTGTCCAATACCCATTTGGCAATCAAATCAGTTTCAGTAGCATTACCGCTGACGTAGTAGGCTGCCATGTTGCGTGTAGAGTTGAGCGTTAAGCGGAAGAACTCGAAACGGTTGAGGAAGCGCTCTTCAGCACCCAAAGAGCCATGATAGTTTTCATCGGCAATGTGGTTCACATAATCGCCGTGATAGTAGAAATAACAATAGTTGTTGAGACCAGTGTTGTTATTGCCAGTACGACTGTTGTGAATATTATAGCCTCCATAGACAGGATAAATAGTTGGAGCAGGTTCACCTGCAGTACTGATATCTCCATAAAACATGCAGTTCATCACCATGGTCTTGAGGTTGCCGCTCGTAGAAGCAAAATTGTTGTAGCCCACGATGCCGGCACGATGGGTGCCGCCGTTGATATTGGCGTAGCTGAAGCAATTGATCACGCGGGCTGTCTCGTCGAGCAGGCCCACAAGGCCGCCAACGTATGAATCGCCAGAAGTTGAGGTGGTGGTAACAGCACTATTTTCACCAATAATGCCGCAGTTATAGATACGCGTGGCACCATTGGCCGTCTGGGCTATGGCACCGACATGGCCTGCTGCCGAAATGTCGACCTCGGCAAGTGTCAGGTCGTGGATGACCGCATCGGTGGCAGTGGCAATGAGAGGCTTCGTGAGGCCGCTAATAGTGTGGCCGTTGCCTTCAATAACACCAGTAAAGTTTGCAACCGTGGCATTGTAGCTACTGGCATCAATGTCATTATATACAAAGAAGTACTTGTTGGAATAGGTGGAAAGCTTCTCGAGGTCGCTGACACTATTGATACTATAACCTATGCGGGTGACGACAGTCACGGGGCAAGACGGTGAAAGTCCCTCTTGCACAGCTATAGCACTGAAGATGGTAATGCCATTAATGGTGATATTACTAGAATACTGGGTTGATTCTGTTGTGGCATCATCAGGATACACGTCGGGGTCGGTGCTGACATTGTAATAAATGGCTGCCGTATTGTCACCAGGTACAGAAATGACCACCTGATTACCTTCAACGAAGAATTGCGGTGGATCACTATGTGTATGAGTATACCTGAAGTTGAGTTCGCCTGAAGCGCGGAAACCTAAAAAGGCTTTGGCACGAATGACTGTACCCTCTTCAATATAATCCAAACAGCCTGCGCTATAGGTCGGGCTCTCAAGGGTGGGCTCCGGGCCGTTAGTGGTATAATGAATGTCGGCCATCGGAGTTTCGCATTCGAGCGAAAGCAAGTCGGCACAGTCCTGCCTGTAAGTAGGAGTTTCGGGAGCACCAGGTAATGTATAAGTGGCTGAACACGACTCCTGCCAAACGCCATGCCTGAAAGTCACGACAAGGTCGTCTGTGGCTGAAGCAGGGATGGTATATTCAGCCGTACCATCGGAAGCAATCGTTATTTCCTGCATAGCAACACCTTTAGCACGACAAACAGCCACATTGCCAAACGCGCCGCCTTCGATATGCACCACAGGACTGGAGCCTACAGGGGGGGTCAACACGGGTTTGCCGCCTGTTTTCATCTCGCGATTTACGGAAATAATGGCAGAATTAAAAAGTCCGTCGTCCGATTTGGCATAGGCATGGATGGTGTAGTGTTTGTTACTGCCATCAAGCTCGTCAAGAACAACTTCGCCGGTGTATTGTGTGTATGGGTTGGGTATGGCGTTAATATCGGGAGCAGCGCTATTTTTTCCTGCTATAGCAGCATACCAGAAAGTGCGGCCATCGTTAGGGCCAGTAATCGTCAAGACATTGCCATGGGGCTCAGACACAGAGCATCCATCGGCCGTAATCACAGCCGAAGGCGCCTTCAAGACAAACAGCCGGGTGACACACGAAGTCAACAAGTCGCTGCTCTTGGCGATGGCCCGGATATCAAATTCTTCATTCAAATCAATCGGAATTGGTTCTGTGTAGGAAGACGACAAAAGGTTCGGTTCGCTACCATCGTCCGTGTAATAGATACTGGCTCCAACCGGACCGCTGATAGAGACCGTGTTACCTACGAGTGTTATGGTTGGCGCCGTAGTATGAATCGCATCCGCTGTGAACTCATGTGAAGTAATCTCGGAGGAAGTCCCTCCATCCAGGATGGCTTTTGCCTTGATTTTATAACCCAGTCCGTAGGTAACGGGAGTCGTATACTTAGTGCTTTCGATAGTAGGTTCTCCTGGTTCGTCTCCATTGGTGGTGATGGTGTAGTAAATATCAACCAAAGGCATATTGTCGCAAGTGAGGCTAAACGTATTGTCACAGTTTGTTGTAAGCGTAGGTGCATGAGGGATGGGTTTCAAAGTGACACTGGTGGCAACGGCAGTGAGCACCACTCCATAGCGCTCAATCACAGCCTTGATGATACATTCCTCAGTTACATAGTAGCCGTCTGCAGGCATGATAGAATCGTTGGCAGTAGGGTCGGCAGGGGAATTGCTGTTTGTTGAGATTGTATAGCGGATGTTGTAGCCCGAAGGCAGACCGTTGTTGTCGGTGACCGTAACTTTGTTTGTCACGGGATCGACACCGCTAATGGTTGGGGCAGCCAATGCTGTCGTTTCAAGAAACCACTGACTGAAAGACGTAGTCTCTTGCCAAAGTCCAATGATTCCTGCTAATTTAACACCACCTTCGGTCTCGTTATTAGCATTCGAGACACCAACGAGTGAATTCCTGTTTCCTTTGTTGATATTTAAGTATTTATAATTGTTTGGCGCACTCTTTGGACTGATATTCACTGCTCCGCCTGAACCAATCGACGTAATGGCAAACAAGTAGATATCATGAGATGAATTATTGGGATCGGGAGTTGCGCTCTCTGTATGTATACGCATACGATTTGCACCCACACCCGAGGGGCTTGTCATCGAACCATTATAAGTCAAATAACTATTATCTATAGCACGTATGATGTAATAGTAATTCAGGTCCGGGTGCTTTTCAACAATCCAAACAGCATTTATATCTGTATAACTATCAGAATGACATTTGTAAGTGGTCATGAAAAACTCGTCTGTAATATCGTGGACAGCCTTGTTTGGATCTCCATAGTACCAGTTCCAATCAGCATTAGGCACTGTAGGACACAGATAGAGGTTGTTAGCTAAATCACCAGAATTATAGAGATTCTGAGCGTTATTTACCAAGTCACGGTAATTACTAGCAATATAATAAACGCCCGAGTAGTTTGTTTGTGCCTTCGCCGGCATCATCCAAGCCAACATCATCACTATCACCGCCACCCAGCGGAGCCAACCAAGGTTTCTCGGACTCATCTTGTGTGTTATATTTTGTGTTGTTTTCTTCATCATCGAGTGTATATNNACGCATTTTTCTAAGAATGGAGCTGATTTTTTTATTAATTTTTTTTCACTGATTTTGGGGTTGTTTTTGGATGGAAGAAAACGGCGTTAAAATTTTTGGTTTTGTCTGTTTTTTCAATCGATGAAAAAATGAATTTGATAATATTAATTTATATAGATATATTAATAACTCATGTTTCCAAATTAAATTTATTCTGAATAATCGAAAAACTCTTGATAATTAAAAATTATTCCATATTTTTGCAAAGTCAATAAAAAGCGAAAAACTATGGAAAGGAAAGACCTTATCGAAGAAGCCCGCCGTTATGTGGACAACGCCCACAAAACGCTGAAAGACAACGAAAACTATGATCCTGACACACGCTGCTACGACGACAAGAAATATGTCCGATCAGCCGGCCATTACCTATGGCACGCCGTGATGCTCGCCCTGGACTCGGTCTTCCACGTCAGGGAGGACCGCCGCACCCGCGTCGACGTGGATGCCTACCGCGAAGCCGTCAGGAAACGGGACCGCAAGCTTCTTGCTTTGCTGAACACCAGCTATCAAATCCTACATCTAAGCATGGGCTATGATGGCGTTCTCTTCAAGAAATCTTGTGATTCAGGATTCCAAATCACCAACGATATTATCGACCGCTGCGAGCGGCTGCGGGCCAATTGACGCATCAAGTTAAATTTTCGTAAAGTCAAAAAAAGAAAAATAATGGAAAAGAAAAATCCGATTGAAGAGGCTCAGCGTTACGTTGATAACGCCAAAACCCTTTTGAAAGAGAAAGGCGAACTAGACCCAGAAACCCATTCGTATACCGACAAGAAATACGTGAAAATGGCCGGCAATACCCTTTGGAACGGTGTGTTGCTCATCCTTGACGCCGTATTCCATGTGCGTAAAAACAAAAAAACACGTCCCGATATTACCGATTATCAGAAAGCGATTGTCAATCGCGACAAAAAGCTGTTGTCGCTGGTGAACGATGGCTATGAGATACTTCATCTCAGCATGGGCTACGACGGCATTCTCAACAAAACAGTATGCGACGAAGGATTCCGTGTCACCAACGAAATCATTAACCGTTGCGCCTCAATGCGGTGAGAAAAGATTTTTATTATCTTTGCGCCGTAAACCTCGGGGAACATGCTGAAATACGACTCATATTACTTCCAATGCCCTAACTGCCAGGCGTGGCTCGAAGGCCGCAACCTGAAGTCGGAACTGGTGAACGAAGCCATCCTCTACTCCGACGGGAAGATCCTGTATGACAATTACATCACCACCCCGCAAAAGATGATCCAATGCCCCTCGTGCGGCCATAACTTCTGGGTGGAGAAACCCGTGGAGCCCTTCATCACCACCCAAAAACCGGCCGTAGCCCCTTACTCGTGGAACAGCTGGAGGTTTTACGGCATCAACTTCACCGACAACAAAGGCAAACTGGCCCTGATTTCGCACTACAAGCAGTTCCTGGCCAAAAGCCATTACGACCCGAAGAAAGAGATCTACCTGCGACGGCTGCTGTGGTGGGCCTACAACGACCTGCACCGCAACTTCCACTACATCCGCCTGAAATACCTGCTCAACGGCTTCATGAGCTACGGCGTGTGGTCGAACTACCGCCACATGATGCTTGAAGGCGAACGGCTCTTCCTGAAGAACCTCAAGGACTTCAACGAGAACCTGAACCGCCTGTTGGCCCTGCTCGAAAAACATCCCGAGGAACGCTTCGACCTGGAAGTGCCCGAGATATTGCGCGAACTGCGACAGTTCGACAAGGCAAAGGCCCTGTTGGAAAAGAAAACCAGCCGCACCCACTTCACCAACGAGATCCTAAGGCATTCGAAATGGAAGGACTCGAGGGTGTTTATGGTGACAGGATAGTTGAGAGTTGAAAGTTTATAGTTGAAAGTTATGAGGAAATTATTCTTTTTTATTCTGGCAGTTGTAGTAACCGCGTGTGGCGGGAAGGCTAACAACGTGAAGGAAAACGAGCAAACGACAACGGACACCCTCTCCGCTCCCGTGGAAGAGACTGTGGTCTTTGGAACCTTGATGAATCGCGACAACTGCTTTATCGTGATTGACAAGCCGGCCCTGCACTTGAGCGTGTATGAAGACCAGCAAGGCGACACGGTGCTCATCGCCCGCTATCCCGTGTGCGTGGGCAAAAACTACGGCCAAAAGGAGAAGGCAGGCGACATGAAGACCCCCGAATGCACGTTCGACAACCCGTTCAGCATCACCGAAATCAAGCCTGCCTCCGACTGGACCCACGATTTCGGCGACGGTCGCGGCGCCATCCTCTCGTACGGCAACTGGTTCATGCGACTCAAGACTCCGGGGCACCGTGGCATCGGCATCCACGGCAGCACCAACAACGAGAGTTCCGTGCCCGGACGTGGCAGCGA
>LXOW01300238.1_pt1 | contig 14478 bp, 15 predicted proteins | sample 1368591 | NCBI WGS metagenome assembly LXOW01 (sample SAMN04884650, study PRJNA319009) | bovine gut metagenome | isolation source: Cow rumen | host: Bos taurus | place: Italy: Legnaro (PD) | collected 2014-07-09
GCGATGGCAATATAAATCGCTTCCTGGGATTCCACCAGGTTCCGGGTATCCGTCACCACAGCGGACAGGCCGGAAACAAAGCACTTCTCGCCGGCAGCCGCACGAACCTTTTCGATGGCTTCCATGGTTTCCTCGGAGGAGGAACCTTCATCAAAGAAAACGGCGGTCAGCATGCAGTTCCCCCGGTTGAAGCGTTCCCGGAGATCCTCCGGAATGATCTCAACAGGGATCTGGCCTTTGGTCAGGGACGCATAGCCGATCACGGAATCCACGTGAGGGATTTCCTTTACCCTGTTTTCCAGGTCGGTCTGCTCCTGCACGCTCATCCCTTCCGTTACCAGCAGGGAAAAAGCGCCTTTTCCGAAATCATCCAGCAGGATGGTCTGTCCTTTGACAGTATCCAGGTCCTGCGGCAGATAATAGAGCAGGTCATACTTGGTTTTTGTCGCAGCCATACCCAGTACGGACGGCACCACCAGTGCAAGGCACAGGATGATGACCAGGATCCGATGCCGGACCAGCCACATTGTCACGCGTTTCACGATACTTGCCTCCAATCCAAAGTTACAGTACACGGTGTTGACTTTCTCAACACTGCGAATTATAATAATCTCCGTGATTGGAATCAATAATCAAATTGATTATCAATCGTTTGTTAATCAACAAAGACTGTTGCGGCGTCGGAAAATCGACACTTTTCCGCAAACTGTTCAGAAATCATGGAGAAAGAAGGCCTGTAAGATGGCTGAAGAAATGAAAAAGGAAGACCGCCGTGTACGGCGAACCCGGAAGATCCTGACCCAGGCACTGACGGAGCTGCTGCAGCAGAAGCAGGTCAACGAAATCACGGTGAAAGAGCTGACTGACCTGGCTGACATGAACCGCGGAACTTTCTACCTGTATTATAAGGATATCTATGATATGCTGGAAAAAATACAGGATGAGATGTTTGAGAAACTGGATGCGATCTTCCGGCTGCGTACAGGCGGGGATGTGACAGAGCAGACAAAGCTCATTCTCCTGGATCTTTTCCGGTTTATTGAGGAAAACCAGGATGTGTGCCGCGTTCTGCTCAGCCCGAACGGAGACATGAGTTTCCTTCACCGGCTGAACGAAGTGCTGCGGGAAAAGTGCCTCCATATTTACCTTGGCATTGAGCCTTCCGTGAATGAAGAAGATTTCGATTACCGCTACAGTTTCCTGATTTATGGGTGCGCCGGTATCATCCGGGCCTGGGTTGGACGGAACTGCCCCGAGAAGCCTGAACAGATGGCGGAGCTGGCCCATCATCTGATCGTCAGCGGCGGTTTCGCCTGAAAAGTCTCCCCCGCGATGCAGTGCGGAACCCCGTCAGCACAGACGGCTTGACTTAGAGGGCACTTTAATCATTACAATATTCCATATCAAAGCACAAACCGTTATCCGGCACAAAAAGAGATCCCCGTGCTGACTGACAGAGGAGGTTACGACATGAAAGTACTGATGCTGAACGGAAGCCCTCGGCCAAAGGGAAACATCGCCCTGGCCTTCAAGGAGATGGAACAGGTTTTCCTGGAAAGCGGCGTGGAGGTTGAAAACATCCTCCTGGGCAACAAGGTCATCCGCGGATGCGTTGCCTGTGAAAGCTGCCGGAAGCAGCACAAATGCGTATTCGACGATATTGTGAATGAGCTGGCCGTCAAATTCGAGGCGGCGGACGGCCTGGTCATCGGTTCTCCGGTATATTACGGTTCCGCGAACGGTACGCTGATGTCCGCACTGCAGCGGCTGTTTTACAGCACTTCGTTTGACAAGAGCCTGAAAGTTGGCGCCAGCGTGGTCAGCGCCCGGCGTTCCGGCTGCACGGCTACCTTTGACGAGCTGAACAAATTCTTCACCCTTTGCAACATGCCGGTTGCCACCAGCCAGTACTGGAACAACATCTACGGCTGGGATCCCGGTGAAGGCGAAGTGGACGCGGAAGGCCGCCAGGTGATGCGTGTCCTGGCCCGGAATATGGTATTCCTGATGAAAAGTATTGCCCTGGGGAAAAAGGAAATCGGGATCCCTGCTCCCGAACAGCCCCGCGTCTGGACGAATTTCACCCGGTAATCCGCTGCTGCTTCCCACATACGGCCTGCCTCCCGGCAGGCCGTTTTCCGTCTTGTCCCCTGCCCTTCCGTATGCTATGATTGCTGCGTCCGGAACCGTCAGGACAAAATCATCTGAATGGAGTCACCCTGTATGCTGAATCAGTTTTCGAGGACACAGCTGCTCTTCGGGCCGGAAGCGATGGAGCGCCTTGCGAAGTCCCGGGTCGCCGTTTTCGGGATCGGCGGCGTCGGCGGATATGCGGTGGAAGCGCTGGTGCGTTCCGGCATCGGCGCGCTGGATCTGATCGATGACGACCGGGTGTGCCTGACCAACCTGAACCGCCAGCTGCATGCCACCCGGAAAACCGTCGGAAAATACAAGGTGGACGTGGCCGCGGAAAGGATCCTGGAAATCAATCCGGACTGCAGCGTTACCGTCCATAAGACCTTTTACCTTCCGGACACACAGGCAATGTTTGATTTCTCCCGGTATGACTATGTGGTGGATGCCATTGATACTGTAACCGGGAAGCTGGCGCTGGTGGAACAGGCCCAGGCATCCGGCACTCCGATCATCAGTGCCATGGGTGCCGGGAACAAAACAGATCCGACTGCTTTTCGCGTTGCGGATATCTACAAAACTTCCGTCTGTCCCCTGGCCAGAGTGATGCGCAGCGAATGCCGCAAACGGGGCATCCGACACCTGAAGGTGGTGTATTCCACGGAAGAACCCAAACGTCCGCTGGAAGATCCGTCCATCAGCTGCCGGTCTCACTGCATCTGCCCGCCGGATACCCGGAAATGTACCGTGCGCAGGGATATTCCCGGATCAACTGCTTTTGTTCCTTCCGTTGCCGGCCTGATCATTGCCGGCGAAGTTGTAAAAGACCTCTGCGGTCTTTCCTGATCCGTATGCAAAAAATCTCCCGCGCGTCACCGCGCCGGAGATTCTTTTTTGATCATTTCTGTCATAACCGCATAATCCAGTGTCCTTGAAAGGTATTTGATACGGATCGGGCTGCCCGGTTCCAGATATTTTTTCGGGTTCAGCAGCCTGAACTCAACCTGCCGTCCATCCTCCGTCCGGAAGCTGACGTAACAGTCGAATACAGGAAAGCTCCTGCCATAGATGCCGCCGCCGTACCCTGCGACAATCCGGTTTTCAACCCGGCTCACACTGGCTTCTGTTTCCATCCCGTACCGTTTTGTCTTTATCATCCGCCACCAGTAATTCCTGAATGCCCAGGCTGCGAACAACAACATCATGGAAACCGCAACGGTAAACATGACTCATCCTCCTCATTCCAGATCGTCGGCTTCCTCTTCTCTTCAGTGACAATTATAGAGGCAGCAGGCAGCTCCGAACAGGACGGAAATGGAAAAATAGAGGGGCTTATTTTATTACGGCAGGAATTTTCCGGAGGCAAGGTAGACCTGGTACCATTCCTGATGGGTCAGGTTCACCTTTGATGCCGCACAGATATCGCGCAGGTGTTCCGGATTCATCGTGCCGGCAATGGCCTGCATGCGGGCCGGATGGCGCAGGATCCAGGCGATGGCAATCGCCGTCTTCGATACGCCGTATTTCTCTCCCAGTTCGCCCAGCGCCTTGTTCAGTTCCGGGAAATCCGGATGATCCACAAAGCAGCCCTTGAACATCCCGAACTGCAGCGGAGACCAGGCCTGGATCGTGATATCGTGCAGGCGGCAGTAATCCAGGATGCCGTTATCCCGGTTGATGGAACGCTCTGTCGTCAGGTTGTTCAGATACAGTCCGCCGTCGATCAGCTGGCTCTGGTCCAGGGAGAACTGCAGCTGGTTGAATACCAGCGGCTGCTTGACATATTTCTTCAGCAGTTCCAGCTGTCCCGGGGTCACATTGCTGACGCCGAAATGGCGGACCTTGCCGCTCTTTGCCAGCTGGTCAAAAGCCTCCGCCACTTCCTCCGGATCAAAGAGCAGATCCGGGCGGTGCAGCAGCAGCGCGTCCAGATAATCGGTCTTCAGCCTTTTCAGGCTCGCCTCGGCGCTGGCCAGGATATCTTCCCTGCTCCAGTCGAATTCCTTCCGGTCAAAATGCAGGCCGCATTTGCTCTGCAGGTATACCTCCTCCCGTTTCAGGCCGGTCAGCGGGAAAGCATCCCCGAAGCGGGTTTCCGCCTCGCCGTCCCCGTAGCAGGTGGCATGGTCAAAGAAATTGATGCCTTCCTCCGAAGCAGTACGGATAATCTCCGCCGCCTGCTGAACCAACAGCGCAGGCATCCGCATGCAGCCGAGGATAATGCTGGAAACATTCTGCGGCCCGTTGGCCACGTTGATCATTTTCATTCTGTTTTCCTCCTTCGTCCATTACCAGGGATAGGCTTCCCCTTCATAAGTGATAAATACCGGGCCTTCCTTGTCATGCCATCTGCTTTCAAACAGCCGGCGGAGCGTTTCCGCATGTTCATACGGAATCAGCGGCGCTTCCGTATTCCCGGGATTTGTACGGATCCAGCCCGGATGGATACAGATGATGTTCAGGTTCGGATCGTCTTTGAAATAATTGTGCAGGGTCATCGTCAGCATATTCAGGGCAGCTTTTTCCGTGCCGTAATCCAGGTAGAAGGTCCGGTAGCATTTTCCGATGCTGCCGGCTTCCGAGGAGATGTTCACGATCAGGGCGCCTTCCGGACTCTTCTTCAGCAGCGGCAGGAATGCCTTGATCACCCGGACCGGTCCCACCGCTCCGATGTTGACCGCCGGCGCGATCTGGTCCAGGTCAAACTCCGGCAGTTCCTTCATGGTATCCGCGGATGCCGTTGTAGCGTTGTTGATGATCAGGTCAAGATGGGATGTCAGCGCTTTGGCTTCCTCCGCCGCCGCGTTCACGGATTCAGTGGAGCCGATGTCCATTGTCAGGATAAACAGTTTTTCCGGATATTCCTTTTTCAGTGCCTCCAGTGCCTCAGACGGACGGCGGATGGTGGCAAACACTTTGTCCCCGTCCTCCAGGTAACGGCGTACCAGGTTGAAACCCAGCGCATACGGCCGGCCGGTACCGGTAATCAGAACAGTTTTGTTCATATTCTTTCCCTCCCGGTGAATGAATCTGAACAGAGTATACCTTGGTAACCCGGATGGATACTTCCCGTTTTTTGACGGCCGTTTTATTACATTTTGTCAGAAATTGAAAATGATCTTTGCCAGGAGCAGCGCCAGCACCAGCAGGATCACCGGCCGGACAATCTTTGCTCCTTTCGTGATCGCAAGTCCGGATCCCACCCAGTTCCCGGCCATATTGCACGCGGCGGCTGCCAGTCCCAGCGGGAAAAGCACCTGCCCGTTCAGCAGGAACACCGTCAGCGAGGTAATGTTGGAGGTCAGGTTGATCACCTTCGCCTGCGCGTTGGCGGAGCCGACCGTCATCCGGGCAAACGCCGTGAACGCAATAATCAGGAATGTCCCGGTGCCCGGGCCGTAAAAACCGTCATACATCCCGATGACGAAAGCGGAAATCACGCAGATGATCCATGTCCTTCTGTCGGCGACAGCCGCATGCTTTCCGTCATCCCGGAACCATTTCCGGTTCAGTACAAAGAAGGCCGCCACCGGCAGTACGCCCAGGAGAATATACTTCATCACGGTCTCGCTCACGGACAGGGACAGCTTTGCTCCCAGTGCCGATCCCGCCACCGCCGCCACCACGGACGGCAGTGCCAGGCGGAAATTCACCAGTCCCTTCCGGATAAACCGGGCTGTCGCCAGCGAGGTTCCGCATGCGGAAGAAAGCTTGTTTGTGGCAATTGCCATATGCACCGGCAGGCCTGCAAACAGGTATGCGGGCAGGGAGATCAGTCCCCCGCCGCCGCCGATGGAGTCCACCAATCCTGCCAGAAACAGCAGCGGGCAGACAATCAGGAACATGGAAGGCGTTACTGTCATGGCTTATACCAGCTTTGTCACCGCGTAACCGATCATCGCGGCCTGGATGAACAGCATCAGCGGGAAAAATACCACAAAATACCAGTGCTTCGTCTTGTGCCGGAAAATCCACATTCCGGCTGTGCCGCCAAGGGCCCCGAAAAGTGCCGCGGCCAGGAACAGCGTTTTCTCGGGAACACGGCGTTTCCCGTGCCTGGCACACTGTTTGTCATGATACATGAGCCAGAAGGAAATCAGGCTCATCACAGTCACAACAGCAATGATCGCAATCAGAACCGGTTTCATCCAGGAACCTTCTTTCGGAAAAGATTACGAACATTATGCCACAAGAAAAAACCGCCGGTCAATCATCTTCAATCTTCATTCAAGGTTCCCGGTTTATGATGACAGCGTTTCCCGGAGACACGGTTCTGCGAAAGAACCGGAAAAAGGAAAAACCCGAAAATGAACGGAGGTTGATTATGATGAAAAAATTTCTTGCACTCCTGATGGTCCTCACACTGGCTGTCGGTGCAGCAGCGCTGCCCGCACTGGCGGAAGAAACAGCAGAGGCAGCGGAAAACGTTGACCAGGTTTCTTCCGCAACAACCAGGACCGCAAAGGGCGGAAACGGAAACCGTCAGCAGAAGCCCGGCCGCAACAGCCAGGCGCAGGATCAGACCACCCAGCCGCAGGCACCCGATACAAACAACCAGGCACCCGAAAGCAGCCAGCCCCTGGCTCCTGCGCAGGACAGCCAGAACAGTCAGAGCGCTCCGCAGGCACCCGGAAAGCCCGGCCGCGGCGGTCATCAGCAGATGCCCCCGCAGGGTCCTGCAAATACGCGGCCGCAGGCACCAGTCCAGGGCAGCACGGACGAACAGTCCGCGCAGGCTCCGGATCAGGACAGCCAGAGCACGCAGCCGGTTACCGGAAAGTCCGGCAGAGGCGGCCGCGGTATGGAAGAGAGAAAACCCGGACAATACGCCATCTTTGACGAACTGCTGAAAGCCGGCGTCATCAGCGAAGATGTTTACAATGCCATTATGAACTACCTGCAGGCGCAGGTACAGGTGCAGCCGCCGGCGGAAAACACCGTCCCGACAGGCGCCACCTGATTCCCCTCTCCCAGGACTCCCGGATTCCTCCGGGAGTCCCTTGTTGCCGTCTGTCAGCGGCTGTGATATCATCAGGCTATGGAGGGAAAACAATATGCGTGTTTTACTGGTGGAAGATGAAAAGAATCTTTCAGCAGCAGTCTGTAAACTGCTTGAAAAAGAACGGATTACCGTGGATCCGGTATATACCGGAAACGACGGCCTGGACTGGGCGCTGAGCACGGAGTATGACGCCATCATCCTGGATGTAATGCTCCCCGGAATGGACGGTTTTTCCGTCCTCCGTGCCCTCCGGAAGGAGAAGGTTTCCACCCCGGTTCTTATGCTGACCGCCCGCACCGCGTTGGAAGACCGGCTGACCGGCCTGGACAGCGGCGCGGATTATTACCTCCCCAAGCCTTTTGAGTCCGCAGAGCTGATCAGCTGCCTGCACGCCATCACCCGCCGGGGCAACCGGGCGCCGATGATGTCCCTGTCCTTCGGCGATATCACGCTGGAGCAGAAGGACGGTAAGCTGAAGAATACGGAAAAGGCACAGGAAGTCAAACTGGGCGCCAAGGAATACCAGCTGATGGAAATTTTCCTGCGCAACCCTGCGCAGATCCTGGCAAAGGAAACCCTGCAGGACCGGGTCTGGGGCCTGGAAAGCGACGCGGAATACAACAACCTGGAGGTCTACGTTTCCTTCCTGCGGAAAAAGCTGAGTTTCATCGGATCCCGCGTGAAGATCAAGGCAACCCGCGGTATCGGATATTCACTGGAGGAAGAAGCATGATCAAGCGACTTCGCCGGCGCATGACCGTCATGGTCATCGCTGTCCTGATCCTGGTGTCCGCCGGCATCGTTTTTGCCATTCACCTGTCCATTGAGCAGAATATCGCCTCCCAGGCAAAATCCTCCCTTGCTTTTATGGCAGAGAACGAAGAAAACGGCATCTTCGACCGGGAACCACCGCCGTCAAAACCGGATGGGTCGGAAAAACGGATGAACAAAAACCAGCGCGGAAACCGGGGGCAGCCCCAGGAAATCCGCAACGGCCGGGACGCCGCCGCGGCCGGCCTCGGCAATTCCTATACCATTCTCCTGGCGGAGGACGGTTCCGTTGCCTCCTGGACCTCTGAACGCACGGATCTCTATACCGATGAACAGGTAAACGCCATGGCGGAAAGCATTCTGGCCGACGGAAAGGAAAGCGGCAGGATCGGTACACAGTTCTACCTGAAAACCCTCCGGGACAGCCAGACGACCCTGCTGGTTCTCGATGCCCGGCTGGATTTCCTGTCTGCCTCCGAAACCCTGCGCTCCACAGTCATTGTTGCCGCTTCCGCCTGTCTCCTGCTCTCCCTGCTGGCCTGGCTCCTGATCCGCCGCATGGTCCGGCCGGTGGAGGATGCCTTCACCCGGCAGAAGCAGTTTGTGTCCGATGCCAGCCATGAGCTGAAAACACCCCTCGCCGTCATTTCCGCCAACGCTGAGGTGCTGGAGCAGGAAATCGGTTCCAATGAATACCTCGGATACATTCGTTCGGAAGTCAGGCGCACGGATTCCCTGGTGAAAAACCTGCTGACCCTCGCCCGGCTGGACCGCGGCAGCGCGCAGACGGAAATGAAACCGTTTGACCTGAGCCACGCGCTGCTGGATGTGATCCTTCCCTTTGAGAGCACCGTCTATGAAGCCGGAAAAGCGCTGGAATCAGACATCCCGGATGGTATCGACTGCTGCGGCAATGAGGAAATGATCAAGCAGCTTACCGTCATCCTGCTTTCCAACGCGCTGAAGTATTCCGATGAAAAAGGACGCATCCGCATTTCCCTCGCTGCTCACGGAAAGCAGCGGGAAATCCGCGTTTTCAACACAGGAACACCGATCGCGCCGAAGGATCAGGAACGGATTTTCGACCGCTTCTGGCGTGCGGATCCGGCGCACGGCCATGATACCGGCGGTCACGGCCTGGGCCTTGCCATCGCCCGATCCGTCGTGGAAGCGCATCACGGAAAGATTTCCGTGGACAGCCGCGAAGGTGAAGGCACCACCTTTACCGTTCTTTTGAACACCTGAATGCATCCCCCGGCCGGCATTTAAAAACAGCGGCAGATGTGATATAGTATAGGAAATCCTGAAACCGATGAGGAGACGAAATCGATATGAAAAGAATCACTGCTGCTGTCCTGCTTACCGCCATGCTGTTCTGCGGGTTTCCCGCCCTTGCAGCGGACGAGCTGAAACTGTCCGATGACGCTTCGGATTTCGTTCTGGTTACCGATGTGGTTCCGGACGTGATCCTGGAGATTCGCTATTATTCCACCTATAACTTTGTGGGCGACCGGATCGATGGCTATGAGCAGCCGCTGGCTTTCCTGACACGGGAAGCTGCCGCGGCGCTGAAGGAGGTCAGCGATGACCTGGTGGCCAAAGGATACCGGCTGAAAATTTACGATGCCTACCGTCCGCACAAAGCCGTCCTCCATTTTATGAAATGGGCAAAGGACGTGAATGACGCCCGGATGAAGCAATACTTCTATCCGGATCTGGAAAAGGATGTCCTCTTCCCCCTGGGATATATCAGTGATCACTCCGGTCACAGCCGTGGCAGCACCGTCGACCTGACGCTGTTTGACATGGCCACGGAAAAGGAAGTGGACATGGGCGGCACGTTTGATTATTTCGGTGAGCTGAGCCATCCCGATTACAAATACATCACCGAAGAGCAGTATGCAAACCGCATGATCCTGCGCGAAGCGATGCTGGCCCACGGGTTCAAACCGCTGCCGGAGGAATGGTGGCATTTCACGCTGGCAAACGAGCCCTATCCGGACACTTACTTCACCTTTCCCATCAATATCAGTTCCCTGGCGGGAAACTGATCCTGACCCGCTCCCTTCAGGCGAAAGTTTTTCTTTCGCCTTTTCTTTTTTCAAGTTTTTTTCAATCTTTCCGTGGATAATCATCTTTGCCGGGAGGAAAAACCCGAACAGCTCCCGGGAAAGATCCTGATGAAAGGCGATGAATCCCCGTGAAAAAGATCCTTTGTATCCTTCTGGTACTCTCCATGATGTTTGGAATAACCGCATTCGCAGAAGAAAACGAAACCCCGCCGGAAATCCCCTCCGGCCAGATGGCACCGCCCGACGGTGAAAGCGGAACCCCGCCCACCCCTCCGGACGGAAGCATGACCCCTCCTGACGGCGGAAACGGACAGCCCCCGGCCAAACCGGACGGTGAACCGCCAGCCCGGCCTGACGGCGAAAACGGCGGAAACGGCGGCTTCGGCGGCAATACCCCTCCCGGAGGCGGAACCTCTTCCTTTGAGTACACCGCATCCACGGAAATCACTGAAGCTGCGGAAACCGCGGATCAGACCTATGCCTCCGAAACTGCGGATGAAAGCGCACTGATCGTAAACACCTCAGACGCGGTCACGATTGTGAATCCGACGGTCACCAAAACCGGCGATTCCAACGGCGGAGACAACTGCAATTTCTACGGCCTGAACGCGGGCCTGCTGGTCATGGGCGGTTCCGTCACCACCATTACCGGCGGAACGATTGAAACCTCTGCCTCCGGCGCGAACGGCGTTTTCTCCTACGGCGGAAACGGCGGACGGAACGGCGCGGAAGGCGACGGCACCACCGTGATCATTTCGGATACGGAAATCACGACGACCGGCGACGGCTCCGGCGGCATCATGACCACCGGCGGCGGCATCACCTAGGCCAGCAACCTGACCGTCAACACCTCCGGCCGCTCCTCCGCGGCCATCCGGACGGACCGCGGCGGCGGAACCGTCGTGGTGGACGGCGGAACCTATACCACCAACGGACTGGGCTCTCCGGCGATCTACTCCACTGCGGATATCACCGTTAAGAATGCCACCCTGGTTTCCAACCTGTCCGAAGGCGTCTGTATTGAAGGTATGAACTCCATCACCCTGGAAAACTGCGACATGACCGCAAACAATACCCAGTGCAACGGAAATGCCACTTTCCACGATACGATCATGATCTACCAGTCCATGTCCGGTGACGCGGACAGCGGCACATCCTCCTTCACAATGACCGGAGGAAGCCTGACCAGCCTCAGCGGCCACATGTTCCATGTGACCAATACCCACGCGGTCATTACCCTGTCCGGCGTGAACCTGGTCAACGAAGGCAGCGATGTCCTCCTCTCCGTGTGCGATGACGGCTGGAACGGCGCTTCCAATATCGCGGAACTGATTGCCGACAGCCAGTCCCTCTCCGGCACTCTGCTGGTGGGCAGCAATTCCACCCTGACCCTGACCCTCCGGAACGGTTCCTCCTTTACCGGCAATGTCAGCGGGGAAATTGAAAACGCGAAGGGCAGCACCGTTTCCACAGAGGTCGGCACCGTGAATGTGATCCTCGACAGCACCAGCACCTGGACCCTGACCGCAGACACCTGCATCTCCTCCTTTGAAGGAAATGCCGGCAGCGTCTTTTCCAACGGATATACGCTTTATGTCGGCGGAACCGCCCTGGAAGGTGTAAACTAAAAAAAGCCAACCCCTTGACAGATACCCCACGGGGGTATACACTGTACCCGCAGTGTAATACCCCCATGGGGTATTTTTGATGGATGGAGGATGATCAGATATGAGTGAAAAAACAGCCTGCCCGCACTGCGGGGAAAGGAAAAAGAAGAGAACACCGGAGGAGCAGAAGGACCTTCTGAAACGCCTGAAACTGGCGGAAGGGCAGATCCGCGGCATTCAGAACATGGTGGAAAATGATGCCTACTGTCCGGATATCCTGATCCAGGTTTCCGCGGTCACCGCAGCGCTGAACAGCTTCAGCAAAAAGCTGCTGGCATGCCATATCCGGAGCTGTGTCTCGGAGGATATCCGTTCCGGTGACGATTCGGCCATCGACGAATTTGTCACCATGCTCCAGAAACTGATGAAATAAGCGGGGTTTTTACCATGAATCAGTATATTGTCACAGGAATGAGCTGCGCGGCCTGCCAGGCGCGGGTGGAAAAAGCCGTTTCCAGCGTTCCCGGCGTTACCGGTGTATCCGTCAGCCTGCTGACCAATTCCATGGGCGTGGAAGGAACAGCTTCCCCGGAAGAGGTCATCCGGGCTGTGGAAAAATCCGGCTACGGTGCCGCCGTCAAAAACGCGGCTCCCGGGAGCACAGCGACAGCCAGTACCTTCGCAGCGGAAGAGGACGCGCTGAAGGACCGGGAGACGCCGAAGCTGAAAAAGCGCCTGATCCTGTCCGCGGCTTTCCTGGTTGCCCTCATGTATATCACGATGGGTTTCAATATGTGGGGATGGCCGCTCCCCGCCTACTTTGCACACAACCATCTGGCCCTGACACTGACCCAGATGATTCTTGCGGCAGCCGTCATGATCGTCAACCGGAAGTTCTTTACCAGCGGCTTCAGCGCGCTGGTCCACCGTGCGCCGAACATGGATACGCTGGTATCGCTGGGCTCTTCCGTTTCCTTCGGCTGGAGCCTGTATGTCTTCTATAAGATGTGCGGAATGATCACCGCCGGCGCTTCCAATATGGAGCTGATGGACCTGTATCACAACCAGCTGTACTTTGAGTCCGCCGCCATGATTCCCGCGCTGATCACCGTCGGCAAGATGCTGGAGGCAAGGTCCAAAGGCCGGACCACGGACGCGCTGAAGAGCCTGATGCGCCTGGCGCCGAAAACTGCCGTATTGCTGCGGGACGGAGCCGAAACAGAAGTTCCTGTAGAGGAAGTACAGGCCGGCGACCTGTTTGTGGTACGCCCCGGCGCGAACATCCCGGTGGACGGGATCGTGCTGGAAGGTTCCAGCGCGGTAAACGAATCCGCCCTCACGGGAGAATCCATCCCCGTGGACAAGGCGGAAGGCGATACGGTCAGCGCGGCAACAATCAATACTTCCGGGTATCTGAAATGCCGGGCAACCCGGGTCGGAAAGGATACGACCCTGGCGCAGATCATCCATATGGTGTCCGACGCCGCGGCCACCAAAGCGCCGATCGCCCGGATCGCCGACAAGGTGTCCCGGGTCTTTGTTCCCGCAGTAATCGCCATTTCCCTCGCGGTTGTGGCCGGATGGCTGATCGCGGGAGAATCCGTCAGTTTTGCCCTGGCCAGGGGGATTTCTGTCCTCGTCATCTCATGCCCCTGCGCCCTGGGGCTTGCAACGCCCGTAGCGATCATGGTCGGCAACGGCATGGGCGCGAAGAACGGGATCCTGTTCAAGACCAGTGAAGCGCTGGAAAACGCCGGCCGGGTACAGATCATTGCGCTGGACAAGACCGGAACCATCACCACCGGCGAACCGCAGGTGACAGACATCTGCCCCGCGGACGGATATACGGAAGAGGAGCTGGTCCGGAAAGCCTGCGCGCTGGAGCAGAAGAGTGAACATCCGCTGGCCGGGGCCATCGTAGCCGAAGGGAAAGCCCGCGGAATGGAAGTATCGGAGGTATCGGACTTTACGGCCCTCCCCGGAAACGGACTGACCGCAAAGATGGACGGTCATGACCTCCGCGGAGGAAACAGGACCTACATCGGCGGGCTGGCCGGGATCCCCGAAGCGCTGGACAGGAAAGCCCTGAGCCTTGCGGAGCAGGGAAAGACTCCCCTGTTCTTCGCGGAAGACGGGAATCTGATCGGCGTCATCGCCGTGGCGGACCGAATCAAGCCGGACTCTGCGGAGGCAATCCGCCAGCTGAAACGGCAGGGACTCCATGTGGTCATGCTGACCGGCGACAATGAGCGTACCGCCCGGGCCATCGGAACAGCCGCCGGCGTGGATGACGTCATTGCCGGCGTGCTGCCCGACGGGAAGGAAGCCGTGATCCGGCAGCTCCGGGAAAGCGGCCGGACCGCGATGGTCGGCGACGGAATCAACGACGCGCCGGCACTGGTGCGGGCCGATACCGGTATCGCCATCGGCGCAGGAACGGATGTCGCGATGGATTCCGCGGATATTGTCCTGATGAACAGTTCCCTGATGGATGTGGCAGCAGCGATCCGGCTTTCCCGCGCCACGCTGCGGAATATCCATGAGAACCTGTTCTGGGCCTTCTTCTATAACCTGATCTGCATCCCGCTGGCGGCAGGGCTTTTCGCCTGGAAGATGAACCCGATGATCGGCGCGGCGGCCATGAGCCTGTCCAGCTTCACGGTATGCATGAACGCGCTGCGGCTGAACCTGTTCAGGATCCGGGACGCTTCCCGCGACAGGCCGCTGCGCGGAAACAGCGCGAAGCCCGTATCCATCGGTGAAATCACACCGCCTGCGCAGAAAGAACTTCCCGCTCCGGCTAAAGCAACCGTGAAAATCGAAGGCATGATGTGTGAACACTGCGAGGCCACGGTGAAGAAAGCGCTTGAAGCGCTGCCCTTTGTGGCAGGCG
>LXOW01399688.1_pt1 | contig 14474 bp, 4 predicted proteins | sample 1368591 | NCBI WGS metagenome assembly LXOW01 (sample SAMN04884650, study PRJNA319009) | bovine gut metagenome | isolation source: Cow rumen | host: Bos taurus | place: Italy: Legnaro (PD) | collected 2014-07-09
CTGTCCGGACACTCGTCCGGCTGAACAGTGGGATAGTCTACCAAATCCCGATTAGACAAGGCTCCTCGGAACTGCTGAAAAATGGGGATGATAGGCTGCCGGGAATTTTTTTCAAAAAAGTTTGTCATCGGCTGTCATCGGGCGCATACATTCACTTGGTTAAACTTGTTGCTCGAACCGAAGCGTCATCTTCAGCGCTTCGGTTTCGTGTTTCTGTGGGGTGTTTCCGTTTGCGGTTTTAGCCACAAAGAACAGGAGAGACAGGAGCAGGATTGGGGTGAGGAGGGTTTTTGTCTCCGCCCGCGAAAAAAAATTTTAAAATTTTTTGTCATCGTTGTCACGGCCATGCATATAGGTAAGTAGCAGACCCAATAAATTCAAGGGTTTTATGCTCTTTTGTGGGTGGATTATACCCACGAAAAATTTTTTTGTATCCCCCCTTGCGCACAAACCACAAGATATGCTATAATGTTGGCGTCTTGAACAACTAGGAGGATTCGGACGAAGTGTCCGGGCCTTGGTTAACAGACTTGGGCACAACGAAAGTTGACTCCGATGTTGCAAGGGACAACAAGTTAACCACCTGAAGTGGACTTGAGTGACGGCGATCGGGTGATCGCAAGAGCTCTGGAAAACAGAAGGTATCGGGGAAGGGTCAAACAAGCCCGACTCCAAAAAGGAAAAAAAACAATGAAGAAGCTCATGATTGCTGCGCTCGCGGTCGCTTCGGTCGCTGGTGCGTACGCTGCATGCCAGCCCGGCAAGCCGATCGTCCTCGAGGACGCTTGGGTCTACACCTGGAAGTTCACCGGCAAGACCACGACTGGTGTTCTCGTTTCCTACGTGATCAGCGAGTCTGGTAACTGCAAGCCGAACGGCGGCGGTATCGAGGCGTGCGCTATCCGCGTTCCTGCGTCCCTCAACATCCAGGGCTACACCTACAAGTGCCTCCCCTGCTGCGGTGGTTTCGCCGAGCTCGCGGATGACGGCGAGGTGTTCTGGACCACGAAGCCCCAGAAGGAGCTCTTCGAGGTCACCGACGCCAAGAAGCCCTTCACCAAGGGTATCACGATTGACTTCGGCCACGTGATCGGCAAGAAGGCGAAGGACTTCGAGCTCAAGGGCCAGTTCAATGCTCCGACGGCTGACTCGGGCGAGAAGTATGACTTCACGTTCGCCGGCCTCGGCAAGTATGACCTCAAGAACACCAGGTTCTCCTCCGTCAGCGGCAACTTCGCCGGCGAGAAGGTTAACCCGCACTACCTCAAGTACATCGCTGAGCTCGGCGGCTGCCCTGACGCTGACTACTGGGTGTGCGATGGCACGGCCTACGCTGGTGCTCCGACCGATCCCACGGTTGCCTATGGCTCCTGGTCGGCCAAGCTCAACAGCGCCGCTTCCAAGAAGTTCCTCAAGAGCGGTGCGCTCGTCAAGGTCAACGTCAAGTAAGATGCTGACTTGAGCAGAACACTCGCAAGAGTGTAATTGGACGGGGGTGAGGAAGACTAGTTTTCCTTGCCCCCGTTCATGTTGGATAGAAGACAATAAAAGAAATTTACGTTAGATGCCGTTGAGAGCGCATAGCCTGTCGATCGCTTTTCTTTCTGCCGTCCTGCTTCTTGCTGGGTGCGGGAAGGAAGAGCCGAAGGCCCCTGGCCTTTATGTCGACGAGACGAAGAGTGTTCTGATGAAGAATCTTTCGCCTCGAGATGTCATTGTGCGCGTCAACGGTGTGGATATAACAAAAAAGGATTTTCTCGTCCGCCGCAGCCTTAACGAGAAAATCTACCGCCTGCGGAACAAGATTGAACTGGGAACGAAGAACCGCAAGGCGAAAAGCTATATCCAGACGATGGAGAAGTCGATACCGGACGAGTACATCAGGCACGAGCTTGTTCGGCAGGCGGCTGATGAAGCGGGGATAACAGTGCCGGAGAAGCGCCTCAAGTCCGAGTACAAGAAATTCCTCAACTACATCGGGCGTCCGAAGGATTCAATGGAGAAGGTCGTTGCGCTTATTGGCAAGGACGAGGGGCGAGTTCTCGTTGATTTCATGAGGGAGGGGATTCGCGCGGAGCTGTTGCGCGACACTTTGGCTACGAACGGTTACTACACGGTGACGGACGAGATGGTTTCCAACCATCTTGCGCGCATAGTCGCATGGAACAAGAATGCAGACAGATTGAACGAGAAGGCGCGCAAGAAGGCAAATCAGTTTCGTGAGAAAGTCTTAAATGGCGGAGATTTCAAGGAGTTGGGCAAGAAGACGGCGCAGATACATCCGGAGTACGCAGAGGAGTGGGACTCTTTCCAGCTGATGGAGTTCTCCGAGGAGAACCAGCAATTGCGCGACTGGCTTGCAACGGCGAATGCGGGCGACATTTCGGGGCCGATTGACCTTGACGACGGCATAGCGATTGTGAAGGTCGTCGACAAATGGAAAGAGCCGCAGGGGGAGGGCAATGAGCCAGTGGATGAGTTTCAGCTTGTGCGCTGCACTTTCACGGCCTACCAGTACACGCTTGTAGAGACGGAAGACGAAATCCGTCGACAGTATTTAGCCGAGCTCGAGAAGAACCTTATGGGTCAGCTCGGCGACCGGCTTTGGAAAAATGCAGTAATAGAATTTCCAAACGGAAGGGATTTTTGGGGCAAGGCGAAGAAACCTGCTCCTGCAGAATCTGTTGATTCTCCGGGCCCTGACAACAATGAGGCCGTTCCGGAAGGGGCGGCTGACAAGAAGGTCGTTCCGGACGGAGCATCCGACAAGGAGGGAAGCAAATGAAGAAAATGGCTAAATTCGCGATTGCGGCGCTGCTTGCCGCTTCTGCACTTTGCACCTGGGCGAGCGACACGGGGAAGATCCTTGCCGCCCGCGCAAAAGCGGGCACGCCGATAAAGCTCGGGCAGTGGCACGCCGGATTTACCGAAGTGAAGAACTATGCCGTGAACAACGGGCTTCCGCTTTTGGCCATCTGGTCGAACGGCGAGGACTGCTCGCACTGCAAAAAGCTCGAACGCTGCATGGCGCAGGGCGTCTTCACGACCTGGATGAAGGAGAGCGGAGTAGTCTTCTACTTCGGCTGCAATGAAGACAAGACCTCTGACGACAAATACGGCGGGACGGGCTACAACTGGTGCTGGAAAAACCAGTCTCTGACGTTTTTCCCGTTTGTCCGTTTCTACTGGAAGGCAAAGAAGGGTACTGTGCTTGCAGACGGCACGGTTCTGACGGCGGACAAGGTGCTGATCGACACGGCGATTATCGGCGACAAGTTCGACAACTACAAAGACAAGGCCGATGGTGCGAAGTACGCGGTCAACTACGCGAAGAAGATCTTCAAGCAGTATGCCTACGATCCAAATCCGACGCCTGCCTATACTGGCGGCGAATTCGGCTTCGCCGACGCGCCTAACGCACGTCTCCAGGTCTCCGCTCCGGGAGACGCGCGCACCCTTGCGGTGCCTTTGATGCGTACAAATTCTGCGGCGGTCGCCACGGTCTACACCAACAAGGTCGTTGCCGTGTATCCCGATTCGGAGGCGGCACAGCTTCTGCAGCTTTCGATCTCCAACACGTCTGTCACGACGAACGACGTCATCTGGGCCGCTGGGCAGGACAAGGCGACGCTCGAGCTTGAGATCCCCGCGCTCAAGGACGGCGACATCGGCAAGCAGATCACGCTGTTCATTCTCGGTGGAACCACGAATCTCGAGGTCGTTGCAACGAACCACGTGGACTATGTCGGAGAGATCGAGAATTCGCCCGCGAACCCGACCTGGATCGGGAAAAAGACTGTCGATACGCTTGACTGGGGCGAGTGGACCATGGATATCGACGTCGCCACGAACAAGGTGGCGACGCAGGGCGGCGGCGGAACGCTGATTCTCGTCGGCGGCTCGCAGTGGTGCCCCGACTGCGCGGCGGTCGACAAGTGGGTGATCGACACGCCAGAGTTCAAGGCGTGGGCGGAGGAGAAGAAGATTGCATGCGTCGCGATTGACGTTCCCAGGCTTGCGAGCGGCGCCGACACGCCTTCTCTTCTCACCTACGACTCCTACAATACCTCCGCAAGGTTCTACACCTACAACTACTCGTCCGAGACGAACGATGATCTCAGGGTGATGGGCGGCGCGGGGTATCTCTCCCGCAACGCCATCACGGAGGACGATGCGGCGGCGGTTGCCGCGCGCAACGCAGGACTGTTCGCCAACGCAGTCCCGGCGGGCTTGTGCCGTCCCGAGTGCTTGTCTGAAAGCAACAAGAAGACAGGAAAGTTCAAGACGGGCATTCCCGCGCTGATTCTCCTCCGCCCCGCGGGCGACTTCGCCACTGGAATCGCCGGGCGCATATACCAGTTCAACAACGTGAGCCCCAGCGCTGCGGACACGGTTTACATCGACCGCATCAAGGAGCTTCTCGACACGTCAGACGACGACTGCGAAGAGTCGAACGACGACGTCTCGACTGCGACGGCGACGATCGGCACGCGCGAGTCCAGGACGGGCACGCTTTCCTTCGCCGACGGCGTCGACTTCTTCAAGGTCGACGCAGGGGCGGTCGGTTCGCTTGTCTCCTACCGCCTGACGGGAACCGCCGACGCGGAAGTGACGCTTACGCTCCTCAACCGCACCGCGAACGGCGCGCTTGACACTCTCAAGGAAGTCACGACGAATCTCGCCGACGACGTGGTGTTCAGCTACGAGATTCCGAAGTCCAAGACGAACTGCTACGTGAAGGTCTCCTATCCTGCGGACAAGAACGGCTATCCCGATGCCGGATCGTACTTCGCCTTCCTCAAGGACGGCTCTACCGTCGCGGCGTACACGCTCGAGTCCGACATTGTCTACGTGCCCGATCCGACGGGCAAGGAGCTTGCGGGCGCCATCACTGACGGCAACCTCACGATTTCGATGAACATCACGTCGGGCAAGACTTACTACATCAGCAACGTCGACACGAACGTTGTTGACTTCTCCGAATACTTCACCATCGGCAGAAGCGCGGACACGTACTCGGCTCGCCAGACGACTACGGCCAAGATCGCGCTCACCGCGGACACGTTCACGTACCGCATCTGGGAAACGGGGGTCATCTCCTTCGACCCTGTCGCGGCATCGATAAAGGAGAAGGGCGACGGAGTGTACGAGATCAGCATCGCGCGCATCGGCGGCGCGGCCGGCGAGGCGGCGGCCGTCCTGTGGCTCGACCACACCACGACGAACTTCGTAGACCTCATTGAGTTCGACGACGACGGGCTACCGCTCCACTGGGACAACAACGACGCGAGCGTAAAGACATCCGTAGTGAAGATCGTCGACAACCCCTATTCGGACGGCAACCAGACGGTGCGCTTCTTCCTTACGCAGGAGGACGGGACGAGCGACGCCGGGCTCGGCGCGAAGAACTTCCTTCTCACTATCGAGGACGACGACAAGGCGAATCCTGGCAAGCTGTCGCTGACGAGCGTCGATCCGCCGCTGGCGAAGGCCGGCGTGGCGTATGCCCGCGCGGGCGCGACGGTCACGCTTGCTGTCGAGCGTGTCGGCGGCACAAAGGGCGACATCGCCGGAACTCTCAAGGCGACCAAGGGCACGCTGGACAGGACGGAGGTCGGCTTCCTGAGCCGTAGCGCCGAGCCGCAGCAGGTGACGTTGACTTTGCCGGACAGCGGCGCGACATCGTCCAAGGTCACGCTGACCGGGCTTCCCGGCACGAAGGTCGACTCCGCGACCCGCACGCTTACGTACACCATAGTTCCCGCGAACGCGCCGCAGTTCGAGACTGACGCTTTGGAGATTGCGGCTGTGCGATACATCCCCGTTCCCGAGGCCGTTGTCAATGTCGATGCTGCCTACCTCGATGCGGACGGCGCTCTTTCCATTGCCAAGGTCAGCGGGTCTCTCCCGAGCGGTGTGAAGGCGACTTATTCAAGCGATAGGGATGCGATCACCTTCAGCGGAGTCCCGACGGTCGCCGGCACGTTCACGGCGGTCTACAGGGTTTCGAAGGGGAAGACCGCGGGGCTTGCGCTGTCCGTGACGGTGGAGGTTTCCGACCCTGCGGTCAAGCAGTCCGGCGCGACATCGCCGCTGAACGACTCCGTTCTCAAGACACGCACGTTCTCGGATATCCGCGTCATCAACAAGACTTCCAAGCGCCTTGACGGCCTTATGACGCTGACGATTCCGCGCACCGGCAAGATCAGCGCGAAATTGAGGGCGGTCGACCTCGGAAATGTGTCGTTCGCCTCGAAGAACTGGAATTCCTGCGGCGCTGACGGCGCGCTGACGGCGACTCTCGCCGGCGTGACGGCCGGGGCGCAGCACTGGACGTTCGACGTTACGGCGAAGGCGGACGGATCTGTCGTGATAGCCGACTTCGACGACGAATACGACTGCGAGATTCCGTTCGAGGCTTACAGCGCGGCGAATCCCGCCGACGATTTCGTCGGCAGCTACACCGTAAGCCTCAAGAACGTCGGAGCGTTCGAAGGAACGGCTCTCTGCGTAGGAGACGGCAGTCTTGCGATGAGCATGACGGCCAAGCAGGCAAAGACCGGCGTAGTGAAGTATGCAGGCACGCTCCCGAACGGCGTCAAGTTCAGCGGCTCTGCGACGCTTGCCCCGTACGAATGGGACGACGAGCTGACGACGCCCATGTGGGCGAACGCGAGACTGCCTATCCTCTCGCTTTCGGCCGCTGACTCGGTCGCAGGCGTCATGCGGCTCGATCGCGAACGCGCAGCGGGCTATGCGAAGGCCGGCAAGGGCTTTAGGCGCATCGTCTACGGAGATGTCGACGGCAAGATGCAGTGGCGTCATGCCGAGAAGAAGGCCACGGCCGCCAACTATGCGGTCGCGTTCGATCCGGCCGGCGGAAAGTATGTCGCGACCGAGGATTTCTCCGAGATCGTCCGCACCCTGATGGAGGATCCCGCCGCGGTCATGACGTTCTTCGCGATCCCGGGCGGGATGGGCGAGTTGTACGACGGCGACGCGCCGGCTGCGTGGAATCCCGCGGGCTACGACTTGACGTTCTCGTATGATTCCAAGAAGAAGGTCAACTCGATAGCGAAGCAGGCGAAGAACCCCGCAGCAGGCTTTACCGTGAAGTTCACCGCCTCGACCGGTGTCTTCGAAGGCTCCTTCAAGCTGCCGACCGTCAACGCGGACAACGAGGGCTTCTCCACGATGAAGTTCAGCGCTGTCGTGCTGCCCGGCTTCGGCTCCACGAGCTGCACCGACTGCGGCGGAGACGACGAGGCGACCGTGCGTCCGATGGTCTGCGGAGCCGCCTGGCTTGACGACGACATTGACTATGTAGACGCGCTGGACCGCGTCAAGACGACTACGACAAGACGCGGATGCGCCGTCTCGGTCGGCAAGGAAGCCGGCAAGTGAACAATCTTCGATAAAGGAAAGGACTCACCGACATGAAGAAGACATTGGCGTTGATATGGGCCGTGGCCGCGGCTTCCAGCCTCTGGGCGGCTAAGAGCGGGAGCTGCGAGGCCGCGGCGATGAGCCTCAAGGCGTCGCAGTCTGTCGTGCTGACGGCAGAGTACGATTCGTACGAGGGCGAGTATGACGACTACTTCGGCGTCGCGTACTACAAGATACGTCTCAACCGCGGCGCGTCCGCGACGATCTGGATACAGGGCGGCGACGTGGACGACCTGGGCATCGACGTAGCGGAGAGCGAGAACTTCGAGGACTTTCTCATGGCGTCGTTCGACTACGAGGAATACTCCAGCGGCGTCAAGGCCTGCTTCCTCGAGTCAAGTTCGTGGGACTACGGCGACGGGACGAGCGAAGACCCGGGAGATCCCAAGAGCGTGACGTTCTACGTCAAGATCGACGGCGAGGTCGGGCAGAAGACGACGCTTTACTACCAGAGCGGCATCAAGAGCTTCTCGGTAGTTGGCGAGGAGAACTCGCCCAAGGTGCTTACGTTCAAGACGTCGGAGCAGACGTTGAACGCGAAGCTTGTCGGAGACAACGGCGAATACTGGTGCAAGGCGAAACTTACGAAGGGATACAAATACATCGTCCGCACCACGAAGGCGAACGAGGCGATTGACATAAACTTCGAAGGAGATGTCGACGCGATACAGGACCTCAACTACACCACGAACTGCGTCAAGTACTGGATCATCCCCGAGGCGACGGCGAACTACAAGTTCTACGTTTCCGGCGACGATGTCGGAACTGCGTTCACGCTGAAGTACGCGACTGTGCCGCAGCGAAAGCCCGCGAACCACCTGTTCACCGACCTGAATGCCGACAACGCCTATGCGGCTTCCGTGTTCGCCGGCCGTCTCAACGCCTCCCACGACTACTACGACCAGGTCGCAGACGAGTCCCTCTGCAGGATATATCTGGAAAAGGGCGAACGGTGGGCTTTCGAAACCGTCGACGCTCCCGACAACATCAGGCTCGACGTCTATGACAAGGACGGCAATGTCCTTGCCTACAACACGACGCTCGGCAACGCCAGCAAGGACTGCCGCGCGGCCATAACGGCTACCTATTCCGGATACTACTACGTCGGCGTGTACGATCCGCTTCTCGAGGTCGCCGACGAGCCGTTGACGGACTCGCTGTTCACCCTGCACGCCTTCAACTGCGCCAATGCTCCGCAGGGCGACGCCTTCGACCCGACGGACGACAAGGCCAGCGCAGCCACCGCGACGCTTCTCGCCGCGGCGAGCGGCACCGCCGATTCGGACGTCGTCGCGACTGCCGCTGCCGCCGGGATGTCCAACGCGTCGCACGTTTTCAACATTGGCGACTGGTATGACTGCTACAGGATCCCGGTCCGCAACGGCGTAACATATCGTCTCCGCGCCGCGCTCGTGGAAGACGAGGCGGAGACGGACCTTTCGCTTGGGGCCAAGGTCTTCACGCTCTCCGGCACAACGGAGACGGCGATCGCGACGACCGGATCGCTCTTCTCTGGCGACGACGAAACTCCGCTTACGTTCACGGCCAAGGCAAACGCAATCTACTATGTCCGCGTGTGGGTCAAGGACTCCGAGGGGAACAGTGGCCTCGGTCTCGACTTCCCCCTGCACTCAATGAACGCGGTCGCCTTCAAGAGCGGCTCCACGCTCGGCATGCTGCAGGTGAAGACGAAGGGAACCGACGGAACCTGGTACATCGGAACAGACAAGAAGTCGTATCCTAACGGCGCGATCGTCAATGTGCCGACAAATGCCGCGGTCAAGGTCGTCTATAACGCCGTGAGCGGCTTCTCCACTCCTGCCGCGGAGAACGTCCAGGTTGCCGCCTCTGGAATCACGCAGGCGCTCGGCGTCTACAACGACAGCTACGACAAGTACACCACTACGATCAAGAAGAAGAAAGTCCAGGTGTCGGACGATGACGAGGCGTACGCAATCGCGCTCGCCGCGACCGGCGGGAAGACCGTCGGAGCCAAGCGCACGCTGTGGACGGACGATCCCGAGGACAACTTCAAGTTCACCGCCTCCGCCGGCGTGTACTACAACTTCAGTCTCGCAGACACGACGCTTGATGGAATTGGCGACGCGGTGTTCACCATCACGAAGGACGGTGTCGAGGTCGTGCCAGCGACGTCAAGCGTCGAGAAGCGCATCTTCGAGCCGGGAACCTACATCCTCAAGGTCGCCCATGTCGACGACGATGTCAGGACAGACTCGTCCTACAGGCTCGACTACGGAACGTTCAACACGGGCAGCGTAAAGTTCTCGGCCGCCACGTACACGGTTGCGGAAAATGCGACCTTCGCGTCTCTCAAGATCCAGCGCACGGGCAAGGAGGGCGTCGTGCGCGTCAACTGGGCCACGCAGTCCGGAACCGACGAGAACGCCGCTGTTCCAGGTAAGGAATACTACCCGACCAACGGCATTGTCGAATGGAAGGCCGGCGACAAGGCAGACAAGACGATCCAGGTGCGCCTGATCCCCGATCTCGTCGCGAGCGTCGAGAGCAACAAGACGTTTACCGTGAAGCTATGGGAGATCGATCCCGACGACATCGAGGTCGACGAGTTCCCGGCCGTCATCGCGCGCGACGAAGCCAAGGTCGCTCTGACGGAGGTGACGGCCAAGGGTGCGGGGACCATAAGCGCCGCGTACTACGGCGACGACGATACGCCGTTCGCCAGCGCGAAGAAGCCCGTGATGACGGTAACTGCCGGCAAGAACGCCGATATCACGCTCAGGCGCAGCAACTACACGGCGCAGACCAAGGTGGCCGTAAAGGCGACGGTGGTGTGCGACAAGAAGAAGTACAAGGACACCGCCGTCATCGGCAAGGATGTCGACGCGTTCAGCGAAGTCATCGAGTGGGAGGACGGTGACGACGACGAGAAGAGCATATCCATTCCGCTCAACGAGAGCGCAGACTATACGCTGACGAAGCAGTTCACGGTGACGCTTGCCGCGATGACGACGGGCGGATACAAGGGCTGGAACAAGCCGACGCTCGCCGCTTCCGCCATCACCGTCAAGATCGCGAACGACACTGCGACGAAGAGCTTCGCGACTTTTGCCAAGGAGGCTTCCTCCGACGGTGTCGCCGCGAAGAGCACGAAGGGCTCCTGGTTCGTCGACGAGGACGGCGCGCTGCGTTCCGCAGAGGCCGCATCCGCCGCTCTGTCGCTTACGGTGACGGGACCTGGGCTCTTCGTCGCCGATCCCGCGCTTGCCGGCGGGTGCGAAGGCGTCCTCTGGTGCAAGATCGGAAACGGCGAGGCGTTTGTCTGCTCCGGCGACGTCCAGAACAGGTTTGCGCGCATCGTCCCGGCAGGCAAGCAGAATATCGTCTTCACGCTCACGGAGGGAGATGCCGAGACATACGTGACGCTGAACGACATCGACGGAAGCCCATACAAGTGGGTGCCCTTCAAGGCCGTCGTCCCGGACGATCCCATGAGCAAGGCCGTCGTCTCTACCAACCTAAGCGCGCTTGCCTGGATCTCGCCCGAGGAGCTTGCTGCCGAAAACGTGTTCTACCGCGTCCGCATCGGCACTTCCGCGAAGTCCGTTGCGACAATCGTCACCAACGCGACGGTCGACACTTCCTGCGAGCTGCCAGCTGAGTCCCTCCTCCCGAGCGCGACGTACTACTGGACGCTCGACTTTGCGTACGCGGGCGACACGAAGGAAGATGTTGCAGCCGCGCTGAACGATCCTTCTGCTCTCGTCTGGACGGCAGGGCCTTCGGTGTGGAACTTCTCCACCATAGCCGCGTGGGACGACCAGAAGACGTCTCAGCAGAATGCGCAGGAGACGGCTACGGACGGAGTCGACGTGTTCGGGAAGGACTTCTACGACTCGATCACGAACGACCTGCCGATCCAGCTCGTGCAGGGCGTGTACACGCGCTTTGAGATCGGGCCGAGCGACGGAAATTCGACGACGAGCCGCGTTCTCGCCGGTTCGCTTCCGCCCGGGCTTTCTCTCGACGGACGCGAGAAGAAGGGCATTGTGAGCGGCACGCCGACCAAGGCGGGCGTATACACGTGCCTTCTCCAGACGGCCACCGGAACGGCCAAGAAGCCCATCTGGGGGACGACGCTGAAGATGACCTTTGAGGTCGTTTCGCTCGGCACGTCCGTCGGCTCGTTCCGTGGCGTGCTGATCGAGGACGGTTCTGCGCTCGAGATCGGCGCCCCGCGCATTGGACTCATAACGCTCTCCGCTACTTCCGCAGGCAAGCTTTCTGCGAAGGCCGTCATAGCCGGCAAGACGTACACCGGGTCCAAGACCGGTTTCGACGAAGTCGTTGACGGGACGGCGGACGGCGAGAGCCGCACGTTCGAGGTGACGATCCCCATGGCGATCGACAAGAAGGAGAAGTCAAAGGTCGCCTGCACCGGTACGCTCGTCGTGACGCTCAAGGACTGGTCGACAGACGATCTTGACGCCTTTGACGACAGCGTCGGCTCCGTGGAGCTCCGTCTGAACGTGCCGAACTCCGGCAAGACCGCCATCATCGCCGAAGCCGGCTACACTGCCGAGCTCTACCGCAACAACTCCGGCCTTGCCAGCGCGGCGGCGGTGTTCGCGCCCTTCAAGGGGTATTACACCGTGGCGCTCGCGGCTCCTGGCGTGACGGAGGACTCCGGCGTTCCGGCAGGACACGGCTACCTGACGCTGACGGTCGACGCGAAGGGCGGCGTGAAAGTCGCCGGTCGCCTTGCCGACGGCACGTCCGTCTCCGGTTCGTCTGTCGCGACGCCCGTAGGTGACCTCAATACGCCGGAGGACTGCGATCTCTACATTCCGATCGCGTTCAGCTCCGCCTCCTATTCGTTCGGCGGCGTCGCGAAGATCGTCTGGGCGGAGGGTGACGACGGATATGCCGCGTCGATTCTCGATTCGGTGTCCACGCTCCATTGGTACAAGGACGGCGCGTCCGCCACTCAGTCCGGCGAGATGCTCGACCTTGACATCGAAACCTCCGGCGGCTGGTACAACACGATTCCCAATCTCCAGCGCTACTATCTCGACCGCGACTTCGAGCTCGACGGCGTTGCGGTGACGCTGGCGGGGAACGCCGTCAAGCTGTCCGCGACGAAGGGCGAGACCGTCAGCGCACTGACGTACTCGCTTGCCCGTGCCACGGGGCTTGTCACCGGAACTCTTACGTATGCCGGCGTGAAGAAGACCAAGCACTTCGGCGTCCTTTTGATGAATCGCGATGCGGGTGCGACCGCGCTCGATCCCGATGTCTGGACGGCAGGGTTCTTCACGCACAAGGTCAGTTCTACATGGACCGAGTCTCTGCCGTTTGACATCCTCGCTGTCGAGGTTGATCGCGATTGGAACGAGGCGTCGGTTCCCGACGACGGGGAATGAGGTCCGTGGTCGTCAAGGCGATTCTGCTTGCCGTTCTGCCGATGATGGCCGGGGCGGCGGCAGATTCGCTTGGCTTCAATCCTGAAAAGCATCCCGACAAGGCGCTCGGGATGTACATCGCGCCGGAGAACTGCCTCATCTACCGAATGCGGCAGCCTGACGGTTCCACAAGGGAATTTGAAAGGGTTTATTCGGAGCCTGGCGCGCTCCGCAGCGTCCGCGGCTGGAAGGGTCGGTTTGGACGGGATCTTGTGTTCATCGAATCCAGTCCTGACGTCAAGGGCGGGCAGATCTCGTATCTTTTCAAGCGTGGCAGGCTTGTCAGTTTTTCGCGCAAAGACGCCGAGCCCGTTTCTTTCGAGTACGAGCTGCCAAGGCCAGCGCTTCCAGAGGAACAGTCTCCGATCCTGAAGGCACTTGTGCCGATTCCCCAGGGGACGAAGAGCGCAATCGACAAAGAGATCGACCGGAAGTGGAAGAAGAGCCGCCGTCTTCAGTTCCCGTATTCCAATCCAAACCGTTCCGCGATGCTCTACTGCGAGATTGCAATTCTGGCGCTCGCGGGATTTCTTTTCTTTGTGCGCAGGCGCTCTCTTCGCATCGCTTCCGGCGTGGTCTTCGCCCTTGCGGTTGGCTGCCTTGCGTGGGCGGGCTCGCGTGGCGCGATGCTTGGCTTTGCGCTGGCGCTCCTCTGCTTTGCGCTTTCGCGGTTCCGGGAGATCCGCTCCGCGCTGCGCATGAAGAGGACCTGGATAGCGGTCGCTGCCGTTGTCGCGCTGTTTGCCGCCTGGCTGTGCGTGCAGGATTCCCATTTCCTGTCGCGCGGCTTCAAGGGGCGCAGTTCGTGGAGCAACAAGATTCGCCTCGAGATCGCCCAGAATGCGCCTATGATGCTCGTGGACGCGCCCGGCGGTTGGACAGGCGGAGACATGAAGATAGGGCGGGCCTACCTTGACTGGTATCAGCCTCTCCATGTAGTCGCGCTTACCGGCTCGCTCATCTGCGACCACCTGACGCAGCTTGCCTCCTACGGGTGGTTCGGCCGCTTTCTGTATGTGTTCGGGTGGCTCCTTGCCCTGCTGTGCGGGGCGATTCACCTCGTAAGGAAGCGGGACGCGCTCCCGCTCGCAATGTGGCTTGCATGGGGCGTGACGGCGTCGTTCAATCCGCTCATGTCCGACTGGACGCTCTGGATCGCAGTGGTGCTCGCGAGCGCCCCGCTTGTCATGGCGCGCCCGTGGCGCGAACCGAAACCTTGCGCGGTCGCGCTTTCGGTCTCGGCTGTTCTGGCGGCGGCGGTACTTGTTTCGCTGTATTTCGCCGGCTCCTCGCGCGCGAGGCCGGAGGTCAAGGTGTTCCGCGACGGCGAGCGGACGATGGTCAAGGTGAAGAATCCGAAGACGTGGATTGTCGACGACGGCCTTTCGCTGGGAGGGGTGCTTTGCTGGAAGGATGTGAGAAGGTACATGAAGGAGCATCCGCTATCGCCCGGCGTCGGTTGCGTTGACTCTGTCAAGGACTTGCCCGATGGCTCCGACATAGAGCGGCTTGTCCTTGCCGGTTCGGCCGGCGACGACTGGCTCAAGATGATAAGCTCGAGCCCTGAGGCGCGGCGCAATCTCCCGA
>LXOW01415830.1_pt1 | contig 14474 bp, 5 predicted proteins | sample 1368591 | NCBI WGS metagenome assembly LXOW01 (sample SAMN04884650, study PRJNA319009) | bovine gut metagenome | isolation source: Cow rumen | host: Bos taurus | place: Italy: Legnaro (PD) | collected 2014-07-09
GCCAACGGCTGTCATCGGACTCGGCATTCTTAGCCTCAGGGAAATCGCCCACCTGCAGCCGCCACTCACTGTTGAAATTATACTTCATGCGCTCAGTTGCCTTCATCGTCGTCAGAAGGGGAAGCATGATAACCACGATGGCAAATCGAAAAATCTTCATATTCATATTTTTAGTTTTCGAGTGCAAAGATGATGAATCTTTCACAGACCCGGTAGTATTTTTGTCCTTTTGTTAGTATTTAAATTCACATTTTCTTTAGTAGCTTACTTCTGGCTTATGGAAGGACTTCCTGCATGAAGATGGCATCCAGACTCCAAAGCGCAGCATCGTTGGTATTCGATGTGTGGTCGCCCTGCTTCCAGAGTGCATCCCAGGCAGATGCAGCGCGCTGCGGGTCACGGTCATGCCAAGCTGCATAGGCCTCCAGCCTCCGTACGGGGAATCTGCTGTGCCGGATGTCGAGAGCCATTTGCTTGTAGCGACGGGCAAAGTCGAGCCAGCAGGCTTCGAATTTTCCATCATTGAACATGGGCATCAGTTCGTTCATCACTTCAAAGCCGCCCATGATGGTCAACAAGTGGTTTGTGCTGCGCACCGATGGCTCACCATCATAAGATATCCTGCCAGTTGCCGGATTGTAGCCTTTGGCCAAGTTACCAGTGAATATGCCATCGGCCAGGGACGCAATGGAGTGCATGCCAGTCAGAATCTTATCCCGATACCTCGTGGTGCCAAAGCGTTCCCATTCCGTCATCCAGTTGCCGGCGTATGCCAGCCAATCCGGACCTATGCGCAATCGTGCAGGAGCCTTACAAGGATAGAGGCTACGGGGTTCAGCCAGCCGCATCGGATCAATATGGTATAACAGTGTGTCGGCATCGGTTTGCACGCGCATCAGGTCCCCCGTCCGCTCGTCGGTTGTCAGATAATAGTAGAAACGGTTGAAGGCGGCCTGGCTGATACGTGCTTCCTTGGCTCCACATCCCCAGTGAGTGACGTTATGCCGACTGCCGAGCGGGGCAAACTGACCTATATGGTAGGTATCCACTTCACTACAATGGCGGGTCATGGCCGCAGCCATCTGCCAGATATCATGTCGCCCAGTACGTAGGAAGTTGTACCAAAGCCACATTGGTGTGGCCAGCTCCGTATTGTCCCATGCATAGCCACCTACGTCATACCGCCATTCCTGACGCTCCTCATCGTATGTGTGCATCAGGTCGCCGTAGTTCCAAAACCCATACCACTTATAACGCTCAATGTATCGCTGATAATCGGCTATCAGTTGCGAGAGCCTCTGCTCCACCTTGTCGGCAGGATTCTTAGGCAATGACCAGATGCCAAAGGCACGCTTCTCATGGAGATACTCGGGCGTGGGGAGAAGAGTTGGTTCGGAGGCCATCTGAGAGGCCGACAATATTGTCTGGTCCTTGCCAGAATAGGCATCATAGGCCATCAATGAAAGTGTGCTGGTACGCGCAATACCGTATGGCGTACTCATGCCGTCCTGCACATCCTCATAACTCGCCAGAAGATTGTGGGCTACTGTATCATAGTGGCAAAGATTCATCGGTTCTGCCTCTGGGCTCCATAGCCACATCGTCAACTCCGCCTCATCACTGCGGGCTTTGGCCACTTCTATCGTCGAGGGATAACTCTGCCAGAAGTCTTTCAGGCAAACACCGAGACCACCGCTTACATCACCGACAAAAGCATAGCCAAGAGCACGGCTACCCGTCAGGGTGCCGATCCACGGACTGTCAGACGTTGCCCGCTTGCGGACAGACCATGCGTTGTCGGTTAGCTGAGAAAGACGATAACCGTCCCATTTTGCCCAGCAGTCCAGCAGTTCTCTGTTCTTGTCATCAAACTGCGCATAATCGGGAATTCGCTTTCCTTCCATCTGTTCTGCCTGAATGTTTCGGTCTCGATTGTCACCTATGCTGATGGGACGCCGACCGTCAAGTGGCTGAACGGGTTCTGTCCAGATGCCATCTTCAGTGGCAAAGGCGATATGGCGATTATAGGCCGCTTCGCGCATCGGAACCCGAAAGCGGATGCCCAAAGAGCAAATCATGTCGCGCTGGGCTACGCCATCATATATGAAAGTATGCACCATTCGCACTTGCCTGCTGCCTGCATAGAAATACAGTCGCACAACGAACGGCAGCCATCCGTCGTGCGTGCCTTCCAATCTGACCACAGCTCTGACCCACCCAGCACGTTCTATTGTTGCCGACGTGACGCGTGAACGGAATTCCTTCCGGGCCGTCGATGCCACCAGGGTAGCCCTGCCTCCGATACGCCTGCCGTTCAGGCACAGGCTGTCCGTCAGAGCATCGCCGTCCTTGGGGATATAGGCCGTTAGGTCGCCAGTGTTCACCACAATCTGCTCCCCGCCGTCGACAACAGTAACGGCTGAAGACAGACCCCGCCGTCCTGACAGCCTTTCCACTGTGAGTTCTTCTGCACCCGCAGGAATCACAGCCGCCACACCGGCCCACTTCACTGAGCCGTCCGGCCAACGGGCATTCACCCAACAGTCTGTCGGGATATTGCCAGAAAGAGTCAATGTGGAGATATCCGTGAGTTCGCCTTGTGCGAATGGAACGCCAAAACTTACAGGGCAGTCGGCCTGAGGCCGTCTTCCAACCCAATGCAGCGGCACACCAGTCAAAGCGTATGAAAACGATGGTGTTGCGTATGCCTTAAAATGAGTGATACCTGTCCTTGATAGTGTGGTGCGGAAGCCGAACCATCCCTGCTCTAGCGGTTGCGGGTCAAGATAGTCCACTATACACTCGCCATCCACCCAATAGCGTATGCGACCATGCTGGTTGCTCTCTATTTTCACATGATACCAATGGTTGGCCTTCAGCAAATGGGCCTCATCGGTATATTCTTTCAAAATGGCAGGTCGCTGCGAAGCATCTTCGACACCAGCCTCGTTACCGTCATATCGGCGAAACCGGGTAGTGGTGTTATGGTTTCCGCCGTAGCCGAGATAGTACATCTGCAAGGAGTAGCACCTGGTGAAGATGCCGCTGCGCCAGCCAGCCCTCGTCCACAATGACTTGGTCTTTGGATCGCTGGCCAGCCAGAAACTGTTCAGGTCGCTCAGGCGGTCGCTTGTCTTGCCTTCATCCATGACACAGGCATCATATTCCACCGTCATGCCTGCCTTCATCATCTCCTTGCGCCAGAGAGTCAGCCCCTTAGGCGACACGATTTCGCAGGTGTCACCACGAAAAGACACACGATAGTCGGGCGCTTCCGACTCCACCTGCCAGTATTTGGCAAACTGCCGCTTATTCAGTCCAGACTCTGCGGCCATGACAGAAAAGACGACGGGTAAAAGAAAAAATATCGATAGGAACCTCTTCATATTGAAAATTCTAAAAGGACCTGCAGCCCACAAGCCGAAGGTCCTTATTCTTGATGTATCCGGCTATCAATAGCCCGTGTTCTGCTGATACAGTCCGGGATTGATGTTCATCTGGTTGGCAGGGATGGCATAGAGATAGCGTCCGTCAGCCACGTTGCTTGCACTGGTTCCACTCGGATTGTTGTAGCGGGCAAACATATTGACAATGTCCTGCTTCCAGGTGCCATAGCGCACTTCGTCGAACCAGCGTACGCCCTCGCCCATCAGCTCCAGGCGGCGCTCACGCTTCACCAGCCTCAGAGCCTCGTCTGCAGATGAAGCACTCACAGCATCACAGCCGGCACGTTCACGAATCTCATTGACGATGGCAACGGCTCCGGATGTGTTACCTTCTGCACACATAATCTCTGCATTGAGCAGCATCATGTCCTCGATGCGGATCACAGGGAAATTGCAGGGCCAGTCATTGTAGTCCTTCAATGACGAATAACTCATTGTCAGACCCAGCTCATCCATCTTGGGTTTTGAGGGAAGTGGCTTGTAGAACATGCTATTAGTGGCAATATTCATGGTCTCGCCATCAACCGTCACATCCTCATAGGTGGTCGGATATGCCACGGTGTTAGGTTCTGCCTCATATCCGTCAAGCAAGGACCAACCTTCACCACGAAGGTCCTTATTACCGTTGCTGAATACCCTGTCAAATTCAAAGCGCAGCGTCTTCTCCACAAAGATGTCGTTACCAAAGAGTCGTACCCCCACACCGGCCGTATAGGACGGTGGCAACGACTTCACGAGGTTGAAGATACCCGTATTACCCGTGCCGCCCGTACGGTACTGGATGGCGAAGATGCTGTACTTGTTGTTGTAGTCAGGTGTCCACTGCTTGCGCCACTCCGTGATGTCAGGAGCCCAGTAGTCTGCCTTCTTGGCCAGTACCTGGCTGAGATAGGTCTTTGCCTGTGCTGTGGCGGAAGCGTCATTGAAGGGGAATCCGGCAAGCGTCATATAAACACGGGCCAGCATGGCTGCTGCAGCAGTCTTGTCGGCACGTCCCTGCTCGGGCACGGCCTTGCCCACTCCATCCAGCACCTGTCCTCTGTCAGGCAGGCTCAAAGCAGCCTGAAGATCGGGTATAACGACTTGTGAGATGATAGTCTTTGCATCAGACAACGGTGTGCCGTTCACCACAGAAGGGGAAGACGGTTCCGTCACCATCGGAACGTTGCCAAAGAGCCTGCACAGCTCGAAATAGGCATAGCCACGTAGGAAATGTGCCTCATTGAGGAACTGGGCCTGAACAGCCTGGTTGTCGTATGTCGCTCCGGAAATCTTCTGGATAGCCACATTGGCATCATAAATAACCTTGTACCACATGTTCCAGGCACTCTCGGCCATAATCAGTTCTGAGCCTGCACGGAAGGTTCCGATATCGGAGTAGTCGCGCTGTCCGTTTGGTTCTGGATTGACCCAGGCATTATCTGAACGTACCTCTGAAAGGTGGTAGTAAGTCTGATCCGTTGCATAGCGCAGATCTGCATATACACCCAAGATGCCCTGGTTAGCCTGGGCCGTGGTCTGATAGAAGCCGTCGGACGACATCAGGTTTACGGGCGGTTGGTCGAGGTATTCCTTACACGATGTTGCCGTGAAGAGCAATACACCTACATATAATATATTCTTCAGTTTCATAATCTATATCTTTTATATTTAATAATGTTGTCTGCTTATTGTCTTTAGAATGTCACGTTCAAACCAAAGGTAAAGCTGCGGGCAGAGGGATAGCCGCCGTAGTCGATACCCGTGGAGTTGGAGCCGCCGGGCACGCTGCTGCCGCCGGCATTGGCCACCTCAGGTGAATAGCCATGGTAGTAGCTGTGGAAACGCAGCAAGTTCTCACCCGAGAAATAGACACGGGCACGCTGAAGAATCTTCGTCTTCCAGGGCAGTGTATAGCCAATGGTCAAGTTCTTCAGACATAAGTAGTCGCTGCTCTCCAGCCAGCGGGAGTCAACCTGCCCGCCCGTCGTAGAACTGAAGATGTAAGGAGTAGAGCCGTCGCCTGTCTCAGTCTCGCTCCACCAGGCATTAGCCCACACGTCCATCACATTACTAGTGGCTCCCATAGAAGGACGGTCGATGGCACGACCGAAACAGCCCAGCACCTTACCACCTGTCTGTGCGGTCAGCAGTAATGAAGCATCGAAGCCGTTCCATTCGAAAGAGTTGGTCATACCAAAAGTCCATTTTGGAGCTGGCTGTCCAAGATACTGGCGGTCGTGGTCGAGGTCGATGTTACCATCATGGTTCACGTCTTCGTAGCGGATGTCACCGGGCTTGTTCACCTTACCCGCGAAGGTCACTTTGTCTACACCACATTCAGCGGCGTATGCATCCAACTCAGCCTGTGAGTTCCACACACCGATGGCCTTGTACATATAGAACACATTGACAGGCTGGCCTACCTCCAGCACGTTAGAGGCATTGGCACCGTCGCCCACACCATTCCAACCTGAGTGGATAGGCGTGTTGTCGGTACCGAGAGAGATGACCTCGCTCTTGTTGTAAGATGCATTGAAAGAGGTGTCCCACTTGAACTTTCCTGTCATGTTGTGGGTCGTAATTTCGATATCAATACCCTTGTTGGAAATCTCACCGAGGTTTCCCCAGATAGAAGTGAATCCTGATGCACCGGCGACAGGCACCTGATAGAGCAGATCCTTCGTGGTCTTGGTGTACCAGTCGAGAGAGAACTGGATGCGATTGTCCAACAGTCCAAAATCTACGGCGACATCCGTCGAATGGGTCTTCTCCCATCCTAGGTCGCCATTGCCCAGGGTATTGGCGTTGTAGCCTGCAGCCCCGGCATAGGTGACAGCCTTCAGCGTTGCATAAGCTGCCGTGTTGGCAATATTGTTGTTACCCGTCACACCATAGCTTGCACGAAGTTTCAGGGTGTTCAGCCAGTTGATGTTCAGGCTTTTCCAGAAAGGCTCGCTGCTGATCATCCATCCTGCGCTGACGGCAGGGAATACGCCCCATTTGTTGTCACCGCCGAAGACGGAACCGCCATCCCAACGCAGAGAGGCAGAGATCATATAGCGCTCATCGAAATTATACTGGGCACGGCCGAATACTGATACCAGCTTGTTGGGTGTCTGCTCCGTCACGGTGTTGGCATTGGGTGTCACCAGATTTCCATCGAACGAGCCTGTGATGGCATCATTTGCAAATGGAGCTTTGTAGGTCTGTGAAGTCTTAAAGCCAACGCTGGTCTCCTCACGGGATGCACCAGCCATCAGGCTGACGTTATGCTTGCCAAACTCCTTGTCATAGTTAATAAGTCCTTGAATCAAGGTATTCCATACCCGTTCAGTACTATGTCCGCCGCTTGACTGCATGCCCTCACCTTGCGCCCAGTTGGCATTGGCACTGGTGAAATTATAAGTGTTTCCGTCCACGTCATAGTAGTTGACGGCACCTGAGAGTTCCACCCTCAGACCATCAATCGGCGTGATGCGCAGGAAGGCATTGCTCAGCACGCGGACACGGTTGCTCTTGTTGATATTGGTCTCCAAGGCGTAGACAGGAGCCGACACCGAACCAGCCCACCAGTAGCGGTTATTAGGCTGCGCATTGATTTGATAGCCGACACCGGCATCTGATACAGGTACGGCAGAAAGGATATGGTGGATTTTCGAGTCCTTACCGTTAGCTGTGCCGGAATTATTCGCAACGATATAGGTGGGAGCCAGGTTCAGACCCACAGAGATATACTTGTTGATCTTGCTCTCAATGTTAGCACGCAGGGTGAAGCGCTGGTAGTCGGTTCCCTTGACGAGACCTTCCTGCTTCATGTAGCCGCCGGAGACCAAATAGGACAGGTTGTCCGTGCCACCGGTAACATTGACGTTGTAGTTCTGGATGAGTCCACTGCGGAAAGCATAGTCCTGCCAGTCGAGAAGGTCAAGGTTACCGGCATTAGCATTATAAGTATGTGCAGCCTGAATGTCTGAACTCAGATACTGGAACCAGCGGTCATCGTTGATGATCTGATAGTTTGGAGATGCCATCGAGCCGCCGATATTCTTCATACGCGTCTCGTTGTCATCCTTGATGCTGGCATTGGTCACGCCCTTGCTTGCGGCCTGATTCAGATAGTTCTGGTCGTTCCAGCGCATTTTGAACTCCATCCACTGACGAGAGTCCATGATCTCCAGCTTCTTCTCTGCCGACTGCCAGCCGAAACTTCCATCGAAAGTCACAGTTGCCTTGCCGCTCTTGCCACGCTTGGTGGTGACGATAACGACACCATTAGAACCACGGCTGCCGTAGATGGCTGCTGAAGCTGCGTCCTTCAGCACCTCTATACTCTGGATGTCGGCTGGGTTCAGACTGCTGATGGTGTTCATAGGCACACCATCCACCACGTAAAGAGGATCGCTGCTGGCATTGACCGATGCTGCGCCACGAATGCGTATCTTAGGATCGGCACCCGGCTCGGCATTCTCCGTACGAACGGTCACACCTGCCAGCTGGCCCTGGAGAGCCTGCTCGGCACGGGCCAGGGGGCGGTCCTTGATACCCTTGTCATCCATCTTGGCGACGGCTGCCGTCAGGTTACGCTTCTTGACAGAGCCATAGCCGATGACTACAACGTCTTCGAGTGTAGTGGCATCTTCAACAAGCGTCACGTTGATTTCCGTTTTGCCAGTCACAGAGACAGTCTGTGTCACATATCCCACATAGGATATCTTCAGCGTGGCGTTCTCATCTACCTTCAGCGTGAATTTTCCATCGTAGTCGGTTATCACGCCAGTGCCCTTACCAGCCTGGACACTGGCTCCGATAACGGGTTCACCACTCACGTCCACGACTGTTCCCATAACAGTCTTCTGGGCGAAGGCCATTACTGCAAACAGACTCATAACTACCGTTAATGAGATTCTTCTTAGTTTTAGTTTCATAAATAACTTTTAATTTGTTTGACTTAATTATGTTAGTAATCTTATATTCACTTTTGTACCCTTATCACAATCTAAATACCTCAAAAAACTATTCCTATCAAAGTAAAATTCTTAACTATTAACTAACATCTAACTTGTATGATTATCAAAGTCATTTGTTTTCGTGGCAAATTTAAATAATATTTTTGTTCCGGCTTTTAGACATTTATCCGATAAATTGTAAAATCGTCCAAAAACGAAAAAATAAGGGCGTTATTTGGGTTATCAGGTATTTTTTCGTATCTTTGCACCAACATAACGGAGTAAATTCAATGCAAAGGATATACAAACTACTCATCATACTGGCAATGGCATGCCAGCCCGACTACACTTTTGCTGACGCCATACTTACTGGCAGAAGTATCACGTCAAGAAATGGCCTTTCATCCAACCAGGTCTTTGACATCGTGCAAGACAGTTTAGGCTTTGTCTGGATGGGAACTGCCAGTGGCCTTTGCCGATTTGACGGTTATTCCTTTTATAATTATCCTGTTGTGGGGGTTGGAGAAGACAAGGTGAACGGACAGGCAGGAACGCTCTTTATAGACAGAACAAATCAGCTGCTCTGGATCCGTACTTTGACCTTCCATTATGCCTGCTATGACCTGAGACAGCAACGGTTCGTCAATTTCTACGGCGATTGTCTGTCAAAAAACACCTACCAACGGTATGCCGCCAAGGACGGATGTGTCTGGATGTACGAGGAAAAGACTGGCATCAGAAGAATTACCTACAAAGGAGGAACTTTTTCTTGTCGTGACTATGACAAGCAGAGCAGTCTGTTAAAGGACAGGCGCATCAAGCGTATCTTCATTGACAATCATGGCAATGCATGGGCATCAACGGATAAGGGTCTGCTGCGCTTTGACCGCAAAGGACATCCACAGATCGTTGTTAAGGAAGGCGACTTCCTGGCGAGTCAGGTCTATGGCGACCGGTGCTTCTTCCTGACCCGCGACAATCATATACTCATCTTCCGCCAGGATGGCAAGCGGCTCAACGACATCTCCGTCCCAGCTACTTTCCTGAGTGGCAGGGATGCGAATGCCAGCATCATCTGGCAGGACAAATGGATTGTCATGACCCGTGATGCCGTGCTGGCTATGAACTGCAAGGACTATACCTTAGAGAAGCCTTCCGACTATCAGATGGAGTACGGGATATTGCTCGACAAAGCTGACGACAACTACTGGATTTCTGACAAAGACAATACGCTCTGGCTGTTTCCTCGTGCAGGGAAACCGAAATCTTTCCGGTTGTTACACGATACCGGCAATCCCGTGAACCGGAAAAGGCATTTTTCCACAACGGTTGGCAGTGACGGCAGGTTCTATATTGCCTCATACGGGAATGGACTGTTTGTCTATGACCCTGCGAAGAACGTTATGGAGCATTACAAGGCTGACAACGGGCAGATGCCGCTGACATCGAACTACCTGACAGATATCTATGCTGACAAGAACGGCTGCATCTGGATCAGCCAGGACGAGGCTGGCGTAGTCTGCCTCTATTCAGAGGAGAGATGCAAGACGGACTGCATATACCCGGAGCCAACTAGACTGGGGGAACAGGCCAATTTCATTCAGAGGATGGGAAGGGAACAGAACGGGCGTCTTACTGTTAGCACCCGTGTACACAGGGACTATCATTTCACCCCAAAGACCGGGACCTTTTCCCTAATCCGCCATACCAGTTCAGGCAATGAGCAGACGGACAGCATCGTTGACGGCAGGGGCCGTACATGGATTGCGACTTGGGAACAGGGATTGCTTTGCAGGTATGGGGGCAGTCAGCACTACAAACAATTCCTGAACAGCCAAACCACAGAGAGTCGTATCAATGCGCTGGCCATAGACAAAAAAGGACGGCTCTGGATTGCGACCTACAACGGTCTTTACAGTTTAGACACAAACCAGCAGGACGTCACCGAGGAGTCGTTTTCACATTTCAGCACAGACGACGGTCTGCCGTCGAACAACCTAGTATGCCTGCTTGAGTCCAAGGACGGAAGCCTATGGACTGGAGGATCTGGCACCGGTGCCGTCAGATGCAGATTCGACCATAGGGGCAAGATGACCATCGACACGATATCTGCCAGACAGGGACTGCCTAACGACAATGTCCACTCACTGGCAGAAGATCACCTAGGCTGCATTTGGGTGGGATGTGAGGAGGCCCTGGCTTGTATCGACCCGAGCCTAATGAAAGCAGAGCAGGAAAGCACAGGAGCCTCACTCCTCAGCTCACTCTTTACGGACAACTGTGCCCGGACATTGTCCGACGGAAGGATTGCCTTTGGCACCCATAACGGTTTGCTGATCATCACGCCTGCACACCAGAAGAAGGATAACAAAACACCCGAAAAGGCCTATGTCACCAACATCCATGTTAACGGTTCACCCATATACAATTCCGACGAGCATCACCATGTAGCCGCCGAAGGCAATTATCTGGCTCTGCCCTATCATGAAAACTCACTGACCATCGACTTCTCCAATTTCGACTATAGGAACTTGCAACATGCCATGTATCAGTATTATCTGGAGGGGGTTGATCAGGAATGGCGCAAAATGACCACGCAGCACAGTGCCGACTACAGCAACCTACCGCCTGGAAAATACATTTTCCATCTACGCACTAGCGAGAACAGTGAAGAGACCTTACTCCGTATCATCATCCATCAACCCTGGTACAACACATGGTGGGCATGGCTCCTGTATCTCATCGTCATTGGCAGTGCCATCGGCACATTTGTTCGTCACAAGCAGGAACGGTATTCCTTCCAACAGCAAATGAAGTTGGAACAGCAGTTGTCGGAGTTCCGTATAGGTTTCTTCACGCAGGTAGCCCATGAGTTTCGCACTCCGCTGGCCATCATCAACGGAGCCGTGAACAAGATGACAGAAAGCGGACAAGCATCAAGGAAACCTCTGCAAACGGCACAACGAGGCATCAAACGACTGACACAACTCGTGAACCAGCTGATGGAATTCAGAAAGCTCAATACAGACAATCTGAGGCTTGCCGTTGAGCAGGGCGACATCGTCAGCTTCATCCAGGATGTGTATCAAGATTTCCGGACAACCGCCCAGCAAAAGGAGCAGANNACCATAGTTTACAATCTGTTGAGCAATGCCGTCAAATACACGCCTCAGCAGGGGCAGGTAGAGGTCAGGTTGAAGAAAGAAGATAACCAGTTATTACTGATTGTAGAAGACTCTGGCGTCGGGATTGACGATGAGCGACAACAACAGCTCTTCAAGCCCTTCATGCATGGCTATGCTTCGCAGGGCGGCATGGGCATAGGCCTGTACACTGCCCACAAAATGGCACTCGCTCACAAAGGTAGCCTAACCTACTCCCGATCGGAACGTCTAGGCGGAGCAAAGTTCACGTTAGCCATCCCTGCCGATGACTCTCTCTATGCAGCCGATGAATACAGGAGCCTGACTGCCATAAAAAAGAATGCCGATGACCAGGAGCAGTCAGGGCAGGTCATTTTGGAGATGTTGCCAAAAGCGCTTAACGACTGCCGAGTGGTGATTATCGAAGATGACCCTGATATGCTGGAGCAGATCAAAACAGAAATCGGCGTGTATTTCCTTGTAGAAGGCTATACTAGCGGGAAAGCCGGTTATGAGGCTGTCATGAAAGAAAAGCCAGCCTTACTCATCTGCGACATCATGCTGCCAGATATGAATGGCTATCAAATCGTCAAGCAGATAAAAGTGGAGCCGTCGCTGAAAGAACTGCCCATCATCATGCTGACCGCGCTGGATGACGAGCGCCATCAAATCAAGGGCTATGAGGCTGGTGCCGATGACTATATGGTGAAACCTTGCAACTACCGTATTCTCACGGCGCGGGCCGTCCAGCTGATCAAATGGAGCCAGAGCGCAACCACACAAGAGGATATGCAAGAGACGACTACTGCCGCAGGACTGCCACAGCCAGAACAGGCCATCATAACCAGTCAGGCAGACAAACGGTTCCTGGAACGAGTGAACACTATCGTTGCCCAGCATATCAGCGATCCTGACTTCACCATCGACCAGATGGCCGAGATGATGCGAATGGGACGTACCAAACTCTATGGAAAGGTGAAGGAACTGACAGGCATGTCGCCCAACAAGCTCTTTGTCTCTGAGCGGATGCGCATTGCCGCAAAGCTTATTGAGGAGGACGAACTGAACATTTCCGAGATTGGCTACAGGGTGGGCATCCAGGATGCAGCCTATTTCAACAAGTGCTTTAAGCAGTACTTCGGAATGGCGCCCAGTAAATATAGGAAGAAATAGGTCTGAGTCTTACAGTCGTATGCCGATAGAGGCATTGATGAACCAGTCGTTCAGATAGCCATTGGTGCTGTCGTGATGATAGCGGATATTGTTGAACTGTCCGTAGGCATTGAAGAAGTAGCGCCCGAAGTTGTAAGTCAGCGACGCCCGCGCATCGAAACCGATGCTGATGCCACTGTTGAACGTCTGCTCGCCCAGGGAGTTGATACGCAGTTGGTCGTAGAACCACTTATCCCAATCCTCGTCGGAGACATCCGGATCCCAGAAGTAAGGGTCTTCCATCAGTTCCTCTACATTAGTGGTATAGGCCTTGAGTTTGTTGACAAAGGTCAGCATGGGCATAGCCATGACGTTGACGAGCAGGCCGCGCATGGGCACCCCGTTGTAGGCATAGCCAGCCCCCACACTGCCCTGCCAGAACTTCATGCGCCCCAGTCCGCCCATCATGTAGATGATATCGCCATTCAGACTGGAGGTATAGTTGATATCCATATAGTTGTACATCAGTCCTGCCATCAGCGACCCTGCCGACCGCTTCTGGATGACCGACTGATCGTAGGCAGCGGCATAGGAGAACTTCTTGCCGTTGAACAGATAGTACCCGTCAGCGATAACAGTGGCTCACATGAATCAGGACAACTGTTGGACGGGAAAAATGAAAAATATTCCCCAGATTCTTATTTTTACCTCTTCCAGGAAGTCTAGCGCTGCAGGGTAATGCCCATCAGACCTACGACGACGTCGTTCGACAAGGTGCGTACCGTCAGACTCTGCAGTGTCTTCTGCGGATTAAGCGGCATGTCGAGGATGATGCCTGCGCCTCGCTCAAAGTTGCGGTCGAAATAGCTGGCAGCCACGCCTGTGGCAGCCGGACGGCCATAGTGTTCCCCCATCGGCTGCAACTCGCGAGAGACAGCCCCCGAGACAAAGTCGATGCGGTATGGACGGGGTTGGGCGGCATGGAAGGCAAGGCCGTCTTCGTAATAGTCCTGTTCGATAGGGCACCAGTTGTGGGGATTCTGCAGACGGAGCGTGTCTGCCGTTCCATCGGCATACTGAGCGACGACGATGCCATTGTCGATACGGCTCTGCATGTGATTGGTGCTGCCCGCCATCAGCAGATAGGCATGGGAGGCTGTACCAGAGAGCGGGATGGAGACTGCATCCGGATAGTTGTCCCAAAGTGAAGTATAGACGATATTACGGCCCGTCTTGGGATAGAGGAAAGGTATGCCCTCGCCTATCCCGACGGTGAGCTGACCGTCCGTCACCTTCTCGCGCAAGGCCGTATCGTCGATTTTCGCCATCATCTCCGGATGGCACCACTCTCCGATGCCGTGGACGGGAATCTGAAGCGTGGTATAGGGGGAACGGGGCGAGAGATAGAAATTCTTGAAGATATCCGATACCTGGCTGTTGAACTGGCTGCTGATATCTACCGGTCGTAGTTTGTCTGTTTCCACATCGTCGAAGCCATTTCCCCATGCCCTGCCGTCAAGGCGTTCAGCATAGATCAGGGGGCGTGGAGCTGCCTGATGCTTCGGACGCGACACGACGATGGTCTGCCGCTTCTCACTCGTTCCAAGTGTCTCCACATAGCCAAAGCCAGTGTTCTGACGGAGCACAATCTGTAGGGGCTGGGCGAAGTTCTGCTCTATCTCATAGATTTCCTTATTGCCTTCACGACGGAAGGAATACTTGAAATAAGGTGTCGATATAGAGGCATGTTTCCATTCGGCAGGGAAGCCCGGACGGAGGATGCAACGGCCATGGAGGGCATCGGG
>LXOW01155920.1_pt1 | contig 14465 bp, 13 predicted proteins | sample 1368591 | NCBI WGS metagenome assembly LXOW01 (sample SAMN04884650, study PRJNA319009) | bovine gut metagenome | isolation source: Cow rumen | host: Bos taurus | place: Italy: Legnaro (PD) | collected 2014-07-09
CCGGTGGTCGAAGAGATGGCGCACATGTCACCGATATGCTCGACCATCGTTGCCAGCGAGATAGGCAGGATGGCGATGATAGCGGCCACGACAAGGCCCCAGTTGGGAGACTTGAACACGGCAAAGGCGGTATCCTGCATCTGGAACGGGGTTCCCAGCCAGGCAGCTTCCTTCACGCCGCTGAAATCGCACAGGCCGCAGAGGGCCGCCACGATATAGGAGCCCAGCACACCCATGAGGATCGGGACGATGCGGATCATGCCCTTGCCCCAGATGTTGCACACCACGATGATGACGATGGCCAGCAGGGCGATCCACCAGTTGGACGAGCAGCTCTGGATAGCAGTACCCGAGAGGCAGAGACCAATGGCGATGATGATCGGGCCGGTGACCACGGGCGGGAAGAAGCGCATGACCTTCTTGGCACCATAAGCGGCGAACAGGGCGGCCAGGATGAAATACATCAGGCCGGCGCAGGCGACGCCGATGCAGGCATAGGGCAGCGATTCGGCCAGAGAGAGGCCCCGTTCGGCACCCATCTGCGTAACGGCAGCGTAACCACCCAGGAATGCGAAGGAGGATCCGAGGAATGCAGGTACTTTCCACTTGGTCAGGAAGTGGAAGAGGAGGGTTCCCAAACCGGCAAAAAGAAGGGTTGCCGATACCGACAACCCTGTAATGACTGGAACTAAGACAGTGGCTCCGAACATCGCAAACAAGTGTTGCAGTCCGAGAAGTGCCATCTTAGGCTTGCCGAGCGTACGGGCGTCGAAGATTGCTTGATTGGTCATTGGTACTTGACTTTAAAATTTGTCGCAAATATATGCCAAGCCAACCAAAAAACCATACGTTTTCGGCAAAACTTTTTCAACGACTTTTTAACAGACCTTATAAGATCGTGATAATGTGAGAGAAACCCGTGATGTCAAAAACTTCCTTGACGTGGGGTTTCATGTTGCGCAGCACCAGTTTCGCGCCGCGGGCAGAAACCGTCTTCTGCAACATCAGGAACATGCGGAGTCCCTGGCTGCTGGTATATTCCATATCGCTGCAATCCATGTCGATCTCCGTGTGAGATCCTGTCATCAAAGGCTGGATGTCTTTCTGGAACTGGTCGGCATTGGTGGTGTCGAGGCGTCCTTCCAATTTCACAAGCGCTTTTGCGCCTTCTTCGGTAATGGTTACGTTCATGGTAGTATCTTAGGTCTTTGGTTATTGCTATTTTAATAATAAGGACATGATGGTAATATCGTCGTTCTGGTCGGCGCCCTTCGTGAAGTGCTTCACCTGCGTGAACAGGTCGGACACAACCACGTTGGACGGTGTTTCGGGACTCACCCGTTGCGCCCAGGCCAGCAACTGCTCTTCGCCATATTGCACTTTGTCAACCCGTTCCGCTTCCGTCACGCCGTCGGTGTACAAAACAAGTCGTGTGCCACGTTTCAGCGTGATGACTTCGTCCTGGTACGGGAACATGGGGAAGAGGCCTGCAGCCAGGTTCGGCTTGGCCTGCAGGAAGGAAGCCTTGCCGTCCGGATCAATGACCACGATGGGGTTGTGGCCGGCGTTGCAATAGTCCAGCTGCCCTGTCTTCAGGTCGAGGCGGCCGGCGAAGATGGTGACGAACATTTCGCTGGTATTGCCGTCGCAGAGGCAATCGCTCACCCGCTGCACCACTTCTTCCATGGGCAGGCCCAGTGCGCCGATGAAGCGGAAAGCCGCACGGGCGATGGCCATGAACAAGGCGGCGGGAACGCCCTTGCCCGACACGTCGCCCACCAGGAAGTAGACGGTGTCACCGACAACGACAAAGTCATAGAGGTCGCCTCCCACTTCCTTGGCAGGCTGCACCATCGCGTAGAGCGACAGGTCGTCCCGCTGCGGGAAGTCCTGCGGCAGCATGCTCATCTGGATATCGCGGGCGATGTTGAGCTCGCTCTCGTAGCGCTCATTGGAAGCGGTCGTGCTCTTGAGCTCTTCGATATATTCATTGATGGACTGCTGCATGTAACTGAGCGAATTGCGCAGTTTCAGCAGTTCATCCTTGGTTTCAACTTCCGGGATGGCCGCCTTGAAATTGCCCTTGGCCATGGTCATGGCCGAGTTGCTGAATTCCACGATGGGCAGCGTCAGCTGACGGATGATCCGGCGGCAGCCGATGAACAGGCCGATCAGGCCCAGGAAAAGCAGGGCACCCAGCACGATGTTCATAATCCGGGCATTGCGGAAGACGTCGGCATAGCTGCAGACCAGGGCCATCGACCATCCGTTGCTCAGAGGGCCGTAGACCATGAAGGAATCCTCGCCCCGGTTCGAGAAACGCTGCATGCCTTTGGCGCCGGCCAGCATCTCCCGGCCGATCTGCACGGCGGTCGTGTCGAACATTTCCATAGCCACCGTGAAGATGGTCTCGTTGAGCACCTTGTTCTCATCGGGATGGGCGATGAACGAGCCGTTGCGGCCGATCAGCATCGTGAAGGAGTGCGGATAAGGCTTGATGGCATCCACGCGATCCGACAGCCAGGCCAGTGAAATGTCGGCCGTCATGATGCCGTAGAAATTGCCCTCGTCATCGTGAAGCGGCATGGAATAAGTCGACATGGCCTGTCCGCCGCCGCCGTCGTCAAAATACGGCTCGCTCCAGTAAGGCCTGTTCAGCAGTTTGGGAATCTGATACCAGTCCAGCACCGGATAGTCGTAGTTTTCGTTGCCCATCTGGATGCTGTGAACCTCATGCGTCTGGTCACCGATATACGTATAGGGAGAGAAATACTTGCGCCCCTTGTAGAAGCCCGGTTCGAAAGCAACCGCGCTGCCGATGATGTTCGGGTTGGCCGTCACGATCTCGCGCGTAACCAGGTAGAGAAAACTCTCGTCCTGCATGTGCTGCTCCACCACCCAGTCCAGGTTGTCCACGGTACGTTCCACCTCCGTGATCACCTTTTCGATGTCGAGGATGGCGTTGTCGAGTTCCCGCTCCGCCACGGCCCGGGACTCCAGCCGCAGGGCGGACGAGGAGAAGAGTCCGAAGAGAATCGTGACCACGAGCATCAGGCCCGCCGAGATCAACAGGACATACAGGCTGAGCCTGGAGGCGAAATTCTTTTTCAGGCTCATCGTATCATCTCCTCATAATTTTGGGGGGCCTTCAGGATCTTCGCCTCAATCAGCGAGCGGTTGAGTTCCTCGAAGACTTCGCGGCGCACCGGCGCATAGTCGGCCACATCCGTAAGCGGATTGACCTGCAGGCGCAGGATCTCGTCGAGCATCAAGCGTTGAAAGGTCCGGTTGGTGGCCACGTTGAATTCGGCAATAACTTTCATCGAGATGTCCAGGGCCTCTTCCTTGTGCTCCCGGGCATACTCCCAGCCCCGCCGCGACGCCCGGACAAACTTGTCGACCGTGGACTTGTGATTCCGGTAGAACTCCTCGGTCACATAAAGACCGTCCTCCGGATAATTGAGCCCGTAGTCGCTGAAGCGGATCCGGTGGTCTTCGCGGATGCCGCCCGTCGCCAGTTCGAGCTGGAGGAATTCACTGTAGCTGTAGCAGAGCAGCCCGTCCACGGCGCCCGAAATAAAGAGATTGATGCCCTGGATGTAGGGTACCCACTCCACATGCAGGCCATGCTTGTAGCAGAACAGGTCGCATACCTCGCCGAAGCCCACTTTCCAACGGCCGATCAGGGTGCTGTCGAGCGACGCCGGCGACGTGATGGGGAAATGGGTGGCGCACATCAGGCCGTTGACCTGGGATGTCTGCAGCACGTTGATCAAGTGCATGCCCCGTTCCCGCTCGATCATGACCGAGATCAGTTGGGACGTGATGATGTCGACCTTGCGCTGCTCGATCTTTTCCAGTGCCGTGCCGGTGGAACTGCCGCCGAAATGGTCGACGATCACGTCCAGGCCTTCTTCTGCATAGAAGCCCTTTTCGAGCGCGACATAATAGCCGGCGAACTGGGTCTGCGGAAGCCACTGCGGCATGAAGGTGACGACCTCCTGCGCAGGCAGGGCGACAACGGCCAGAAGCAGCAGTGCAACTGTTAGAAGGCGTTTCATCAGGCCACTTTCTTGCGCATGATCAAGACGTTGCATCCGTCCTCATACTTATATTCAATATCGTCCATCAACTGCTTGCACAGGAAAATGCCCAAGCCGCCGATCTCACGGTCCTCAGCCGACAGGGAGATGTCGGGGTCAGCTTTTTCGAGCGGGTTGAAGGGAACGCCAGCGTCGCGGAGCAGGATGGTAAGCATCACGCCTTCCGGGTCGAGTTCCGTCCCGACCTCGATCCAGCCCATGCCGCCTTCATACGCATAGCGTACGACATTCTCGACAGCCTCTTCGATGGAGAGCCGGATCTTGAACTGCAACGATTCATCCTGCGGGATATCAGGAGAAGACATCAGATAGTCGATGATCTCGCCGCATTTGTCGATGATGGGTTCAAATCTCTTTTTCATGGTTATGAGTGAAGGAAGAATAAAGTTTACTTCGTGGGGTAAAATATCTATACTGAAGGTATGGCTGGAGAAAATCTCTCCGTCAAGGGAAACATCTATCAAGTCATCGGAAATCACATCTACGTGGCGGGCACGTTTATAACGCATGTGCGACATGGCCCAGGGCGTATCCAGGTGCCTTCCGCTCCGATAGACAGGGAGGATGCGGAGGAATGACAGCAGGAACATCGGCTTGATCAGGCAGATTTCCATCAAGCCGTCGTCGACTTCGGCGCGGGGTGCGCAGAGGAACTCTCCGCCGCACCAGCGGCCGTTCGCCACCGTGCAGAGCAGAATCAAATAACGGTTCATGCGCTCGCCGTCGGCCACCACCCGGATCCGGTTGTTGCGGGCCGTCAGGACGGCGCGGAAGATGCCCCAGTTATAAGCACGGCGGACACTTTCCTCATCCGTTTTCCCTTCTTCGATGGCCTGATTGGCCATCGACGCGACCACGGCGTCGAAACCGATGTTGATCACGTTGATGGCATAGCTGTCATTGACCCTGATCATGTCGACGGGATGGACTTCTCCATCGATCAACTTGCGCAGCGACGTGAAATCGCGGTCGGGGAAGCACTTGCAGAAGTCGTTCGTGGCACCGTAGGCCAGGAGCGCCAGCTGCTTGTCGTGCGAGCCAGCCATGCCCGAAGCCACTTCGTTAAGGGTTCCTGTGCCGCCGCACGCCACGAAGCAGACCTTCGCGTTCGGGTGCAGGTCGCAGTGGACCTTGACGAAGCGGGTGGCGTCACCCACGCCGCGGGTCTTGTAGATCTCATAGTCCAGGCCCGGGCCGTAATCCCGGATCTGGCGATCCACCTCATCCGCGATGAACGCCTTGTCTTCCCGTCCGTTGATGATAAAGATATAGTGCATTTACTTCAGCAGGGTGTTGTAGACAGCAGTGCGCCAGTGCGGGAGCATGGATTCCCGGTTGGCGAAATGGATCATATAGAGCGAAGCATAGGGCGCAATCAGGCGACTGGCTTCCTCTACCGTGACGTCCGGTCCGAAATAGTAACGGACAAAGAGTTCCCAGGCCTGCAACATCTGCGCGTGGGACAGGTGGAAAATTTTCTGCGACATCTCCTCGGACGGGTTGCTGATGCACACGAAATAGAGCATGCCCATGTCGAAATACGGATGGCCGTAGCGGAAATCCGCCAGGTCGATCCACCAGGTCTGCTTGCCGTCTGTGATGATGTTGCCCATGTGCATGTCGCCATGGAGGCAGGTGGTGGCGTCAGGCGCGTTGTCCACGAACGCATGCAGGCGTTCCTTCTCAGCGTCGTTGAAGTCGCGCGAGACGCTGATAGCCCGGTTGAAATGGTCCTTGACCGAAGCGAACACCCTGGTGTTGCAAGGCGTGGCATGGAGCTTCCGGCAGGCTTCCGCGAAATGCATCATGTACTCCTCCATGCGCTCCGGCTCCTGCGAGATGGCCCGGGAGAAGGATCGCTTGCCGGGGATGCGCTCGAACTCGACCCCTACCCGCTTGCCATCCGTCACCAGGCGGAAGGCCCGCGGAATGTTCATGCCCAGTTCCATGATGGACCAGCTCTGCTGCAGCTCGCGCTCCGGCTCGGAGATGGGCATGTATTCAGCATAGAGCTTCATCATGCGCTTGCCGCCCTTATGGTTGTAGCTGATGGCGGTGTAGCCGTCGCCGCTCACCTCATAGTCGTCAATGTTGATCAGCTCGGGCTTGGGCTTGCCGAACACGTGCTCGATATGCGCCATGAACTCCCGGAAAGCATGGGTTCCGGCCAGGGTGCTGAGCGATTGGGCCAGCCCGCGGTAATGCCACTCATGGTCAGCGCGGCCGCCCGGGGCGTGGAAACGCTCCCAGAGCTTGTCACCCAGCTCGTCATAGTCACGGGCAATGGCGCGCATGTTCGAAAGCTTGTCGCCCATGGCGACGATCTGGGCGTCCCGGGGTGCAGCGGCGATGCGGTCGATGGCGGCCTGTTTGCGGTCACGCCAGCTGTCCGTCTCGCTGACCCCTTCCATGAACTTGTCGCTTTCCTGCTCCACGAGCGTGGCGACACGCTCGCCGAACTCGCGACGCAGCTCGTCGAGCGTGATGGAAGTGTCTTCCACCACGTCGTGCAGGGCGGCGGCGGCCAGCAGCTCCTGATCGGGCGTGATGGTCGCCACGATAGAGACGGCCTCCAACGGATGGACGATATAGGGGAATCCTTTACCGCGGCGCTCGGTATTCTGGTGCGCCCGGACTGCGAAGCAGATGGCCTTGTCGAGCAAGGAGCTGTCCATGAACTTGTTTGCCATTACATATTGTGTATATTGTTAATACTCGTATAAAGACGCCCGGCCGTTTCGGCATTGTACTTCGACGGGCCGTTGAGGTTGTCGAGGAAGTGCTCGATGCCTTTCTTGCCGCCCAGGTCGAAGGCGTGGACGATGCAGATGTTCTGCAGGCCCAGGGTCGAGGCGATGATGTCGAGGTCGGTGCCGCTGATCTGGTGTACGGCCAGCTGGTAGGCCCGGTCAAAGCAGTTCTTGCGCATCTCTTCCACGTCGCCCAGGGTCTTGAGATCCATCTGGAGCATGGGTTCCAGATAAGGCATGCCGCTCAACTGCTGGATCTCGGCCTGGTTGATAGCGGCGATCTTGGCATTGAGCGTACCGAAAGGATCGAGGCCAAGATAGCTGCGCCAAGTGTCGCCGTTGAGCGAGACCTCGTCGAAGCTGCCGTCCTTCACCAGCTGTTCAGCCTTGCGGCGGTAGTCCGTCAGTTCCTTGCGGATGCGGCTGAACTCCTCGTCGGCCAGCTCGAGGATGCCGGCCAGGCGCGTGAGGCTGCGCAGCAGTTCGGGCGGCACTTCCACCCCGCTCTTGTAGCCCGTATCGTGGTTCATGGTGGCCCATACGTGCTGCAGGGCCGTGCGCATCTGCACTTCAAAGCGGTATTCGTTGATGCCCGGGCAGGCGGGATCCGAGAAGAGGGAGGCGGGGATGCGGCAGATGTAGTGGAGCGACATGTAGCCGAAGGTGTCCTTGCCCAGCTGCTTGCGCTTGTCCACGGAATTCTTCCAGTCCACGTTGAACAGCTTGTCGACCAGGGCGGCGATTTTGTCGACCTCCTCGGTGTAGAAGGTGATCACGCGCACGCCCACGACGTCGGTGATGTCGGTCAGGTCACGGTATTTATGTCCCTTCAGTTCCAGCTTTCCGGCCAGGCTGCTTTCCATCTTGACCCGGCCCTCGATGCCGCTGACCACGATGTTGCTGCGCGTCAGGCACTCCGTCAGCGCCTTGAGAACCACATCCTTCATCTTGTTGAAGATGGGCAGATTCTCCCGGTAATCCTCCAGGATCATCGTGCCGTGCAGGTCAAGACCATATTCTTCCAGTGCCTTCTTCATCGTTCGCTACGCTTTGGTAAATTCACGGTTCCGCATCAGAATGCGGCCGTCGCAGATCACGGTGTCGACGATGCCGTTGTCCGCCGCATAGACCCAGTTGGAGGTCAGGTGATGGAGAGGCTGCATGCACTCGCCGTCGAGGCGGATGAGGATGGCGTCGGCCAGTTTCCCCTCGGCGATGACGCCGGCGTCGATGCCGAAGGCCTCCGCGCCGTTGCGGGTCGCGATGTCCAGGGCCTCGTGAGCCGGCATGGTCTGCGGGTCGCCGCTCGCCCCTTTGGCCAGCAGGGCGGCGAATTTCATCTCCTCGCGCATGTCGAGGTTGTTGTTCGAACTCACGCCGTCGGTTCCCAGGGTTACGCGGCAACCAGCCGCCAGGGCCCGCTTGTAGGGGAAGGTACCCGAGGCAAGTTTCAGGTTCGAGCAGGGGCAGTGGGCCAGGGTGACGCCCCGGGCGGCCAGAATGTCCGCCTCCTCGTCGTCGATATGGACGGCATGGGCGGCCACCACTTCAGGACCCAGCACGCCCAGTTTGTCGAGGTACCGGACCGGCGTGGTGCCGTGCTCGCGCCGGCAGTCTTCCACTTCCTTGCTGGTCTCCGACACGTGGATATGGAGCTTGAGGCCCAGGTCGCGGGCCGTACGGGAACAAAGCTGCAGCATGTCGGCCCCGACCGTATAGATGGCGTGCGGCGCCACGGTGAGGGTGATCCGGCCGCCGGTCGGGTCGACCCAGTTCCTGAGCTGGTTGAGCTTGTCCTGCTGCTGCGACTTGCTGTGCGATTCCATGAAGGTCACGCCCAGAGCGGCACGCATGCCGTATTCCTGCACCACGGCGGCGGTCTCCTCGATGTCGAAATACATGTCGGAGAAAAAGACCGTACCCGTTTTGATCATTTCCCGGACGGCCAGGCGCGAGCCTTCGCGGATATCGGCCGCCGTCAGCTTCTGTTCGAAAGGCCAGATGTATTCGGTCAGCCACTTGTGGAGCGGCATGTCGTCGGCATAGCCACGGAGCAGGGTCATCGCCGCATGGCAATGGGTATTGTAGAAGGGCGGCAGGATCGCCATCCCCTCTCCGTCGATTACCTGGCGGGCCTGTGCTTCCGCGGGAGCGGAGACACTGCTGAAGCGGTTTCCGCGAATCAGCACATTCTCTTTCTTGCCGGAGAACAGTACGTTCTTGATGAGGATATCGTCCATGGCTGCGGGAATTAATAGTATTTCACTTCACGGCCTTCCAGGGCGGAAAGCAGGTTGTTGGCCATGCGGCTGGCGCCGAAACGGAACCAGCGCTTGTCGAGCCACTTCTCGCCGAGCGTGCCTTCCACGATCTCCCAATAGGTGACCGCGTCTTCTGGCGTGGCGATGCCGCCGGCGGGCTTGAAGCCCACCATCCGGCCGGTCTTGTCGTAGTATTGCTTGATGCAGCGGCACATGATCTCAGCTGCTTCGGGCGTGGCCGCGGGCTGCATCTTGCCGGTGGATGTCTTGATGAAATCGGCGCCCGCTTCCATGGCCAGGAAGGAGGCATCTTCGATGAGCGCCTTCTCTTTCAGGGCGCCGGTCTCGAGGATCACTTTCAGGTGCGCCATCGGATTGACAGCGCGGATGGCATGGCTGATGGCCACGATCTCCCGCGCAGCTTCCGGATAGTTTTTCTCCAGGAAGGAGTTCAGCGCGAGCACGATGTCGACTTCGTCGGCGCCGTCGCGCACGGCGGTCTCACACTCGGCGACCTTGACGGGCAGCGGGCTCTGCGAGGCGGGGAAACAGCCCCCCACGACAGTCACGTGGACGTCGGTCGTAGCACGGGTACGTGCTACGGTGGCCGCAAAATTGGGATAGACACATATAGACGCCGGAAGCGGATAGTCGGGGAAGTAATCGTGGAAACGGTTGACTTTCTCCGTCATGCCGGTAATCTTGGCATAGGTGTCGGTGCTGTTGAGGGAAGTCAGGTCGATCATCCCGAGCACGGCCTTGTATATCGCTGTTTTCTCCATAAGCTATTGCAGTTCTTTTTCCAGTTGTTTCAACTCCTGACGGGTCATCTTCTTGCGCTGTTTGCGCTCGAGGCGCTTGCGCACAGGCTTGTCGCCGCTGTCAGGCACAGCTTCCCGCTTTTCGATCTCCGGTTCCACGCCTTCCCGCACAGCAGGGCGCTCAGCGGGCACCTCCCCTTCTTCGACGGCCGGTTCTTCGCGGTCCAGTTCGTCCACGGGGACCTCGCCCGGCCGCTGCTCGGCCAGCCGCTGCAGTTCGTCGCGGGCCTTCGTGCAGATCTTTATCAGCGTCTTGGGATCATGCAGGTAATAGTCAAGTGAGACCCGGAAGACGGAGTCGGTGTAACCGCGCGCCTCGAGGATGGGGCGGTATACCCGGAGCGAATCGTAGTGCAGTTGACGGGAGCCGCTCTCCTGTTCGACTTCAATCACAGCATCGGCCCGGTAAAAGTCGGCGATGAGCGCAGCCATGTCCTGCGGGGGGATAATCCCCTCGGGGCGGCACCCCGTCGCCGGGAGCAGCGACAAAAAAAGTGCGGAATACAGGATAATCTTTGCGGTTCGCCTCATAATATAATTCGTAAATATAATACTTTTTTAGCGAATTACTAACTTTGTGGCGCAATGAATCGCAGGATTTCAGATTTTTTGGTCTACGCTTCCATGGCGCTGGTGCTCGCCCTTTATTTCCTGACGGGCTGGCTGGCCGCACCGGATGCCGGGAAATTGCTCACGAGCGGGCTTCCGGCCATGCTCGCCATCCTGGCCTGCGCCGTTCCGCTCTACTTCATCCACCAGTGGATGCTGTCGGGTTCCAGCATGGTGACCCCGCTGTTCTATGTTTTCCTGGCTGCAGCCAATCCGGTCTCCTTCACGCTTTCCCACTTTCATGGAATCGCGATCCTGCTGGTTTGCTGCCTCTACTGTTACCTGTGCTTTTCTGCCCTTCACCCGAGTCTGAAATATGCCGCCGGCCTGTGGCTTGCCTTCGGAGTCGCCACCCTGCTGCTCCCTTCCCTGCTCTGGCTGGCGCCTATCCTGCTGCTTTCTACAATCCGCAAAGCGGCAGATAAAGAGAGATACATTTTCCTCATGTTGACGGGCCTGCTGCTGCCGGCCGCCGTGTGGATGGCACTCCGCTTCCTCCGCGGCAATCCCCTGTCACCCGGCGACTTGCTGTCTGACTGCTGGTCGGGTCTGGTCACCCTGCACCTCCCTTCCACCCGATTGACAGCCGCCACGCTGGTCCGCATCGGCTTTACGGTGCTCATGACGGCCACGGCTTTCTGGCGCATCCTGCCGCGGCTGTCCCGTTTCAAGACAGCCCAGTACGACGCTACGCTGCGCCTCATGCTGCTGACGCTTTGTTTCAGCGCCCATGCTGTCCTCTTCCTCGACTACCCGGTCCTGCCGGCCGGCCTGCTGGTCATGCTGCCTGCCGCGCCGCTGCTGAGCGTTTTCCTGCTCGACACGCTTTCACGCCGGGGCACCCTGCCCTGGTTCGTCACCCTGCTCCTGCTGCTGGCGGCGGAGCGCATCTCATTCTTTGTCAATCTATAATCATTCCACGCATACCATGAAAAAGTTTATTTGGATCCTGCTTGCCGTCCTCGTTCTTGGACTGGGGGCCTTCGTTTACTTCCGTTTCTATTTCGTCTTCGGCGAGGGCGTCCGCAGCGGCGAACTCAACTATGTCGTCTACAAGGGCGTCATCTGGAAAACCTACGAGGGCAAACTCATCCAGACCGGCATCAAGGCGCAGACCACGGGCGTGCAGTCGAACACCTTCGAATTCTCAGTGGCCGACAAGGAGATCGCCGAGCGGCTGATGATGGAAAGCGGCAAGGTGATGGACTTGCACTACAAGGAGTATTTCGGCCGTCTCCCCTGGCGCGGCCACACGCGTTACATCGTGGACGACATCGTTTCGATCCGGGAGAAGAATACGTCCATCGACGACCAGAACACCGAGGTGCTCAGCACCATCGCACCCGGCACCGAAGGCAACGTCATTCCGGGAATGTATTAATTTCTGGGGCTCATGCGTTGCGTGACGGAACTTACACTTGTCTGCCTTTTTCCTGCCGCTCAGAAATCGTCGCATCCACGATCACGCAACCCTTTAGCGCTGTCTGCGCTTGCTCCCCGGATCGGTGGTCGGCCCGCTCGCGAAAAATGCTCGCGGCTCCGGACAACCCTAGTCCCTATGTTCGCAACAGCCGTTCGTTCTACATCGTCATGCCGGGCTTGACCCGGCATCTCTGCATCTGTAAGGCACTTATCATCGTCAGGGGCTACGGGACCCTCATTATCCCGTAGCCTCCTGACGGGAGATAAGTGCACCTTCCGGCACAACATCTCGGCTGCCTTTGCCCTTTCGTTATACCGGCGGGGTAGGTCTCCCGCTGTTTTGGGGTAGGTCGAACAAATGATGTCGGACTTACCCCAAGAATCGGCCATCGAGGCCCTCCAATGGGATAGGTCCCAGCCTTTCCATTCGACCTACCCCATTGATGCTACGTACATATAGATTTTCACGAATTTGTAAAAGATTTTGCTTTTTTGCAGCCCGGTCCACGCCGGCTGTGCTTATCTTTGTGAAAACAATGAACCGATGGCTATGTTGCGAGCGATTGTGCGGGAGATGCCAGACGGATCTGCCCGCCGTGTGTACCCCTTTCATGTGAGTCTGGAGGGTTTGAAGAAGGCGATCATCTGCCGCGATGAGGAAGACTATGATGTGATGGTCAAGTATGTCTTTTTGTGTGCGATGGCAGCGAACGTCAGGGTTGTAACCTATGTGGTAGTGTCGAACCATCTGCATGTCATCCTGCTGGCGGAAGACTACGAGCAGGCAAAAGCCTGCGGAGACGAGATCCGTCGGCGCTACGCCATGTGGTTCAGCCACAAGTATCATGAGCGAAGGCTCTATCATGACAAATGCGTGGATGTCCAGTGGATCGACACCGAGTGGTATCTTCGCAACGCCATCGCCTATGTCTTCCGCAACGCGCTCGACAATGGCGATAGCGTGGAAAGTTATCCGTGGTCGGGCTATCGTGCGCTCTTTTGCCGGGGTCGATGCAAAGGGTGGACGCGGCCGGTCACTTCGCTGACCAAGCGGGAGCGTGAGACGATCTTCCACACCAACGATTCTCTGCAAGGAGTACCCTGGCTGATCGACGCAGATGGTTGTCTGGAGCCTGTCAGCGCGACGGACTATGCCTATGTTGAGGAAGTCTTCAACGGTTCCCAGGCATTTCTGCTCAAGACCATCGGAACTGTGAACATGGCTGAAATGAATGAAAAACTGGTCGACGGACCCCGGACTCGGCTACTCGACGGCGACTTTTTCAAACTGATTACATCGGTCTGCGACCGCTGGTTCGGCAAGCCGGTTTCCGCGCTGGTCCGCACCGAGCATGCCCGCATCATTCCCTATATCTACCGGACGACGAATACCTCCATTCCGCAGCTCGCCCGCGGCTTCGGCATTTCCCGTGAAGAGGTGGCTAATATCCTGCGTCAAAACAAATGAAGCATAACAGGATACGGCCAGGATCATCAGTCGGTCCTTTCCAATTCGCATGTCGCCATTTCGGCGAATTCTGGATCGACTTGTTTTGCTTGCATTTTTATGCCCTGTCTATTTGACCCTCACGAAGTGCCGGTAGTCNNGATGTCAGCTTGACGATGGTATAGCAGACATTGCTGAAATCGGACATTTCCGGGTTGAGGGTGATGGTGCCCTTGTCGATCAGGTCGATGGCATAATGGCCGCTGTAGTCGTGCGATTCGCCAGACAGCGCGTCATAGACATGGAGCTGATAACCGTTGTTCCCGTCAAAGGTGTACGTCATGAAGCCATCCATCGCAAAGAGCATCGGATCATACTGCTCCGTCCAGGTGCCTTCCAGATTGTTTACATCGATTTTCTCACAACTGCTCAGCCCTGCCATCAGCAGCGCTGTGCATACTATCAGATTCAAAAGCTTCTTCATGGGTTTCGTTTTCCTGATAAATGCCGGAACCGGCAGATTCTTGCGTACACGAAGGAAAAAAAACTAACTTTGCATAATATGAAAAAGTTGCTCCTACTCTCCGCGTTTCTGCTGATGCTATGCATCGGCTGCTCTTCCGACAAAACCTGTACCATCCAGGGCGCCGTCACAGTCCCGGATCCGGCAAAGGATTACTATGCGGTTCTGATATGTGACAAAAACGGCGTGGATACCTGTCTGGTTGAAAACGGAATGTTTACGCTCAGGACGGTTCAGGATCCGTGCATCCAGCAACAAATCAAACTCATTGATGCAGAAGGAAATGATGTCGGCAACGGCGATATTTTTGACATGATGGAAATCGTGGCCGACACACGGGAGATGACGGTCGATTTCAATACCCAACAGTCATCCGGCAGTCCGTTGACGGCCGCAATGAATAGCTTCATCCATGAGTTGTACGACTTGCTGATGGGAGACCTGGATCCCGAGGTAGATGCCAGCTTTTATATGGATTCTTTGATGCGGAAAACATACCTTGATCACAGCTACGATGCAGTCGGACTAC